>Ga0172379_10008234_pt1 | contig 13199 bp, 9 predicted proteins | sample GrowelOW334metaG_FD_119756 | JGI IMG/M metagenome (GOLD analysis project Ga0172379, IMG submission 119756) | Groundwater microbial communities from an aquifer near a municipal landfill in Southern Ontario, Canada - Groundwater well OW334 metaG | ecosystem: Environmental > Aquatic > Deep... | reverse complement strand
GAGGAATAATCTTCATACACCTGATTAGCAAGTTGTTGGTTATATGTCAGTCAAGGCCAAGACAAGTTCGCCTTCGGCGAAGCCTTGACTGACAAGAGGTTACCACCAACCATATTTCACTTACCGGCTGGATAACCCTATTCCAGGAAGATTCGTAATATATTGTATATGTGTTATTTATGACTGGATATGCATTAATCGGATGAATCTTAAAATGTTTGAAGAAGTATTGTCGATTGCCCTTAAAAAATGTATAAAAATCCTTATTTTTTACAAAATTATCTCTTGCATTTTTCTAAATAACAGTTAATGTAAAAAATAAAGTTTCTTTTTCCCCATGAAAAATACTTATAAATAACCCCTTTTTTTAAGGAATGCTGCGTTATGACACTTATAGGTATTGGCGGAATGGTTTTTCTGGTACTGGTTACGTTAGCAGGCAATCTCTGCGCTCAGAATATTTATGATCTTCATAAATTAACCGAGCAGCAATGGTTGTCCATACCGACAGAGCAGCGGTTGAGCGCTCTCGGTCTGGCGGTAAAACAGGCTGATAACCAGACATTTGTAGGTCAGTTCGGGAGATACCAGGATCTGTACAAAAAATGGGGATACGAATTCTACGAAATGAATGACCAGTATGAGAACTACGCATTCCGGGGGTATGAAAACTATAATGTTATCAACGAACGCCGGGTGAGGTGGTCGTATAATGAATTCGGAGACCGTATTGCAAAAATGCGCCTGGGGGTTTCGCCTGCGATATACCTGTGGAGGGAAGTATACGATGACGATAGGACTTTTACTGTCAATAACCCGCCAACCTACATTAATTCTATATCATCCTATGGTGTCGATGGCGTATGGGTGGCAAAGGAAGGCACGAATGACTGGGCATTATCGGTTGTCACAGCTGGCGCCTTGCGTACGAAATATACTCCTTTGACTCTCAGCATTCCTAATATTGCAGGAACGAGAGTCGAACTCCAATCGGCGAACAATACTTTGAGTATTGTGAACAGTATAAGGATAGGATATAGTCAAGGAGTTCAAGCGTGGTGGACAGGGCAGGAACTTAACACCATCGGAGGCGCACTTCTCCGTGCGGGGCGTTTTCAGCGGAAGCTGGGGGCGCTTACTTTAGGAACCACCTATGCAAACCAATACTCTGCCCAGGGTAACCGTCAGGAGGGAAGTGATTGGTACGGCACTGTAAGCAACTATACTCCCACTCCTTTGATAGTGGCCGTGCGGGTGTTGGATGATTCACCGGAGGACGGAAACGGGGGGCCTCTGGTCAATGATGTCCGGTTGAGGGTCAATGGCCGTTACCGAGATCAAATCCGGCCGCAGGCGATACTGGATGATGTAACCAGAGACCTTACTAGTGCGGTTACCAATGAATTTCAGGCTGCCTATCTCAAGCCCCCCGGTCCTCAGGTAGGTGTCGGAAATTTGTTTGATTTTATGTCCCTGGAGGAGACTCTTCCCAAATTTGTTGATTATTTTTACCTGAATGATGTGACAATGGGCACAAACCTGGTAAACTCTGAAAAAAATTATGATCGGAAACTTGCCCAGAAATACTATCAGAATGTTGATCCGCGGCTCCTCATACAGGTCAGCGGGAATCAATACATCGTATACCTGTTCGATATAACCAGCATCAATGAACATGTCCAAGAAGTAACGGCGGAACTCACCGTATGCAACGACTATCGCATACAGACTTCCATGATCTATACTACCAATTCTCCTGGAGGCAAGGATCCCTCGGCTAACTATCAAGTATATTACAGCGCAATGTACTGGAGAACTGCTCTCCAGGCAGAGGGCAATATAAAGGATAAATCAAATTTAAAGAGGGTGTCTGTTGATTTTGGGATACAAGTGGCTTCCATAATTTATGGCGTGGACGCCAACTTCAACTATCATGGTTTTACAATCAACGGAGAATATGCAACTAACTCCAGTCACTACATGTTTCCTGACGATTATCCGGGAACTGGCTGTCCGGCAAGAGTGGTACCCGGCCTGGCTCCCCGTAAGGGTCATAAGTGGGCTGAGTTGGACCATGCCTACTATGTAACCGCACAAAAGGATTGGAGGAGTTTGGGTTTCGGAGGAGAGTTTTTCAAAATAGGTAATTTCTTCAGGCCCTATCTGGATTACTATCGATGGCTTTTTACTCCAGGTCAAAGGATTAACAACCGAAATGGAAATTTAAGAATTCCGCTCATTGAAGACAACGACGATAATGATCAATATCCTGATACAATGTATGATGCCAATACAACTATGGGAGCAAACATTCAATCCCTTGAAGACCCGGACGGCGTGTTTCCCGGAAATGATGCAGACCATGACAGCTATCCCGACAACAACAAGAACAATAACGGCATTCCCGACTACGACGAACCATTCCTGATGCTGGATTCCGATCCTGATGCATTTGTGTTTGGAAACGATTACAACCATAATAATATCCCTGATTTCCGTGAAGATGATATGAAGCTGGACACCCCCTATGATCTGGACCGCCAGGGCCGTCATTTCTATTTCAGGTTTACTCCTTATAAGAAAATCAACCTTATTCTTGGATCTATGCGGACCAGGGGAGTGGGAATTGATAACCGTAATAATGATGATTATTTCAAATTCCAGTTGAACTATGATGCGTTCGGTGTAGGAAAGCTTTACGCCGAATACAGTCATGAACGCATTCAAGACAATATTAGCGATCCCTATGTGCAGGTGAGCAACCAGGGAGTACGCCAAGGCTTTCAGAGTACTACTTTCGGATGGTTTTCACGGGATTTCTTTTACGATGAGCGTGAATACAAGAATTCCAATGTGGACCGTTTCTGGATTGATTCGGCAATCAGGGCAATTCCTTCCCTGACTCTCGAGAATCATCTCAAACTGGAGAGGAACGCCCAGATTGAAGGGTTGCTGTATGATAATACCTATCAGCCAAAGCAGGGCATTCATACTGTCGCCATGGTGAACAAGCTGTTCTATACCAAGAGTATCGGGAATTGGATATTTTCGCCTGGAATCAAATTGCGGTTCTTTAAGAAAGACCGCGATCAGGCGGTGCGGTTCGGAGAATACTACCTGACACGGATACCAATCATGATGATCAAGTACAATATTTCGCCTCGTACCGATCTTACCCTTGGAATGCAGGGAATACCCGGATTCGAGTACTCCTTAAAAGACTATATGCAGAGCGAGAACAACTTTAAGGAGAAAATTTATTCCCTCCAGCTTCAGAATCGCACAGTCTATTTTGGATACGATATCTGGGCAGCTGTTGGTATCCGATACAATGAGCTAAATTTTGATGAGAAACTGCGGGCTTTTGAGGATTACAGGACTTCAACGTATTTTATGCAAGTAAATCTTAGTATTGGCAGATAATCAGCGAAAAGTCAAGCTTTTTACCCAAATAAAATGAGCATTTTGCAAAAGTTGAGATTGTTGGAAGTAGTCCCCTTTAGCCTGCCCCGCACGTACTTCGTGCGAGCGGGGACTTCTTGTCCTTCGGACATCCTTCACAAGGAGGTGGCAGGAATCGACTGTAGATCAACGACTTAACTTGACCCCTGCTATGGGTTAAAGGGGCTTAATTTCACAAAAAATCGACTTTTACTATTGGCTTATTTTTAAAAGATTCATTAAAGAACGTAAAGTTCAATCTTTTTTCTCTGGAGTTTCTAAAGAAAACCTTCTATAGTATCTTACGGAAATGTTCGATCGTTTTCTCGAGTCCTTTTTCCAGCGAGACCACCGGACGCCAGCCAAGTTTTTTAACTGCCAGGGTGATATCGGGCTTTCTCTTTGACGGATCGTCCTGCGGCAGAGGCTGAGAAACGATTTTTGAGCGGGAACCGGTCAGAGAGATGACTTTCTCGGCAAGTTCACGGATGGTGAATTCTCCTTCATTGCCCAGATTTACCGGGCCGATGAAATCGTCCGGGCAGTTCATCATCCGTATCATTCCTTCGATTAGATCGTCCACATAACAGAATGAACGGGTATGGCTCCCATCGCCGAAAATAGTTATATTATCTCCCCTCAAAGCCTGCACGATAAAATTGGAGATTACCCTTCCATCATCAAGGCTCATCCGGGGACCATACGTGTTGAAGATTCGGATAACCCTGATATTTACCCGGTTTTGGGTATAGTAATCAAAAAAGAGGGTCTCGGCGCAGCGTTTTCCCTCATCGTAACAGGCGCGCGGCCCGATAGGATTCACCCGTCCCCAGTACGATTCCTTCTGAGGATGAATCTCCGGGTCTCCGTAAACCTCGCTTGTCGAGGCCTGAAGGATTTTTGCTTTTACACGCTTGGCCATACCGAGCATGTTGATAGCTCCGAGCACATTTACCTTCGTGGTCTGAATCGGGTCCTTCTGATAGTACACCGGTGATGCGGGGCATGCAAGATTATATATTTCATCAACTTCCAGATAGATTGGAAGGGTGACATCGTGACGGATAAGCTCAAAATTCGGTTTATCGAGCAGATGATAGATATTTTGCTTCGAGCCGGTAAAAAAATTATCAAGACAAATCACATCGTATCCGCTGACCACGAGACGGTCGCAGAGATGGGATCCGAGGAATCCAGCCCCGCCGGTTACCAGAACTCGTTTTTGACGCATAAATATACCCTTTCATTATATGTGATTCTGGCCATTGAAACCAAGCGTTCATAAAAAGATTTTTTTATTGCTTTTCAAGGTAGTATGTTTATACCATAAGCAATATAATACATGGCTGTATGAAATTGCTCGAATATATGTATCGATAATCACCACTGGGGATGGGGATATAGGTAATGCTGATGAAACGGGTAAATATGAAAAAGGGACACATCGATTCCCTTCTCAGTAATAAAAGCTCAACTTCATCCCGGCCAAAAGGGGATTTGAGCAGTGACTGGCCGAGACTGGCGCTCCTTCTCCTTGTTATGGCGGGATTCGGTATCGGTTTTATTGTGAACGTTCATTCCAATAACCCGAAGAATATACTCCGTGATTCGGTTAGAAAAATGGAAAAACAAACTTTCCGCGCAAGTATCGAAGGCAAAACTTCTCTTAGAGATTCCACACTTGCCCAATACCGTTACCGTCAGTTATATGCGCCCGGAAAGGGCATCTCCACAATCTTTAATCCGTCGGAGAGTAAAACTGAAGTTTCCTTAAACGCTTTGAGCCTTCTGAAATCCCTTCGCAATCCTGAAAAAGTGAAAGAAGATGACCGTCAGGACATGTATGGGCATCCAACCCGTCATTTTTATGGAGTAACCCGTGTGGCTATCAGTGATAATGCTGTATCATCTTCCTGCTACTTCGAGTACTGGATAGATATGAGAGATCTCAGAGCTGTGAGGATATCCTTTTCCAAAGCCGACCGGAATTCAGCTGTCGATTCAGCGGGAAATTCTATCTCGACCGAGACATACCTAAATATCCGCTACTGGTAACCTTCGGCTCATGATGTTATCACCTGCCCGCTCCGCCCTCAGGATGAAATTGAAGATATCCCGCTGAATGCATATTGCCGGATCCTCCCGCGGAAGATACGGCTTATCCCCTCGGAGAAATTTCTGTGCGGTTTCGTGCGTCAGGATTTCGTATATCGCTTCGACATGATCGTACGGCTTTCCTGTGAGAAGGCTTTCAATGTAATTCCCGCAGTATTCATCCTCGGGCGCTTTCTCCTTTGAACGGATACCCATCGCAACTATGCTGACAAGAGAAGGATTTTTCTTTCGGAGATACATTGCAGTCGCACGAGCGTTGACATAGGAAGCCAAAAGCACTTCTTCGGCATGAGCCATCGCGGCGACAGCCCCTGTAACTCCCGATGTAGTACGGTGAATGATATTCCTGCCTGAAAAAAAGGATTGCCTTCCATATCTGATGATCATGGATGGGGAATTGGTCAGATCGAATCCCTCGATGGGAATCTCATTCCTTTCTCCTATCAGGAGAGAGTCACCCCGTATCGCAAGGCATCGGTCACTATCCCCTTCCAGAACAATACTTGCAGCCCCGTAATGATAGAGCAGGGGTTCACAGGTAAAAGCCCGGAATACATCAATAATTACCACCGTCCCACGTGCTTCGCTGGCGCCCTCGGCGAGAGATAATCTTTGGATTTTCAATTCGGTTCCTTGTTCCATTTCAATATATACGATTTACCCTGTTTTTCTTGGAAAACAGGACGTTGAACGATCTCCTGCATATTGCGCATTCTTTGCGGGATGCCGTTATTTCTTTTTCAGCACTCCCCGAACGAGCCAGTCACGGATGGCGGTGGAGTAAGGCAGAGCATCATCTCCCCCGAGAGAATCGAGATTTACTGTACGGCCGCTCAGCCTCGATACATTCGTTGCCACCAGCGCCCGATGCTCTTCGAGAATAGCCTCATAGGGACGGGGAACCTTGCGCTCGGCGAAAAAGTCGTGAAGAGCATAGAACATGTAATCGAACAGCTTCGGTCCAGCGGCAAAAACCTTGTTTTCACCCATGCCGAAGACATTGACATGATAGGTGCTCGGATATTCGCCGATATGATTCATTCCCACAATAGGTGGCTGACCTTCGCGGGGTTTATATGTCAGAACGCAGAGAGAACAGCCAAGCGGTTTTTTATCGGTAAGCCATTTTCCTATGTCCATGACATAATCCCCGGTGAAAAATGCCGACTCGATGCCTCCCCCGAGACCGACATGAGCAAAATTGATGACATGGGGAAAATGCCAGGTGAAATGAGGCTCCCCGCAGTAAGCTTCGTAAGCGCGTATGGGGCCTTTTTCTTTCGCGAATTTCTGCATTTCTGCCACCTCGGGCTGAAATTCGAGCGAGGAGGCGCTCATGAGAGGAGCATTATAGGCTTTTGCGAGTCTGACTATTTCCTCGGAATCGGCAATGGTCGCTGCAAATGGACGGTTGATGAAAACAGGCTTTCCTGCTTCAAGCGCAGGACGAGCCAGTTCAAGAATCTTTCGGTAATCGGCATGTTCGACATGCACTGCATCGGATTCACTTACAAGCTGAACCGGATCATCGATCACTTTTTCGAAGCCCGATTTCATGGCTTCCGCAACTCCGGGGATATCGTCCCAGATCGCATAGGGGCGGCATTTGACTTTCCCTTTGAAGTCCGCGGGAGGATTGTTGAAAGAACCGACAAAACCGTGAGAGCCGAGCCCCAGCTGCCCGATTTTGATTACTCCCATATTTTGTGCATATGCAGGCGCTTTACGGAAAGCAACAATACCGGCGATACCAGCCAGGGCGGCTTTACCCATGAAAGAACGTCTTGTATCCATTCCGTTCTCCTTTTGTGAATGTCATTGTCCGAGAAAATTCTTTTTTTGATAAGATACACTGTTTTTTTCAAGAATAAATACGACATTTTTTAGCATGTACGATAGAGTTGAAAACTATTCGCACAAAATGGATTTTGAGCAATGTATGACAATTATAATTATTCGGAATCACTATCTCTTTCCTATGCTATCGATAAATTCCGCTTGCTTTTTTTCCACTTCTTCTTCATCCTTTCATCCACAATAATTTTTCCGGGCGCCTGACGATCAGAAAGCCGTGATAATTTAAGAGAACAATGAACGTGATGTAATATTTGATGGCATAGTATAGTATATTACTCCATGTCCGAGTTTCATCTCGAATTTTAGGAAGCCATTATACATATTTCAAGGTTACTGAAAAAAAGGTGTGAGTGATCCGGGCATGGATTCTTGCAGTTGTTGATAAAAAAAAAGTTAATAAAACATTTTAGCCCGGATAATTTATAAAAAAATATTCATCACAATCATTGAGTCAGAAATCCCCACTGCCTGTTAGCATCTCCCCTTATTAAGGGGAGAATTATGTGCGAGGCTGTATTTATTCTTCTTTGTTCAACCCCCTTGGCAAGGGGGTCGCCGTGAAACGGCGGGGGGATTTTATCCTTGAGTTTATAAATAGATCGGGTTAGTTATTAAATTTCCAGATTATGAGAATTTACCACTAATTATTTTTTTATTCCGGACTCAGAATTCTGATTTCAGAATTCTTTCACTTTGGGGGTTTTATGCCTGAGAAAACATTTCCCACTTCTGCGAAGATTATTCGTGTTGGTGTGTGCGGTACAGGACCATTTGCTTTTTACGGTATGTTCAATTCGGTGATTAACAACACCATGCGTGATTATAATAATCTCAACATGCGGGTCACCCACATCTGGGGCGACGATTACCATAAGAACTATAAAGGTTCACCCGAGTATGTCAAAAAAATGATCGATTTCTGGAACAGCGATAAGCAGTCTCCTCAGGGAATCGCCAAAGCATGCAACATACCGAATGTCTGCAAAGACTTTCATGAAATGGTAAATGATGTCGATGCCGCCATGATCATGGATTTCGACCGTGCGTATGAGCTTTCCGAGCCGTTTCTGAAACGTGGATTGCCCATCTTTATCTGCTCTCCGGTTGCAATAAGTGTTCCCGAGTGTGAGAAAATCCTCGATCTGGCCGAGAAAAACGGCGCAGCGGTTTTCACCGGCGCATACACCCAGAGCCTTTACGAGAACCGTCTTCGCAACCAGTTTGTGAAACAGGATGACATCTCTGCCTTCTTTGCCCAGACATCGTTCGGATTCTATACCTCGTACGCCCCGGACAGCCTTGAACCGGTTCACTGGCTTGTCGGGCCGGGAGTACGCACAGCTGCTATTCACGGCTGGGATGGCTCGAAAGGTTATGATCCCACCGGCCTCCCGCCGTTCCATATCCATCTCGAATATGAACCCAGGAAAGGCAATCCGCCTATCCAGGGGACAGTTGTCTGCGGCGGGCATCAGAAGGCGAGCGAGTATTACAAGGTTTATTACAAGGATCACAAGGTTCTCGAAGGAATCACCATGACAAACTGGGGCAAGCACGAGCTTACCGTCCGGGATTTCATGATGGATATCCAGCAGGTATTCGTGACCAATAAATCCCTGGAGACTCGTGAAGACATCCTTACCAAACTCCGCGTCCTCATCGCCGCGTACAAATCCGCGAACGAGGGGAATCGTCCCGTGCTGGTAAGCGAAGTCGGCGACTATCGTCTCCCGACAGTGAGAATCGAAAAGTTTAACGAGATTCCCAAATGAATCCGGCAGGAGCGTCAAACTGAAGCTCCTTGCGGTTGCGTGAAAAGGAAGGGAAAAGGTACTCCGGTATCTCGTAAGTCTGAGTAAAGTTTTAGTTCTGATTCGATGATGCTTTCAAGGAAATTCAATGCCTGAAAAAACGATACCTGCTTCTGCCAGGATCATCCGTGTTGGTGTATGCGGGACGGGGCCGTTTTCCTTTTACGGCCTGTTCAATTCAGTTATCAATAACACCTTCCGTGAATACAACAACCTGAACATGCGGGTGACTCACATCTGGGGCGACGACTACCGGAAGAACTACCGGGGCTCGCCCGAATATGTGAAAAGGATGATGGATTTCTGGAACGGTGACAAACAATCCCCTCAGGGGCTTGCAAGGATATGCGGAATCCCGAATGTCTGCGGGGACTTTCATGAGATGGTGAATGATGTCGATGCCGCAATGATCATGGATTTCGACCGTGCGTATGAGCTTTCCGAACCGTTCCTCAAACGAGGGCTGCCGGTTTTTCTCTGTTCGCCGGTGGCGGTGAATGTGGAAGAGTGCGAAAAGATCCTCGATCTGGCCGAGAAAAACGGGGCTGCCGTACATACCGGAGCGTATAGCCAGAGCCTCTATGAGAACCGTCTCCGCAACGATTTTGTGAAGAGGGACGATATTGCAGCATTTTTATCAATGACTTCGCTGGACTACTACACCTCGTATGCGCCGGACGGCCTCGATCCGCTCTACTGGCTTATCGGGCCGGGAGTGCGGAAAGTTGCTCTTCATGGCTGGGATGGCTCTTGTGGCTATGATCCCAACGGTCTGCCGCCGTTTACTATCCATCTCGAATATGAACCGCGGGGAAACCGTCCGCCCATACAGGGCATGATGACCTGCGACGCCCGGGCGAAAAAGAGCGAATGGTATAAAGTCTACTACCACGATCATACGGTGCTCGAGGGAATTACCCAAACACACTGGGGAACACGTGAGCACAGGACACATGAACTGACGTGCCGTGATTTCATGATGGATATTCAGCAGGTGTTCATTACAAACAAGCCCATTGAAACACGAGCTGACATCCTCAGCAAGCTCAGGGTGCTCATCGCCGCATACAAATCGGCAAACGAGGGGAACCGCCCGGTATCGGTAAACGAGGTGGGAGAGTACCGGCTCCCGACAGTTCGGATAGAAAAATGGAACGAGATACCGAAATGATGAAGGATTACGTTGAATATGATGACAAAAAGTATTTTATAATTCTTCTATCAATGTGCAAATAATAAACGAGGAGTATACATGCCGGAAAAAGTATTTCCCGGTTCTCAAAAAGTTATCCGGGTGGGATGGGTTGGAACCGGGCCGTTTTCGTTCTATGCGCACTATATCCGGGTGATGAACAATATCTACCGTGATTATAATTTTTTGAATATGCGAGTCACCCATATATGGGGCGACAATTATCTCAGAAATTACCGGGGAAAAGAAGCGTTTGTAAAAAAATGGACGGATTTATGGACAGTCGGCGAGCAGTCTCCGGCAAGCATCGCCAAATTATGCAATATCCCCAATGTCTGCAGGGATTACCATGAAATGGCCGGACAGGTTGACGCGGCCATGATTATGGATTTTGACCGGGCGTATGAGCTTTCCGAGCCGTTTTTGAACCGGGGTTTGCCGATTTTCATCTGCAGTCCGGTTGCTGTGAATATCCCTGAATGTGAAAGGATCCTTGATCTTGCTGAAAAAAATAACGCTGCGGTTTATACGGGTTCTTTCACCGCAGACTCCCAGGTAAACCAGATTCGCAATATCCTGGTAAAACGTGACAAAATAGCATCGTTCTTTGCTTCGACCATCGTTAATTATTATACGTCATATGCCAACGACGGCCTTGAACCGATTCATCGTCTTATCGGTCCGGGAATAAAAAAGGTGGCGCTGCACGGCTGGGATGGTTCGAAGGGATACGATCCGCACGGAATTCCGGTTTCCCGGATGAATCTTGAGTATGAGCCGCGGGGAGGCAAGCCTCCGATTTTGGGGTCGCTGACTCTTGGGGGGTATAATAAGACGATGGAGTGGTATAAGGTCTACTATGATGATCATAAGACACTGGAAGGTGATGCAGACTGGGTTTATACAACCAACGAATCCAATACCGAATTGAAATTCCGGGATTTTCTCCTGAATATTCAGGAAGTATTTACCACCAACAAGTCTCTTGAAACCCGTAAGGATATCCTGGATAAATTAAAGGTGGTCATTGCCGGATACAAGTCGGCGAATGAGGGTGGCAGAGTGGTGAGTGTTGACGAGGTAAAGGATTACCGTCTCCCGATTGTTCGTATCGAGAAATGGAATGAGATACCCGAATAACGGTCATTTTATAGCGTGCAATTTTTTTATAACGAGAGATTCTTGTATGGCGGGTAAAGTGTTTCCACGGTCACAAAAGTTAATTCGAGTCGGATGGGTTGGGACCGGACCATTTTCATTCTATGGGCATTATATCAGGGTTATCAATAACATCTACCGGGAATATAATTTTTTAAATATGCGTGTTACCCATATATGGGGAGAAACTTACGAAAGAAATTTTCGGGGAAGCGACAGGTTTGTAAAGAATATGCTTGGATACTGGTCTGGCAGCGAACAGTCTCCGGAAGGCATTGCCAGAATGTGCAATATTCCAAACGTCTGCAGCGATTATCATGACATGACAGGGCAGGTGGATGCCGCCATGATCATGGATTTTGACCGCTCCTTTTCACTTGCGGAACCTTTTTTAAACCGTGGAATCCCGATTTTCATATGCACACCAGTGGCAGTAAATGTCACAGAATGTGAAAAAATACTCAATTTGGCGGAAAAGAACGGCGCAGCAGTTTATTCCGGGACATTTACCGCGGATATACATGACAATCAGAATCTGAGTAAACGGGTAAAACGAGATAATATTTCATCGTTCTTTGCCTCGACTAAATTCGAATATTTTACATCATACGCCAATGATGGTCTTGAACCAATACGCAGGCTGATTGGACCGGGAGTAAAAAAAGTATCGCTGCACGGCTGGGATGGCTCCAGGGGATATGATCCTGAAGGGATTCCTGTTTCACATATTATGCTTGAGTATGAATCCAGAAATGGTAAGCCGCCCATTCAGGGAATACTGACTTTGGGAGGGTTCAAGAGCGAAAAAGAATGGTACAAAGTTTACTATGATGACCACACAACGCTGGAGGGTATTACAGACTGGGGTTCGACCGACGTATCCAATAACGAGCTTGCGTTCCGTGATTTTCTGATAAACCTGCAGGAAGTGTTTGTTACAAATAAATCTCTTGAAACCCGGCAGGATATTCTTGAAAAATTAAAGGTGGTTATTGCAGCTTACAAATCGGCGAATGAGGGGGGGCGGGCAGTGAGATTGGACGAGGTCGGAGATTTCAGACTCCCGACAGTTCGGATAGAAAAGTGGAACGAGATACCGGATTAAATTAAGTTGACGGTTTCGATGCGGGAAATTGAAATGTAACCGTGAACGATCATTTTTTTGGTTTTTATTTTGAGAGAAAATTAACAAGGAGTCAGTATGGCGGAAAAAGTATTTCCAGGTTCACAGAAAGTAATTCGTATAGGATGGGTGGGAATCGGTCCATTCTCATTCTACGGGCACTATATACGAGTGATCAACAACATTTTCAGGGATTATAATTTTTTAAATATGCGGGTTACCCACATCTGGGGAGATAATTATGCCCGAAATTACAAGGGGAGCGCCGAGTTTGTCAAGAAAAAACTCGATTTCTGGGCGAGCAGCGAGCAGTCTCCGGAAGGCATCGCAAAGATGTGCAGCATCCCGAATGTCTGCAAGGATTACCATGAGATGGTCGGGCAGGTGGATGCTGCCATGATCATGGATTTTGACCGCGCCTATGATCTTGCCGAACCGTTTTTAAAGAGAGGCCTTCCGATTTTCCTTTGCAGCCCTGTGGCGGTAAATGTTCCTGAGTGCG
>Ga0172379_10008233_pt1 | contig 13201 bp, 11 predicted proteins | sample GrowelOW334metaG_FD_119756 | JGI IMG/M metagenome (GOLD analysis project Ga0172379, IMG submission 119756) | Groundwater microbial communities from an aquifer near a municipal landfill in Southern Ontario, Canada - Groundwater well OW334 metaG | ecosystem: Environmental > Aquatic > Deep... | reverse complement strand
GCCGAAGGCGAATCGTGAATAGGCGTGGATTCCTTCCATGCCGATCATCGCGACGAATAGTCCGAGAAAGCCCGCTACCCATCCTTTGAGCGGATCCTTGGGCGCGGTGAGATTTCCGCAGATCACGATGCCGAATACCGCGAACCAGAAAAACTCGAATGATTTGAATTGAAGCGCGAATGTTCCCAGCAGTGGGGCGAACAAAGCCATCGCGAACATGCCGATGATCGATCCGAGGAACGAACCGGTCGTCGCGATGCCGATAGCCTGTCCGGCGCGGCCCTGCTGAGCGAGAGGGTAACCGTCAAGGCAGGTCGCCGCGTTGGCGGGCGTCCCCGGGATATTCAAGAGAATGGCGCTGCGGCTTCCGCCGTAAATCGCGCCGACGTACATGCAGATAAGGATCAGGATCGCGTTGTTTGCCGCCATCTTGAAGGTGAGCGTAGTCATGAGGGCGATGCCCATAGTCGCGGTCAGTCCGGGAAGCATGCCGACGATGATGCCTAGCTGCGTCGCCCACAGCACGTCGAAAATCGTCCTGAATGAGATGAGTCCGCCGATAGCTTCGGCGAATAGTCCAAGTCCTTCGAACATAATGCACCGCCTACGGAAGATTCACTAGGAATAGGTACGCGAAAACAGCGTACACCGACACCGAAGTCACGCACGCGAGGATCGCGCCGAAAAAAAGCGTCTTCCACTGAGTACTGACGCTTTCTTTGAATTTATACTCAAACACGAGTACGAACGCGAAAGTGAAAATTCCGGTCGCCAGCATGAAATGGATACGACCGAGCAGACCCAGCGCGTACGCCGCGCCGAGAAAGATCGTGAGCAGGATGCGCCTGGTCTCTATGCCGTTAAGGAATTCCGATATCGCGCGTTTTCCGATGCCGAGACTGTAGCCGCCGGCTCGGACGGAACGGACGAACATAGTAAGACCGAGAAGCGCGATGACGACGCCGAGAAAACCGGGAACCAAGCCCGGTACTGAATACGGACTGACTTTCTGACTTTCCAAGCGGGGCATCATAAGGGATAAAACGGTTACGGCACTGCCGAAGACGAAGAGAAATATCGACATGACGAAATCCGCTCGGGGCATGTTCTGTACTTTCATTGCGGGCTCCGGGAATAAGGTGGATGGGAAAAAAAACATCAACCGTCGTAAAACGCGGCGCGTTTTACGACGGCAAAAAGACGGTAAAAAACTTAGGGCTTCGGTATTCCAACGGTATCAGGGGATACTTTGGCTTTCCCCGCTTCGAAATACAGCCAAGCGATCGGCTGGATCCAGTCCATCGCGCGTTTCTGGGCTTCCGCCCCGGAGGACGGATTGAACACGGCGCCGCGGTCCACCGCGTATTCTTTCAGCTTCGGCGAGTTCATTACCGTTGTGCCCCAGAGCTTGGTGACGGTATCAATCACTTCCTGAGGAGTGCCCTTCGGAAGGAAAATGCCGAAGTAGTTCGATCCGACCTTCATGCTCGGAATCCACTTGGTTATCGGGGGAATCTCGCCGTAACCTTTCAAGGTCAGCGGGCTTTCGCTCAGGACCGCGAGAGGACGCAGTTTTTTTGCTCGAATCATATCGGCCTGTTCGACGGCCAACTGGGTAACCGCGACGGTCTCTCCGGAAACGCAAGCTATGACCGCGGGGTTTCCGCCGTCGTAGGTGACATGCTTATACTCGAAGGGAACGTTCTTGCGGATCATTTCGATCGCCAAATGGCCGGCGGAAGACAGTCCCGCGGTCGCGACGGTGATCTGACCCGGTTTGTCTTTCAAAGCGGCGAATAAGTCATCGAGCGTCTTATACGGAGAATCCGCGTTCACGGAAACGACGCTTATGTTGGCGACGCTCAGGAAAAGGTTCCAATCCTTGATGCTGGTGTCGAGCATGCCCATCAGTTTATAGACGCCGACGTCCACCGCGGCACCGGCGGCCCAAGTGTAGCCGTCTTTGGTCGCATCTATAACGCTTTTCGTTCCCACCGAACCGGAAGCGCCGGGTTGGTTGAGGATTACGATTTTCTGCCCGAGCGCCGTTTCCAACTCTCCGGCGGTGATTCGGGTGACTTGGTCGGTGGAGCCGCCTGCGCCCCAGGGGACGATTATGGTTATCGGTTTAGTCGGGCGCCATCCGGAAGGAGTCGGGGCAGGGTCTTTCGCACCTCCGGCATAGGCGAATCCGATCACGGTTAGAGAAAGAACGGCGAGAATCACACGTTTCATGTTCAACACCTCCAGAACGGGAACATAGACTAGATACAATTTTCTGTTTACTTACGGGTATTTGTCAAGAAAATGTTCAAAATATGAAATACGATTTTAAAAACCTATAGTACAATTTGGTGAGCACTCAAAGACACAAGGAGTCCGTTATGCAGATTCGCGTATATTCGTCAAAGGCAGAACTCGGAGTCGCCGCGGCAAAGGTCGCCGCGATAAAAATTCGCGCCGCCGTTTCGGCGAGGGGCGAGTCAAACGGTATCCTGGCCACCGGAGCGAGCCAGTTCGAAACCTTGGACGCGCTATGCCGGGAACCGAACATCGATTGGTCGAAAATCGCGATCTTCCATCTGGACGAATATATCGGCCTTCCGGATACGCACCCCGCCAGTTTCCGCAAGTATCTCAAGGAACGGTTCGCGGATCGGGTAAAAGGCCTGAAGGAATTCAATTACGTCCGCGGCGATGCGCCGGACCCCGCACAGGAGTGCCGTCGCCTGGGGAGACTCATCTCAGAGCGCTCAGTGGACGTCGCGTGCATCGGCATCGGAGAAAACGGACATATCGCCTTCAACGATCCTCCTGCCGATTTCACCACGACGGAACCGTACCTCGTGGTGGAGCTGGACGTAGACTGCCGCCGCCAGCAGATGGGCGAAGGCTGGTTCCCCAGTCTCGCCGACGTACCCGCAAAGGCGATCTCAATGAGCGTCAACCGGATCATGAAGTCATCCTGCCTGGTCGTCGCGGTGCCGGACGAGCGGAAAGCGGAGGCCATCCGGCTCACTCTTGAAGGGGAAGTTTCGCCGAAGGTCCCCGCGAGCATTCTGCGCAGGCATCCGGACTGCACCCTTTTCATCGATAAAGCCGCGGCTTCCCGGCTACCCGCTCGCTTGCCGCCCGAGGTGGAAGTCGTATGGGTCTGAAAGGTTTCGTAGACCTGCAGGTCAACGGCTATAAGGGAACGGATTTTTCCAGTCCGGAGCTGACGGCGGACGCTATCCGAAAAACCGTAGGCGCGATTGCCGATCGGGGCACGGCGGCTTTTTGCCCGACCGTCATTACCTCGTCATGGGCCGCCTACGAGCATGTCCTCCCCCTCCTAGCGGACGCTGTTTCAGACCCTGCGTGTGAAGGGCGGATACTCGGCATACACCTTGAGGGGCCGTTCATATCGCCTGAAGATGGGGCCGTCGGGGCCCACCCCCGGGATCTGGTGATCCCGCCGAGCGTCGAGGATTTTGACCGCTTGTACGGCCTCTGCCGGGGAACGCTCCGGCTCATCACGGTCGCGCCCGAACGCGAGGGAGCGATTGGGCTCATCCGCAGAGCGGTCGAACAAGGCGTACGCGTGTCGCTCGGCCACACCTTGGCCGCCGAAGAGGACGTGCGGAAAGCGATGGAAGCCGGAGCCTGCCTATGCACCCACCTCGGCAACGGCTGCCCCAACAAAATGGACCGGCACCGCAACCCTGTTTGGGCGCAGCTGGGTTCTCCCCTTTCGATCATGATCATCGCCGACGGCCACCATCTGCCGCTCTCCGTGATCAACGCCTTCCTCATGGCCAAAGCCCCCGATAAGGCTATCCTCACCAGCGATACGGCCCCCGTCGGCGGGCTTCCGCCCGGCGTCTATCCGGCCTTTGGAGGCCAAGTCCGAATCACCGAAACCGGAAGGATAGAAAGCGGCGACCACCTTGCCGGCAGCTCCGCCTGCCTGATCGATTGCGTAAACCACTTGACCGCGTCCGGATACTCCGACGAAAGCCTCCTTTGGCGGCTGGCAAGAGACAACCCCCTTGCCGTACTCGGTATCGACGACCGAACGCTGCGTATACCCGACTCGCCGAACGTCTATTGGGACGGTGTCGAATTCGCCGTCAATATAAGGAAGTTATGACCGACGATGAGATGAAAAAACTTCTGGCGACCCTGATCGATATCCCCACGGACGAAAGCGAAGGCGCGCAGACTGAAGTTTTGAAAGCAATCGCCGAAAAGCACGGCGCGACGGTACATATTGATGAAGTGACACCAGGCCGTTTCAATTTTTCAGCCGACTTCTCCGGCGATTCGCCCGGCAAATCCCTGATGCTGGAGGCTCACGGCGATACGGTGCCGGGTACCCAAAAATACCGCTACGACACGGGGACCGACCGGGTCTACGGGCGCGGATCCTGCGATACCAAGGGCGCGCTAGTCGCGATGCTGGCGGCCATTCTCCGCGCGCGGAGCAAGAAGTCCCTGCGCGGAACTGTTCGCCTGATGTCTTCCTGCCGGGAAGAGACCGGCGGAGAAGGCGCCCGCGCCATCGCGGCCTCCGACTTCCGGCCGGACATGACGGTCATCGGAGAGCCGACCAAAATGGAAATCGTCCGGGCGAATAAAGGCGCCTGGCATACGCGCGTCACGACACGCGGCTTAGCGGTCCACAGTTCGAATCCGAGCGCGGGAATAAACGCGATAAGCGAGATGTGCGCCTTCATTCGCGCCCTTGAAATCGAGTTCATCCCCTATCTCTCGTCGATGCGGAATCCGCTTTTAGGATCGCCGACCTTGAGCGTAGGCACTATTCGCGGAGGTAAAGCGGTCAACGTCGTCCCTGACGAGTGTTCAATTGAGGTCGATTGGCGCCTGATTCCCGAAACCCGCGCGGATGAACTCCTGGAACGGTTGCGCGCACGCTTTCCGGGCGCGGCCATCGAGCCCTATGAATTCTATCCCCCCTTTCTTGAACCGGACGACTCCGCGACGCTCGCGCTCATGGCTCGCGCGGTGGAGGAAGTCACGGGAAAACCGGCCGTGCTCGCCGGAGCGCCCTGGGCGGCAAACGCGGGAATCCTGCAATACGAGGCGGGATTTTCCTGCGTCCTCTTCGGCCCGGGCGACATTGCCCAGGCCCATACCGCCCAAGAGTACGTTCCCTGGAGCCAGGTAACCCAGGCCGCGAAAGTATACGAACGAATGCTGGAATTGTGATAAGGAGGCGCCCCATGCGTTTTGGAATCGTCGGAACCGGAATGATAGCGGAGTTCCACGCAAAAGCCATCAGCGAGTTACCCGGTTGCTCGGTCGTCGCCTGTATGGATTCGATCGCCGAAAGATCCGATCTCTTCTCCCGCAAATACGGATGCGCGGGCTATTCCGATTTGGGAAAGTTTCTCGCCCACCCGGGAATGGACATCGTGACCATCTGCACCCCCTCCGGGGCCCATATGGAAACCGCGGTGGCGGCGGCGGAAGCCGGTAAGCACCTGATTGTCGAAAAACCCATCGAGGTCACGCTCGACCGCATCGACGCGATCATTGAGGCCTGCGACAAAAAAGGAGTCAGCCTCACGGGAGTGTTCATGTCACGCTACGGCGAGGCGGCGAGGATCTTGAAAAAAGCGGTCGACGGAGGTCGATTCGGCCGCTTGGTCATGGGAGGCGCCCACATCAAGTGGTGGCGAAGCCAGGAGTATTACGACAAAGGCGTCTGGAAGGGCACGAAACGCTTCGACGGCGGCGGCGCCTTGATCAACCAGGGCATTCACGCCATCGATCTGCTGCAATGGTACATGGGTCCCGTGGACTCGGTATTCGCATACGGAGCGATGCTCGCGCACGAACGGATAGAGGTGGAGGACACCGCCGTAGCCGCTATCCGCTTCAAGAGCGGAGCGCTCGGAATAGTGGAAGGTTCCACCGCCGCCTACCCCGGGTTTCCGAAGCGCATTGAAATCAGCGGCTCGGCGGGTAGCGCGACTCTTGAGGAAGACACCCTGCCCGCCTGGTCTTTCGCCGAAGAACGGAGCGAAGACGCGGACATCAGAAACCGCTTCCCCGCCGCGATTGGAGTCGGCGGCGCCGCCGATCCCGCCGCCATCGGCTACGAAGGACACAAGCGCCAGTTCGCCGATGTTGTAAAAGCCCTCGGCGCGGGTGAAAAAACCTTAGTCGATGGGCGGGAGGCCCGCAAAGCCGTGGAGCTCATCCTAGCCTTTTACCGAAGCGCCGAAACGGGGCGCGAAGTCAAACTGCCGCTATGAAGGAGCCGGGCATCTATCTGACAGGATTCGCCGACGAAGCGGCAGACGATCTTTCGGGACAAATCCGAGTGACGGAAACCTTGGGCTGGAACCGTATCGAAGCCCGGAGCATCGACGGAACGAATATAAACGACCTTTCCGACGATCGCTTCGAAAACGTTTGCCGCGAACTTTCCGACGCCGGAATATCAGTCAGCTGCTACGGTTCCACTATCGCCAACTGGGGAACTCCGATTTCGCGGCCTTTCGAGGAAAGCCTTGCCGCGACGGATCGGGCCGCGACGCGGATGCGGCGGCTCGGGACGACTTTGGTGCGCATCATGAGCTATGCGGTGCTGCGCGATCGCGACGGCCGCGCGCTGGACGACCAAAAAGAAGAGGAGCGGTTCCGCCGCCTGAGGGAAATTACTCGCCGTTTCCTGGACGCGGGGATCACGCCGGTCCACGAGAACTGCATGACTTACGGAGGCATGAGCGCCGGTCATACTCTGCGGATGCTGGAAAATGTCCCAGGACTTAAGCTCGTTTTCGATCTGGGAAACCCGCCCCTGACTCCCGACTTCACCAAAACCTTCCCCTACCCGATGCAGTCATCGCTCGCGTTTTACCGGACCGTGAAACCGCATATCGCCTACGTGCATATCAAGGATGCCCGCTGGGACGGTGAACGGAAAGAGGAGCGGTACTGTTTTCCCGGCGAAGGGGACGGGGAAGTCGTCGCCATCGTCGAAGACCTTCTGCAAAGCGGCTACGACGGCGGCTTTTCCATGGAGCCGCACATGGCGGTGGTTTTCCATGACGCGCAGGTGCGGTCTTCCGCCGACGCCCGCGTGGAGAATTATGTTGAGTACGGTCGCCGGTTCATGAAGCTGATGAAAAAGCTCGGAAAGCCGCTGAAGCGTTAAACGGTAGAACCCGGCGGACCACTGAGCCGTGCGTGCGGAAGATGATGTTCGAAAAAACTTGCGCACATCCATTTTTCAATATATAAACGAACTCACATGAATACGCTCAACACCCGAAAAATCGCTTTCCGCTTCGTCCGGTACGGCATTCTGGCCGCCGTTCTCGCCTTCGTTTCTTGGGAATTTTACGCCCACGCGCGGGTAAGCAAGGTGCATCCGTCGGTCCATGCCCTCTGTCCTCTCGGCGGGTTGGAATCGCTCTTGTATTACATCGTCGGCAAGGGCGCCACGCTCGGCAAAGTCTTCTCCGGGACGATGGGACTCTTCTTCGTAACGATGGGCACGGCGCTGTTGTTCAAGCGTTCCTTTTGCGGCAACATCTGTCCGCTTGGAACCCTTCAGGACATCGCCGGAGGCGCGGGCAAGGTCGCGTTCGGCGCCAAGCGTTTCCTCGTGCCCGCGGCCGCGGACCGCGTCCTCCGCTTCGCCAAATACGCGGTCCTCGCGCTTGCCGTCGTCATGGCTTGGCTGACCGGGTCGCTGTGGATACAAACCTTCGATCCCTGGCCCGCGTACTCGCACCTGTTCAACCCCGCGGAACTTCTGCCGACTTACGGAATCGGCCTGGCTGTCCTAGGTCTATCCTTGGCAGCTTCATTCTTCTACGAACGGGCTTTCTGCAAATATCTTTGTCCAATGGGCGCCGCGACCGCGTTGGCGGGATTGGCCTCGCCCTTCAAGATCCGCCGAAATGAGAGCGCCTGCGTCGACTGCGGACTTTGCGACAAGGTCTGTCCCGTCAACCTCAAAGTCTCAACGGCTAAGGCAGTTACTCACGCCGAGTGCCTATCCTGCGGCGAATGCGCCGCGGTTTGCCCCGCGCCCAAAGCCTTGGACACCGGTTTGCCGGGAACCTTCCGAGTTTCGCCCGCCCCCGCCGTCGCCCTGGGCGTCGGCGTCTTCTTCTTCGGACTCTTCGCATTCCAATTGATCGGCTTCGACCGTTTCAGCGGCAAGCAGGAACCCACCCTCCGCGAACTGGCCCGAAATGAAGGCTCGACAACCACCGAGCTCAAAGCCCTTTACGGCCTACCCTCCGGGCTTTTCGACGGCACGAGGTCCGGCGAAATCCAGAAACTCATCCCGTTGTCCAAGATGGCCGAGCTCAACAAAACCGATAGCGCCGCATTGAAAGCCACCCTCGGCCTTGACCCCGCCCTCAGCGAAACGACTCCTTGGGGCATCGCCTACGGCAGCGTTCGGCTGGGGAAAATCGCCGAACTCAACCGCACCACCGTCGAAACGCTCAAGACGAGATTTTCGCTGAAAGCCGATGTCAACGCTGACACTCCCTGGAGCGCCGTTGAGGGGGATATCAAACGAGCGTCCGAACGCCTTCAAGGCGCCGAGGGCGGCTGCGGAATGGAATAGAACGCCAAAACGGAACTATCGACCCTTGTCTTTCCGCGTTATAATCTGAACCCATCATGAAAGTCGTCACCAAGATCGTTCGAATAGCGACGGCCGCGATCCTTTTCGCGGCGGCCGCTAACGTTTCCGCTCAGGAGACCGCCACCTTTCCAAAAGTTGTCGGCACTCTCGCCTCGGGCCTCTCTTCCTCGGAAGCGCTGTCTAAACCTCTGCGCGTCGCCTTCCTCGCGCTCGCCTCCGGAAACGCGCGGGTAACGGGCGGTAAAGACTTCGGCTTATTCTTTTCCGAGAGCCTCGCCGCGGCGGTGAAGGGAACGAGCGCCCGTGTCCGGATATTCGAACGCCAACGGCTCGCCGACATCCTGACCGAGCACGAGCTGGACGCGAGCGGCGCGCTGGACGGCGCGGGAGCGGTCCGCATCGGAGAGCTCGCCCCGGTGGACGCGATCTTTACGGGGAGCTATGCCCGGACAGGCGAGACGGTCGCGGTGAACGCGCGGCTGGTCAGCGTCGTCACCGGGGAAGTGCTGTTCGCCCAGTCGCATTCGATCGCGCTCGACGACTCCATACGAGACTTTTTCCCCAATGCGACCGCGGCAGCGGCCGCACGGCAGGAGGAGACGCCGATCTCGGACGCGGACAAGCTCAAGGCCGCGCTCGCGGAAATGAAAGCGCTCCTCGCCCGGCTCTCCACGGAAGGGGAAGTGGCGGCAGCCGCCGCGAAGGCATCGATTTATCCCATATTCGGCCTCTACGCGCCGGTCCATCAACTCACCGCCTCAACCTTCATCCGTTACAAGAAGGACAGCCCAAGTTACCGAGCGTACCTGATCGCCGGCCTCTCCGCCGCGAAGCTGATTGCTACCGGGGAGGGCATGTACGCGCTCATGTACGCCCTTGACTACTTTGAGGCCGACGGGGACATGGACGAAAAAGAATTTGACGCGGGACTTGTCGCGACGCGCGGCTTGCGGGACGTTGCCTATTACAACGTCGTTTTCGAGCGGCTGCTGCACCCCTACGGTCGCGACAAAGGCCAAGAACCGGTAGACCGGGACCGCTTGGCCGTGCGCGTCGCGAGGATCATGGCAGACATCCGGGCGGGACGCATGGGGACACCCTCGGGTATCGACTACACCGCGGGACTCTTGGAACTCCTCGGCGCCGTTCAGAAAGATTCGGCCGCCTTCCTTTCCGTCTATGATCCGTACATCGGCTCGGTGCCCAAGGATAGGCTCGCGGCTTTCGCGTCTCCTCTGAAACGGCGCTTTGGGGAAGAGAAGGAGGGGAAACTCAAGACCGCGCTCCTCGCTCGGATCGCGGACAACGCGGTCGCGCGGGGAAGGGACAAAAACTTCGCGACGGAACTTTATTCCTTCATTTCATCGCTCGACCGAAAAGAGGGGGAGCAGGACTACGCCGCGGAATTCGCCCGCCGCTGCGGCGAACTCCTTTCGGCGGCGATACCGCTGGTGCCGTACAACAAGGAGGACCGTATTCTCCTGTGCCTCCGCTACGAAATAGACGCCCCCGGACTCGTGCCCGGCTTCGACGACATCGTCAGAGGCCTCCTGCTTGGGGATACCGTCGAGGCGCGCCGCGCTTCCGCGAGAATGCTCGACGCGATGGGAGCCCGGGCGGCGCCCGCTGAGGCGACCATCCGCAAAGTGCTGAAGTATATCGGCGACGGTTCGATCGGCGGCGTTGGTTCACCGAATCTCCAAACGCAATGCCTTGCCGTACTGGCAAACATCGGGACTCGCGATCCGGCTTCACTCGCACTGATAGCGGCGGCTATGCGCCACTCGTATTCCGACGTGCGCGAGGCCGCCGCGGACGCGTTCCTCCGCATCGGGAAGCCTAGTCTGCCCTACGTGATCGAAATTGTCCGCGGCGGTGAGAAGGTCCGCAAGCTGGAAGCGCTGAAACTGCTTGCGCGGATGGGGAAGGAGGCCGCGGGCGCGGCGGGAGAACTTGCCGCGCTGCTCAAAACTGAAAAGGATCCCTTCGTGAAAGACGCGATAGAGGACGCGGCCACGCGGATCAGGTAATCGGAAACGTAGCCTGATCGTTCCCGCTATTTGAAGGCCGCGACCAGGGGCGGCACTTCCGATCCGTCCGGAACGAACAGCAGGGAAGCTGAGTTCATGCAGTAGCGTAGTCCCGTGCCCCGCTCAAAATCTTTTGGCCCCGGACCGTCGTCGAAGACGTGGCCCAGATGGCTACCGGAACTAGAGTCGATTACCTCCACGCGCTCCATGCCGTAGCCGCGGTCAATTACCAGCGCCACGGCATCCTGACTGATCGGTTCGCTGAAGCTGGGCCAGCCGGTTCCAGACTCGAATTTCGTTTCCGATCGGAAAAGCGGCTGGCCGGTCGCCGCGGAATAATAGGTGCCGGCGCGATGCTCTTCCCAGGTATCGCCTGAAAAAGCTTGCTCGGTTCCCTCCTTACGCAGAACCTCAAAGCGGGCATTGCCGAGCCTCTTCAACCACTCGGCGTCGCTGAACTTTATCGGGAAGGATACCTCCGACTTTGAGCCGATGACCGGAAGTCCGCGCCAGGTTTCCTTAGCTGCCGCGGCGCCTGCCTTCTTTGCCAAGAGGCCCGGATACGTACGCTCAAGAGCTTCGACTTTGGGTTGGTCAAAGCGGACTATGTACGGATACTCAGGGTTTAAACGCATGAAATCCTGGTGGTAATCCTCCGCCGGATAAAAGGCCTTAAGCGGTACGACCTGAGAAACGATAGGGAACGGAAAGGTCTTCGCCGATTCCAGGATCTTGATATAGGACTCGGCCGTTTTCCGCTGCTCTTCCCCGTTGTAGAAAATCGCGGAACGATATTGGGTACCGTGGTCAGGACCTTGATAATTAAGCTGTGTCGGGTCGTGCGCGATATTGAAGAAAACCCGCAGGAGAGTTCCATAGGAAACAACCGAAGGATCGTAGACCACCCGTACCGATTCGGCGTGGCCGGACATCCCTAAACCTACCGTTTCGTAGGTCGCGTCGGCTTCCGATCCACCCGAATAACCGGATACTACCTCCGAAACCCCGTTAAGGCGTTCGAAAACCGCTTCAACGCCCCAGAAACAGCCGCCCGCGAATACCGCGGTATCAATTCCGCTCTTGGCCGGACTCTCGGCGGGTGGAGGCGGAAACGCCGTCCCCGCCGTTTCCGGTTTGGCGGAGGAAGTCGAACAAGAAGGAAGCGCGAGAAAGAGAAACACGCCGTAAATAGGCGCCAAAACACTATGCAAGTTCCTCATCATAATGCCTCCGCTAACAAAGGTACGTAGCGGAACGCATAAAATCAAGATTACATTACTTTTTTAGTAATAATTAAAAACCGCGAACATTCATCTCCATGAGCCAGTCCATAAGCGGCTTCATGCGCTCGGTGGCTTCACGGCAGCGTTCCGGCAGATCCGGCCGCCGCGGGTCCTACTGGATGATGCGCATTTGGACTTCGGTGATGAATTTTTCCGCGTCTCGTTCGACGAATTGATCGATGATATTGACGTTTACCGACTCGTCCGCTATTTGAATTTCAAGGTCCTTCGCGGCGGAACGCAGACGGTCAAAGGTGGCTGGAATATGATCGTAGGAACCTCTATGAAACCCGACAAGGAAGGTCCCGGGATCGATCGTTCGGGGGAATTGATCGACTTCCGGATTAACCTCATCGGTGAGCAGCGCCCCGAAGCGCTTGCCCGTCTTTTCGTAGAAAACGATCGTGGGATAAAAATAGAAGGAATCGTTCCGGTAAAGCACGTCCTCGATGCCGATCGGCAAATAGCGCCTGAGGGAAAACTCTTTTTGCTCGATGAGTTCAGCGTCCAGACTGGCGGTACGAGCCTCGACGAAGCGGACCTTGCGGTCTATCGCGTCTTTGATCTTACGGAGATCGTCTATTTCCCGATCAAGTCCCTTCGATTGCGCGCGCATTTCCTTCAGCGAATATTCGATGTCGCGGGAATCCAAGTTTTCCCGGATCCGCTTGAGCGGGTAATTGAGCCGCTTGAGGAAGCGGATCGTCGCCAGCTGGTATACCTGGTCGAAAAGATAACAACGAGTCAGAGAACCGGATCTCCGACGCATGGGCTCGAACAGACCGATCGACTCATAATAATGCAAGGTTTGAATATTCAGATCGAACAAAGAAGCGATTTCTCCGGCCGTGTACCAATCCTTCATATCCGCCTACCGATCGCCCCGATTGAAGGGTATTCCCAGCGCCGAGGGAACGCGGGATTTTCCGATGGAGAACAGGAGCACGATCACCGTCGCGACGTAGGGGAACATGAGAAAAACCTGCGACGGGAGAGGGATGCCCATAGTCTGGATTCGGAACTGCAGGGCGTCGGCCGCGCCGAGCATGAGAGACGCGAGGAACACGCCCACGGGATGCCGGCGGCCGAGGATGACGACGACCAAAGCGATGTAGCCGCGGCCCGAGGTAATGTTCTCCATGAAAAAACCGAGCATGGACAGCGTGAGGAAAGCTCCGCCGAGCCCGCCAAGGCAACCGTTAGCCGCGGCGGCCAGATATCGTATCCGGGTTACGCTCAAACCGGCGCTGTCGGCGGCCTGCGGATTT
>Ga0172379_10008232_pt1 | contig 13202 bp, 4 predicted proteins | sample GrowelOW334metaG_FD_119756 | JGI IMG/M metagenome (GOLD analysis project Ga0172379, IMG submission 119756) | Groundwater microbial communities from an aquifer near a municipal landfill in Southern Ontario, Canada - Groundwater well OW334 metaG | ecosystem: Environmental > Aquatic > Deep... | reverse complement strand
ACTGCCGAACCGTGATCGGCCCGATTACTTTATCTTCAACGTCAATAAATTGAGGAACGACAAATTGCTGCATGATAGTAATTAATACCTTAATCTTTGATTTAATTCGATAATTGCTTCCACTTCCGGCTCAGTTAAAGTCGGCTGATTAGCCACTTGTCTTTCGTTAATAATTTCGGAAATTGATTTTCTTTCTTCCATGCTCTGATCACCTAAACTCAAATAAAGCCGATAAACTTCGTTTTCTTTCCAAGCTTTTATTGCCTGGTTTCTTTTGGCAAAAGATTCCTCTTCCAAAAGATCTATTTTTTCAATAATTTTTTCAATCGCTTCCACCGGTGTTTTACCTAAACGGCGAAAATCAACTAAACTCATTGACCGAATTTCTTCAACCGGACCGGTTAACCTTGGCTCAAATCTGACATCTTCAATTTTTGGTTTGGTCAAAGGCGTCCAAGTTTTAGGCGGCACTGGTGCAACTGGCGTCAAAGGCGGTGATGGCGGTGTAACCGGTTTGGGCATAACTGGCAAAACCGGTACGGCAATATTTTGGGTTTCTTCAACTTTTGGTTGGGGCTTGTAAACAATTTCTCGAGCTATCGGCTGCTCTGATAAAATTTTTTCTACTTCTGACCGTAAATCAGAAAATGGTTCTGACGAAATATTTTGCCTAAATTTAGCGTTTAATTGCTCTTCAACTTGAATGACTGAAGTTAATATCCGATCTGCCTGTGATAAGCTAAAACCCATCCCACCGTTTTCTGACGGATTCAAAAGCGCTTCTTTGGTTTGGACCTGGTCACGAATATGCCTTAACCGCGAAGAAACAATTGCTCTAAATTTTTTTTCCATTTCCTCGTCAATAAAATGAATACCTGATTTTTTGATTACTAGCTCTATCTCTTCGTCGATATTTAATTTTTCGCCTTCAGGCACGACAACGGGTTTGACCGGCTGACTAAGAATATTTGGCGCCGGCCGTAAATTAGGCTCGGGTATTGGTGCGGCAACCACCGGTGGCGGCAAAACCGGTTTTTGACTTACCGGCACTGGTGCTGGTTGACTTTTACTTTCTTGGTTATAATCCAAAACTTCGCCTCCCTTCAAAATTTTCAAAACCCCGTTTTCATCGCGAAATAAAATTTCATCGCTGGCAAAAGGATTTTCAATTTTTTGATCTTGAGCTAGGGCGCTGAAAAAATCATCGGGTTTTTTATTATCATCAAATGCCATAAATAGCTTCTAACTTTCTCTTAGCTCTTGTAGTGGCGCTAAAACTAAAATAGATTAACCAAATTATAAACCAAGAGCTTTTTTAAGTTCTTCAGCTTTATCGGTTTTTTCCCAGGTAAAATCTTTGTCATCTCTGCCAAAATGGCCGTAACAAGTTGTCTTGCGAAAAATCGGCCGAAGCAAATCAAGATGTTTGATAATATCACCCGGTTTAAGTAAAAAAACTTTTCTAACGGCTTGGGCGATTTTTTCCTCATCAATTTTTGCCGAACCATCGGTATTGACTAAAACCGAAACCGGTTCGGCCACGCCAATTGCATAAGCCAGTTGAACTTCACATTGATCGGCAGCACCCGAAGCCACAATATTTTTAGCGATATAACGAGCCATATAAGCGGCGGATCGATCAACTTTTGACGGATCTTTACCGGAAAACGCACCGCCGCCGTGACTACCATGACCGCCGTAAGTATCAACAATAATTTTTCGGCCGGTAACACCGGTATCACCGTGAGGACCGCCAATAATAAATTTGCCGGTTGGGTTGATATAATATTTGGTATTTTGATCAAGCCATTGACCGCAGACTGGCTTAACCACTTTTTCAATAATTTCTTCTTCAATTTCAGCGTGCTCAACTTCGGCCGTGTGCTGGGTTGAAACAACCACTGTGTCAATTCGCTGGGGTTTGCCGTCGGCGTATTCTACACTGACCTGGGCTTTACCGTCAGGTCTTAACCATTTTAATGTTTCATTTTTTCTGACCTCAGCTAAAGTTTTAGTCAAACCATGGGCCAAAACAATCGGCAATGGCATATACTCTGGAGTTTCATTAGTTGCATAGCCAAACATCATGCCTTGATCACCGGCTCCCTGCTCTTTGAAAAGACCTTCACCTTCAGTTACCCCTTGGGAAATATCTTGACTTTGAGCGTCAATTGAAGTGACCACAGCGCAATTTTTGTAATCAAAACCAATATTGGGATCGGTGTAACCAATATCTTTAATAATACCCCTAACCACTTTAGGCACGTCAATGTAAGTACTGGTAGTCATTTCACCGGCAACTACAACCAATCCGGTGGTAACCAAAGTTTCAATTGCCACTCTGGATCTTGGATCATCGGCCAAAGCCGCATCCAAAATCCCATCAGAAATTTGGTCGCAAACTTTATCCGGATGACCTTCGGTGACTGACTCGGAGGTAAAAATGTATTTTTTATTACTCTTTGCCATTTTATATTTTCCTTTCTTGTCCTATCCCCAAATTAGGAAAAATTTAAATTATTTTTTATGTTATTCAAACCATTCAAATTGTTTTTTAGTAACATCAAAGAATGCCATTTTATTATAACCTTTTTTACCTAAATTAACCAGGATATTACCAATTTGTAAACCAACTCTCGCCGCATCATTACTACTTAAACCTAATCTTTCCTGTAAAACATATTTTACAAACATTCGAACAAATTTAGGCTGATCGGCATTTTGATTAAATTCAGCGGTAAATTCTTTACCGTATTGCTTTTCCCAAACCACTGATAAAAACTTTTTTAGCTTAGCATCTTCATTTAAAAAATTAATAATGTCATCTTTTTGGGCTAAAAGTCTAATAGCGGCAATCGCTGAATTTACATTTTTATTTTGAACAGCATTAAAAAATTCCGTTCTTAATTTTTGCTTATCCTCTTTTACGGCTTTAGCCATTTTTTCTTCGGCCAAAGCGATTGCTTTTTGCTGTTTAGGATCGCCCTGGTAAGCCGCGACAACTTCTGCCTGAGTGGGAGTAATTTTTTTGGCTGTCTGACCCAAAGCTTCTCCTTGAATTTGAGTACTACCTGGCTTTAGCCCTTCGCTCTCCGAATACTCTCCTAAATCCTCTACTCGGCCATCGCTAAAAATTAAAAGATGGCCTTCAACTTCAAACATAACGCTTTCTTCCAAACCTTCCGGTTCAAAAGTTGATCTTTTTAATTTCTCATACAGAGTAATTAAAATTCTAACTTTTTCTTTTTCCAAATCGGATAATTTTTGAAAGTTGGAACTGGCAGCAAAATATTGGTTCATTTCCAAAGCATCGACTTTTTTATTTCCAACCACACTAGTATAATCGACCAACCATTCTTTAATTGAAGGATTGTATTGTTTATCGTTTCTTTTTATCTTACCAGCAGTGATCAATTCTTCATTTCTTAATAAGGCTTGCCTTAATTTTTCTTTTAACGGATCTCGGTCTTCCGGAAAACCAGAAACGATATTACCCCTGACCAACTCCCACAAAGTCAACCCAGTCTCTGACATAAACTTATTAAAATAAAAACCAATTCCGTCATTAAAAATTTGAACCAAATTTTGAGCTGACAATGACGGTAAAATGATAATTGAATTTATTTTTTCCAAGGCTTCCAGTCGGCGATAAAGCTCCGGATCGCTGCCCGAGTCAGCGCCTTCAAATTTGATATTTGGCCAAATTTTTCTGAGAAATTCTTTTGCCCATTCAACATCACTAAACTTAACCGCTTCCTCGGTTTTACTTTCAAATTCATTAACCAAGTCTTTGGTAATAACTAATTTTTTTGTTTCGTCTGCCATTTTGATAAATTAATTATTTGGTATTATCTTCTTCTTTTGTAATTTTGCCTTCAAAGTCTGTTGTCTTACCTTTACCAGAGTTCTGTCTTAAAGTAGCCAAAATTTGAGACAATAAATTCCTCATCTCTCGCAAATGGACAATATCGGCGGCTCGATCAAAAACACCCTGGTTTTGACCAACCACACCGGATATTTCCCCAGCCTTTTTGTCAAAATCACCTTTCTTCAGTTGTTCGGCTAATTTATCCGGTAATTTACCCAAATCCTGAGACATGGAACTGAGAGCGGAGGCAATATCACCTAATTTTTCAGCTAACTCCTCCTGAAGTTCCTTGTCGCCACCGGCAACTTTTTCAGTTGCTTCTATTACCTCATCTAAATTACCAGCTAAACTTTGAATAAACTTTTCAACCTCAGCCTGAGCAGCGGCCGGAGTAGGTGCATTAGCTATATTCTGAGAAATAGCTTGATTATCCACTTTTTGGGATGTTTTTTCTTTTGATTCTTCTTCGGTAGCCACAGCAACTGTTGGCACTTTACCACCCTTCTTTTTTATCTGCTGACCCACAACATCGCGCCAAACCTGACTTTGTTCAGCTTTGGTTTTAAAAGCACTAGCCCAAGCTTTTTCGGCTGGATCAGCACTGGCAGCGGCAGCAGCAGCCGCTTGATTAAAGTCTTTAATTTCTGCCTGAGCATCTTCAAACACCTTCGACAACTGGCCCAAAGATAGACTACCACTTACATTAGATAAAATCTTTTCTAAGTCCTGAGAGCTGCTTTTGATCCCATCAATAGCCTGCTGATATTCTTCCTGACCGACTACTTTAGCTTCAACCGCAACTGTCATATTTTGTTTAGCTTTAACCAATTTACCTTCAAGACCATTAAGTTCATCCTCAATAGTATCGGCCTTCTTTTGATTTTGATCAGCAATAGCCAAAAAGTGCTCTTTTTGTTCAGGTGTTTTGGCTCGATTGGCATTTTCTAAAGCTCTATCTCTTAGATGGACTATATCATCCAGCTCTGATTCCTTGGTTTTTCTAGCGTTAGGATCACTAAGACCATTTAACTCTTCAGAAACCTGCAAAGCTTTCTGCCTATAAGTTGCTGCCCAAGCTCTTTCTTTTGGATCGGTACTGGCAGCGGCAGCTTTCGCGGCGTTATTTAATTGAGCCAATTCTTTTCGTTTAGCCATAACCGTCGCTTCAACCTCAGTCATTTCTTTTGAAGCTTGATCGGCAATTGCATCGGCATTTTTACTGTTTTCACGTTTGGCAGCCACTTCTTGTTGAACTGTTTGCTGTTTTTCCAATTCCGTTTGTTGTAATCTTTCTCTTTCGGTTTGAACATTTGCTATTCCCAAGTTGGTAGCAGCTTCTTTTTTAAGTTCTTGTTGTTTAACTTTTTCTCGTCGAGCTTCCCTGCGTGCCGGTAAACCCAAAGTTTCGCTAACTCTTGAAGTTACCCAATTTGTAGCATTAGCCGGTGAAGCCTTGACTGACGCCCAAGTTTCTTTTCTTCTGGCCTTTTTATCGGCACTATTTGAAATTTTTGCCAATTGTTCTTCAGTGATTGCTTCTTCTGGCGCAGCTTCCTCAACTACTTGAGCCCCTCTTAATTTAAGGCCAGCTTTTTGCGCCCAAAGTTTAGTCTGATAGCTTGGTCTATAAACCTCATCAACTCCTACCATACTGCCAGCGCCTGCCATTTGCGCCATAAATTCTTCCGTGCCTTCTTCTTTGGCTTTTTTGCGTTGTTCGCTGGTTAAAGTTTTGAGGAATTCTTTTTGTTGCGCCTCGGTTAAATTGGCCTTGGCAATTTCGGCATGGCCCAATTCGTGAAAACCAGCTTCCAACTGACTGCCGTAAGCTGAATTATTATGCAAAGCAAAAGTTTTGGCTCGATCCAAACCGGTTTTCATCTTATCTGCTCTGGCCGTAATTTGTTCTTGGCTGTAAGCCTGCCGCATAGCCTCGCCCTGTTGCTGGGCAGCCACATTTTCGTCATTATATTTATAACCAACAACTTGACCATTAGCACTCAAAACTTCACCCACCCGGCCGTCTTTATTACCAGCTTTGAATTCTGTTTCTGCCCATTGATTAACCAAACTTCTAGCCGGTGAAGCATCAGGGTTACCACTTTTATCTAATTGTTCAAATACTTGCTGGTAAGCGGCTTTAATTTCCTGTTCGTCAGAATCAGCAATTGATTTGCCCAAAATTTCTTCAACTTGTTTAACGTGCTGGGCATATTTACCCTGTTGTTCTTTTTGATAAAGTCCGACCGCTTTGACCACCGCTTCATCTTTAGCAATTTTTTTGGCTTCAGTTTCGGAAGTGAAAACCACTGCCGTTTGGTCAGCCCTGACACCAAAATCAGTTTGAATGCCTTCTTGATCAAAATTCAAACCTAAACGGCCTTGTTCCAATAACCGGCTGTCTTTTGGTGCATCAGCTAAACCGATAGCCGAATTGGCAAAATTAACCTGATCAACACTTTCCGTTTCACGGCGAGCCTGAATGTCACGATGACGCAATAAGGCTCTCTGGTCGTAAATTTGGCCGGAAGCAATATCTTTTTGAGTTTGAGCGTCGTTAAAGAAATCATCTTGAGTTAAACCATATTTAGCTTGATATTGAGCCAATCTTTCCTCGGTTTGATTTTGAATTCCTGAATCAAAAGCATAAGCTTCTTTCTTTGGTGCTGGAGTTGGTATCGGTCCACCTGCGGAAGCACCGGCCGGTGATGGACCAGTGGCTGACGGCAGGACAAAGTCCTTGGCAGCTTCTTTGGCGGCTTTAACCCAATCTTCTAATTCTCCATGACTTACACCAGTTGTCGCCTTAACTCCGTTAGCCGATGATCCATTTAAAGTTTCAGGGTGCTCAATGGCATCAATTACTTTTGGATTGATAAATGCTTCTCCGGTTTTTGGATTAATTTTAGTTGACAAATGTCTGGCAAAAGCAAGGGTATCTTTGTCGGATTGCCAATTTGATAAAGTACTTTTGTTAATTTCTTTTCTTTGGGTAAAATTAATAATTTCAGCCGCCCAACCAGCCATTTCCAAAAGGCCTTCCCAACCCATATTATATTGACCATTGGCTTCATGACCCCCGGTATCGAGCCGCGCGGCATTTTGTAAGCCGGCTCTGGCATTACCCTTAAATCTTTCCGTTGAAATTGCTACGGCCTGCTCTTCGCGGCTATTCCAATCGTAAAGACCGTTTTTGACTTTAATAACCCGAGCCGTACCGCCATGTTTTAAGTCTTCGTTCATATAAGCCAAATAGTTGGCAAACGATCGAGACATCTGCTGCGGCACGCCTAATTTTTTTTCTAAAACTTGCTCAAAAAATCCTTTCATACCGCCCTGCTTGGCTTTTTCACTGTCATCCCAAACTTTTCCGCCATAGGTTTTTGAGGCATACCCGGCCCAATTCCAAACTTCGTTATCATTATAATCCCTGGTGGCTTTAGTCATTAAAGCAAACGTGCGGGGAATATTTTTAGTATTAATTGCAATTTCCAATTCACCTTCAATTTCTCCCCAATCCATACTGTCTGGCAGTTTGCCCATTTCTTCTTTAATCAAACCTTGCCATTCTTGAGCTGCATAATAAGGCAATGGCACGGTTGCTTTCTTTTCCTCTTGAATGCTTTCTTCTAGCTTCTCTTTTCTCTCAGCCCATTCAGCAGCGGTTTCTCCTAGTCTTTGACCAGCCGCTTTTTCAGCTTTCAAATCTTCTACTACCAGCCTTTGATCTTCAATATCACTATCTAACTTACTCTCTCTAATCTTCCACTCGTCATCACTTTCACCAGTTTTTTGGCCGGCATGTTTTTCAGCTCTAAGTGCAGCTAAACTGGAATCTCCTGCGGCAATGTTAGCATCCAATCCGGCTTCTCTGGCTGCCCAATCGACATCACTTTCACCGGCTTTTGGGCCGGCGGCCAATTCGGCTTTAAGCGCTTTTGATCGGCGGCTTTCTTTTACTTTTCTACCAGTAACCATTTCATAAGCATGCGGGAAAAATCTAAGTCCGCCGTAAGTTTCCATAGCATCAGCCGGATTACCGGCTAACAAGCGGGCAAAATTAACCACTCGGGAAGCAACACCAAGTGGTCCTTTTTTTTCAAAAGAACCGGCGAATTTGGTACCGGCCAAACCAGCACCAAAACTGAGTTGCTGTTGTTTTCGATGTTCGGCCCATTTGGAATATTGTTGCGCCCACCGAGCCGGATTCAAAGACAAGCCACCAAGATATTTTCCCACCAACGGTATTTCGCCAGCATACATTTTTCGGTCAAGCCAGGCCGCCGCTTTAATCGGCGATTTCAAAATCTTTTGCGAAGCGCCAAAGGCTTGTCCGGCTAGCTGGCTGCCGGCCACACCCAATTGTTGAGTCACCATTAGGCCGGCCATTAACATACCAATACCAATAATTAAAGAAAGCATATTTTCAACATCACCAATACCGGTAAATGGATCATTGCTTAATTGGGGATTACCGGACGGAGTATATCCCGGATCAGTTTCGGCCGTAGTTTCTAATTGAGCTTTTAGGCCGGTCATATCAATACCAATCTGTGAACCGGTAATTGACCCTTTGGTGTCTTGCGACGCAACCGCAAAAGTCAGCCATAAAAAGAAAGCTAAAATCGGACCGACAATTACGTATTTGGTAAATTCCTGCCACCATTGCTGAGCATAGCGCTGACCTTGGGGAAAAGCCGAAAGAATATAAGGCAAGGGTGAAAGAACCACCAGCATCCAAAGCATAATGATTCTCATAATAATCACCACCATCATGACAAAAATCACAATCAAAGCGATCAAAAGCAAAAATACCGCCAAAATTCCGCTCACTACAACTGCCAAAGCCGAGATTGCCTTATTACCATCGTCAAAAGCGGTACCCGTAGCCATTAAAATATCATTAATATGCAAAACCGCATACAAATTTCCACCGGTACCGATTTTCACAAATGCCGCCACAAAGCTCATCATCACCACCTGGGCAAAATCAATGGCAAACCCACAAATAGTTCGGCTGAAATTAATTAAAATCGCTAACAGTAAAACTTTAGGTAAAAGTTTTTTAAAATTATAAGACTCTACCCTTAAAATTGTGCCTAAAGCAATAACCAGTAAAATCAAAACAAAAAACAAATTACACACATCTCTAACCAAAGTCCAACCAATTATCACCGGAGTTGCTGTAACAAAACCATTATACTTCAAAAAGAAAAGTAAAATTTTGGTTTCAACGGTAATAATCCAACCTTCCAATTTAACCAATACCCCAACCACCCAACCGGTGGCCCAAACAAAAAATCCGGTTGTACCACCAACATCAGTGGCGCTTTTGCTAGTCATTTCTTCAGGGCTTTCATAAGCAGCCTGTGCCGGACTAACCTGCAAAATTTCCAAAGCGACTTGCTTTTGAGCATCTGACTTTAAACTCAAAGCCAAATTTGGCATTACCGAGGTAACAATAAAAGCCAGCAAGACAGCAATTAAAAATTGTTTGGCTCGTTTTTGAATTTTTAATTTTTGATAAAAATTCATCATTTTTAAAGCTTTTTAGCTATTTATATTGGCTAAAATAAGGATAAACAACAATTGTTCCATTGAAATACTGCCAGGCATTTTCTTGGCTGCTGCAATCGTTGCCATGATAACCCCACTTGCCGCCAACCGGCAAACATTGCCCAACACCGCACTCGCCGTCTTTGCTACACGGATTACCGTTTGCGTTGCCGTCGCACCTCAAATTACCATTACACCAATTCCAATTATCTCGGACTTGAATTTTTGGTACTACGTGACATTCCTGACTATTACAACATTTGCCCGGAGTGCTATCAACCGGATTATTCGGACATTCCAGTTTACCTTGACTTTCAGCCTGCTGCAAATCCCAGAAAGAATATAAATGACTGACCGTAAACGGATCAACTTTATCCGGATGGCTGCGTAAAGCCTGACCGGAGACTGAATCAGTCGTACCGTCACCCCAATTAACGATATAACCATTAAGCGGCAATTGTTGATCGTCAATCTCGGTCGTAAAGACAAGCTTGACATAGTCTCCGCCATAAATTATTAATTCCGTTCCGGTTTTATTATTTATATAAATTGACGAGATTTTTGGGGCCACAGCGCAATAATTATCATCGGCAATCAATAGACATTCACCGCTGGTACAATCACTGTCGTTAGTACACTCGCAAATACCGTCTGGATCGGTACAATCGCCGGAACATTTATAATTTTTAACTCTCTGGTTGGTTAGGTTTGAACACAAATTTTCCGGTTCGGTCCAGCGATAATTTTCAACACTTCGATAAGACTCATTATTCGAACGGAAGAAACAACCATAACCGTCTGGACATTCATCACCGTTACTATCAGGATCAATTTCTTGAGCCATGGTTTTTGGCACACAAGACAAATATTTATTCGGACCGGATTCACAACGGCCGGCAACTGAAGCCACCCCGCCACAAACCGGAGACCATAAAGGACAGCACGGTTTAGCAGTTTTGTTGCAGGTAAAATTGGTTCGGGAGCAATAATTATTAAGCAAGTTTGACCTTAAAGCGGCAAATACAATGACTGAGGCATCACCGCCCATCACGTCAGCCGCACCTTCAACAAACCGCTCAATTATCGTTGCCGTGCCTTCGTTAGAAAAAGTACCAATAACTCTTCCAATTATACCTTCAATACCACCCTCATCATCCCCGCCCGGTTGATAAATATTGCCTAAATTATTAAAAATTGGTCCGGTAATATTTTCTAAAAAAGTATCCTGCTCTTCGGCTAAACCATAATGATACAAAATATAATGAAGAAAATTAATGCAATACCCCTCGCCGCTTTCACCGCCCGAACAGTCAGAATTTGTACCACAAGCCTTTGGCCGGCAATTACCAATTAACTGAGAACCAAGATCCAAAAGCGTAGTGATTAAAACCCCTTCCCAACCCAAGCCACCAACAGTCAATTCCATGATACCTGTACCAGCCACATATAAAAGCTCAGTAAAATCAATTGGGCAAGCAAAAAATCCAACCTCACAGATTTGGCCGGAAGAATCTTCGGTTCCAAATAAAGTCAATGACTCAGACTCATTTGGCCGTTCGCAAGTGCCACCAACACATTCATCGGTTGAAGCTTTACAGGCTTGACCGGTTGGACAGCTTAAGGAGTTACAGGCTGTTCCATCAGAACATATGCCGGTAGCCGGACAACTTACACCGTCGGGACACAATTCCTGAGAGCACTCACCTTGATCAACACCAGCGGCGTCATAACAATGCCAATTTTGACCGCAAGGTTCTTTTGCATTAGAACCGCCTGAACAAATACCTCTGGAAAAATCACAGAAAACACCATCAGCGCCGCCGCAATCTTCATTATTGGTACAAAATTCACAATTTTGGGTACAATTACTACAAACTCCCTTAATACTAGCCACGCCCGAAGGACTGCCGCAAAATTTTAAAGTAGTATTTGCCTCGGCACAAGCCGACTGTGGACAAGCACAAGTGATAATATTACCGTCCTCATCTAAAGCCACTTCGCCGGTAGTTGAAGTTTTGCAAACACCATCACCTTGAAATTCCCAAGTACCGTAATTTCTGGCAAAAATATTTTGCAAACTAAGTAGTCCTTGAGCTTCAGCCGGCTGACCGCCAACGGTTGTATTGGCAATTTTATTAACCGAAGACTGATTTTTCGAATTCGGATATGAACAACGTCGACTTGAGTAATTGATTGAAGTTTGATCACAAGAGTAAGGAATACCGGCCCTAACCTGAAAAGGATCGGTAAAATTTACTTTATCGGCACTGCCCACCCAAACCGGCCGGATATAAAGATCATTTCTGGCAGCCGTATTCCAATTAGAAGGAGTCTCAACCGGGCTTGGTGGAACCATTGAACCAAAAGGCGGATAATCAAAAGCGTAAGTATAATTTAAATTTTTAATAATGTAAGAATGACCTGAAGCGTCCGAAACTCGGCTCCACCAGGGTTTGCTCTGACCAAATGGCGTTACAACCTGAACCAAATATTGACACCATTGTTTTTTCACTTCAAAGGTAATATCGGCATTGGAGCAAATACAATTAGTACCACTAACAGTAAAATCAACACTTTCCAATTGGTTATTAGCGCCAAAATTAAGTTTTCCACTCCAACCTCTCTGGATATTTAAATAAGTATCACTGCCCGGGTCATTAATATTTTCAGTTAAAACCGCACGGGTTGGAGCAGTAGTACAAGCTTCTGTTGGATCACAACCAACCGATTCTGAAGCGGTCATTCTAATTTTATCAATTTGCCATTTTTCAATATTCCAACCGGCTGGTACTTTCCAATTAAAAACCCGATCAGCCACCCTGGCACCGTTATAAATTCCGGCCGAAGCACATTGATTATTACCGGAATTAAATAAACAATCCAAAAAACTATAATAATTTTCTTTAGCTTTAAGACAATAATAAAGCGGCGCTTGGGTAATGACTGGCAACTCATCAACAAAACCACCTTCAATCAATTCAACTGGCCACCAAAGTAAACATTGAGCCGGATTTGCCGGATCAACTTCCGTACAATAGCCCAGCCAACCGCGAAGGCGCATATTATCGCTGGTGTAATAATCACAGCTCAAAGCGTCAGCGGATGGATAAATTCGGCAACTGGGCGGGACATAAGCGCTATTTGTTACCTGAAGATTTGGTTTAATGATAATATCATCAAAATAAGAGCTGCCGATAACTTCATGAATTATATCATCGCTTGAATAATGATCGATTCCCAATTTATCCGTCGTCCAGGGATTAGCTCTAGTTTTATAGCTACCACCAATCGTGATTGGGTTCCAGTTGCTTAAAAGTATTTTTATTCGAGCAGTTTGTGAATTGGTTTTGAAATTAACCTGCCTTAAAACCCAATCATTGCCAATCGGCACAGTCAAAAGCGGTTCGGGCAATTCGGTTGGTATGCTATCAATTCTACCACCATCAGCTTTATATTCTCTGATTCTAATTGCCGCTGCGCCTTTGGATAAATTCTTGGTATTAACATAGGCTGAAATCACATAATCTTTACCGCCAAAAACATCGATTTCTCCCGAAGAAATAACGTAAGGACCGTTAATTTTAACAAATTTTGAACCTTCCGGCGAAACCGGACTTAAACCTTCTTTTTGAGCGGCATTTGGATTATCAATTAATTTAGCATAGTCCAACACCCATCTTAACTTGCTGAAATTTTTATCGTAGGCTTCAGTCAAAAGAGGATATTCTAAATTCCAACCGTAAGGTTTCAAAGATTGTGATAAAATATTTTCAAAATT
>Ga0172379_10008231_pt1 | contig 13202 bp, 12 predicted proteins | sample GrowelOW334metaG_FD_119756 | JGI IMG/M metagenome (GOLD analysis project Ga0172379, IMG submission 119756) | Groundwater microbial communities from an aquifer near a municipal landfill in Southern Ontario, Canada - Groundwater well OW334 metaG | ecosystem: Environmental > Aquatic > Deep... | reverse complement strand
TAGCGATTTCTCTATTATATTTAGGGGTCTTCGTAGCCCTTGTTCTTTTACAGTTTTCTCGACCTACGGGTTTTTCCTTTAAGGACGGGAGGCTTTCTGTTTCCGCGGCCTATTCACGGACCGAAGGGAATCGCCCTGACTCGGTCCGAATTTCTTACGCGGGGCTGATGCTCGCTATCTCAGACGATCGCCCTGTTTCATATTCCGATGAAGATGGCATACTCAGATATGTATCGCCGCGTTCGATAGAACGGATTCCTGGCGGAGTGCGAATCATCCTTTCGGATGGCTCGCTTATCAATGTCCAGATAATACGAAAAAGCGCTTCATCGACTAATGCGGAGACCGCGAACGACGTAGCGCGGGCAGAGGGTTTTTCACTTACGATAAAGCCCTCGGTGGGTAATAATATCGTATTTTCTTTTGCCTACGAGCTTTCAAGTCGTTCTTCGTTAGTCTTTAAGAATAATGTTCTCCTTCTCGAGGCCTCAGGCGGACCGTTCTCATTGAATCTGCCAGCAAAGGCTGTCGATGAAAAAAGTGGTCGTTTTCTCGTTTCCGCAGGAAGCGCGAGAGGCCTTTCGGTTTTCAAGGCTGCGAAAACAGAAAGTTCACCCGCCAAGCCAGAACAGTTCATCGCGCAAGCGCCCAAGGATCCGGCTGAGTTCAAGGTAATCACCGACGCATGGGTCACCAAGGTATGGGCCGGCCTTTCAACGTCTCGATGGGATTCGGAGCGATTGGGGTGGCGCGATAGTGCTGGAGAGCCGCGATTTTCCGAACGCGCCTTGGCTGCCTATCTTGCCGAGTCTCTCGCCCGCAATTCCTACCCAGAAGCCCTTCAACGTTCGAAGCCTTTGAAAACTCGCTATTCCGCCTCTCTTTCACATGTGACGGTACCCTTTTTCGGAGACACGATAGCGCGGATGCAGGCTTTGGAGGCTTCAGACCTCATTGAAGTAAGGCGTCTCCAGTCTCTTGTTCAAGCAAAAGACCCCTCGCTATTTGAAAAAGAAAACCTAGTGCATTTTCTTATGGACCGAGCTCCTTATACGCTCGCCCAGGATGCGCTCCGCTTCGCTTCCGAGCTGGAGCTTGCTAAGTTGAATCTTCGTCAATCGATCGGCGTTCTAGCCTGCGCGGCCGAGTCGAGGTCGTACCTCAAAAACGATGAAAATCCATTCTCCGCACATGGTGCCGTCGCGGACCGACTAGTCGGCTATGTAAAGAAGACAGATGCCGGACATTTTCTTCAGACGGAAGAAGACGGCTCCACAGATCTCCGATTGTCTCTTCTTGCCGGAGTGCGCTTTATGGACTTTGGGAAGGCCGAGGGGCGCGAAATATTCATCGGTATAGGCCAAAGTCTGGTCGAAGGCGTCCTCGGTCTCTCGGATGCGAATGGCTTTGTACCTTCAAGAGCGATAACGAAGTCAGGTCTTTTGGATCAGCGCACGGGTTCTATCGCGCCCGAGGATCTTTATCCGCTCGTCGCCACCAATCCGTATTATCCGAGAGAGGTTTCCTTCTATCGTGATGTATCTCCTGGGGTTTGGGCGTGGACTTGCGCTCCCTCTTTGACAGTTCAGGCAAGCCCGGCGAAGTACTCTTTTACCTCGACTTTTCCGGTTGGGTTGGCGCATTATATGGCATTTTACGGGGTCAAGCCATTCTCCAATATAAAACTCTACGGTATTGATTACAGTCCGGACGCCGAGTTCGAAATGTACAATGTTTCTGGTTATCTTTATCGAAAAGCATCAAGCGCGCTTTATCTAAAATTGAAGCACAAAGCCAATTCTGAGCTTATGGAGCTTTTTTTCTAGCTCGTCTCATTAATGTTCGGCCGACGCGGACGAGTTTGGAGACCGTGCAATACTATAAGCTCTGCCACTATAGTCATGGGTTTTGCCGAGCGAGCATGAAGGGTGATTGATCCGATCATGTATTAATCTTTCGGAAGGCGGCTTCGCCCTTGCCAAATCCGGCTTTGGTGGCCGCATTGATGTATATATTCGTATGGGCGGTACCGGTAATTCACTCGGTACTGAAGAGCGAGTAGATGAATGCCTCGTTATAGATGCGCATCCTGATTCTGGCTTGATATAATGAATCGGGAACCGCAGTGCCATTGCCGCGCATCGAGCCGATCGGACTGGCGCTTGCGCGGTGAGCGCTATATACTGATTGGACCCGCATCGAGGAGGCGGGCACGATGAGTGAAAAAAGCGACGGCTTAGGCGACGCCGTCGAAGCCTCGCCCGTTCAGCCTGGTGGTATGGCAGCTTCTGAGTGCGAAGACTATGAGAAGCAGATTTTTGATTTGAGGCAGCTTCTCGAGGTTTCCAAGAGTCTCAACTCGACTCTCGATTATAATATCCTCATCGAATCCATCCTCTATACGATAATGGGGCAGATGAAAGTGCTAAAAGCGGGTCTTTTTGCGAAAAAAGGCCTGGATACGCCGTATTTTTCTCTTCATCGTAATTATAAAGGCTTTGAGGTCGATCATGTGCGCGATTATTCGATTCCCGAGGATCATCCGGCAATCAAGCTTTTTAGTCGACACTACGGTTGTTATTCGCTTGATGATATCGAAAACCGGCTTGGCTCTCTCGATGGCCTTTCTGGTCTCGTTTCCCTCGAGCCAAGCCTAATAATCCCACTAAAAGCCAAAGGCGTGATAAATGGGATAATTATTCTCGGTGAAAGGATCGGTGACGAGAACTTCGAAGCGGTCGAGCGCGATTACATGGTAAATCTCGCTGTTCTAGCCGCCATCGCTATTAATAATGCCTTCCTTTTTGAGATGACGACGACCGATATGATGACGAAACTGAAAATGAAGCATTATTTTTATACGGTTCTGTTGGAGAAAATGGAACAAGCAGCTTTGGCCGAGAAGCCTCTTTCCGTGATCATGATCGATATAGACTTTTTTAAAAAATTCAATGATACCTATGGCCATGTTTGTGGCGATGCGGTACTCAAACACGTCGCTCGCATCGTGCAAGCGAGCGTCCGTGGCGTAGACCTAGCCGCGCGCTATGGCGGCGAGGAATTTTGCGTCCTGCTTCCGGAGACCGATCGCGAAAAGGGGAAAACAGTCGCGGAACGTATTAGACGCGGCGTCGCCAATGCCTGTACCGAATACGAAGGACTGGCACTCTGCGTAACCGTTTCGCTCGGCGTCGCTCAATACGATTCCACACGGGATGTTTCGGGCAAGTCCCTCATAGACCGTGCCGATCGGGCCCTATATATCTCAAAGCAAAACGGGCGTAACCGCGTTTCGGTATCGGACTAGCTTTGCCCCGCATTTTCCTTCGCCGCCGAAGTGCCGACGGCTCCGACATATCCGCCGAATCGACAGCGGCGGTCTCCGTTCTCGTCTCTCTTCAAAAGGCCGGAGTTCCAATTCGCAGTGACTGCGGCGGGCGCATGCTATGTGGAACGTGTCGCGTCGCGATACAGCGCTCTGATAAACTCCTTGACACGGCTTCGGGAATGGCTCCATTCCGTGGCTTATCGCCGATGAGCGATATGGAACGCGCTCGCTTGTCCGCTCTTGAGCAGCCGCTCGATGGTTCGGTTCGATTGGCATGTCAACTCCGTGCACTCGGCGATATTTCTATAGAAGCGCTCGTTCCGCTGTCTTCTCGATCGATCGAGACAGGTAGAACTAACTAAGTTTTCAGGCTGAAATTCAGCGAACCTCCGTCGAACCGCGACGCGCTTATCGCGAGAGTTTTGGACGGCGTATACTGCACCAGAAGCGCCGCGGCGCTGGAGGAGTCAAAGCATGAGCAAATTGCGCCTTGTCAAAGTGACCGTCGAAGATAAAAAGAAGATTAAGATTTACAAGATGCTTCAGAAAATAGGCAAGAACGAGAATGGTTTCGAAAACAAAGGATTCGGCATGTCGATTGAGGAATACCGCGGTTATATCGACGAGCTGATAGAAGCCGAGGACCCGACTCGACTCAAGCCGGGTATGGTGCCGCAGACCGTTTTCTGGCTTTACGATAATGACGAGGTAATTGGCTTTTCAAAAATGCGTCACTATCTCAACGATAAACTGCGTGTTCGGGGCGGGCATATCGGCTATGGAATCCGAAAGGATAAGCGGAATATGGGATATGGCCGAAAAATACTCGAACTCACGCTGGAAGAGATCGCTGACTTGGAGATTAAGGAAATACTTATTACTTGCGATTCTGACAATATCGCTTCGCGGAAGGTGATTGAGCATAATGGTGGCAGGCTTGTCACCGTGACTGAGGGGCTTTGTTCCTATGAGATTAGCGAAGAGGATTGAGTCCATTTTTCTTTTTCGTCTTTGTAGAGCTATATTGGAAAAATGAGATTCGCTACAGCTTTTACGCTTATATTATGCTCTCTCGTCCGCGCCATAAATGCTGAAGTCCTGCCGCCTATCCGTTCTTCGAGTTCTGCGGAGCTTGCCCTGCCTCAAGCATTATCCGGTCAGGCCGCTGCCGCTCCTCCAGGAATACCATTCCCCGGAGGATGGGACCGCCTAGTTACGCGCTGGGCATCAGGACAAGAATGGAAACCTTCTCGCATGTCCATTCGAAGTAAGGAATTGGGAAAGGATGGCTCTGTTATATCTGTGGAGGAGACTGTGCTCTCGCTCCGCTACCCCCATGGACCTGACAAGCCTGTTTCCGAAATTCTCCAAGCAACGAAAGACGGCAAGGATGTGACTACGGAGCGGCGATCGAAGGCACCTAATAAGGGCGGATTCGGCGGTGGAGGGCCTCCCGGAGGCCTGGAATTTCCCGATCCCTTCCCGTTCGGAAGCAAAGCCCTTGGTAAGGCGAGTCTTTCTCTCTCTCGCCCGTCTTTCAGTGGTTTCGATACCTTTAGCTATCGTATTGACGGAAAAACCGCAGTAGTGGGGAAATTATGGTTAGCCGCCGGTGAGCCGTACTCGTTAGAATATACTTTGGACCCCCTTCCCTTTTATTTAAAGTCATTTTCCGGCGAAGCCTATTTCGCGCTAGCTCCCGATGCGTCTTTGGTCACGAAGGAACTCTCATTCGATGCGGATGCGGAAGTTGTATTCATAAAGAAACATTATCGGTTTTCGCTTTTTTTCGAAGGCTGGGTTCGAGTTTCTTCCAATAGCTCGAGTAATGGAGGGCTGACTAAATAGCTGTTTAAAAGACCGCTAGAGCCGATAAATCCAAATCGCCATATTTTTCCATTACTCCGTAAATAAAAAGCTGAAGGAGCGGCTTCTCAAGTGTCGCGCCGGTTGCTCGGATACGAGCATCGAAGTCACCCGCAAGACGAATAATTCGTTCGCAGTCGCGGCGCGTGTAGCGGCCAAGTGCTTTGCGATGCAGCGCCTGGAGGCTTTTTGCTTTTATACCGGATTTGATACATGCCATATCGAAGGATTCGCCCGTTTCGATGAGCACGTGTAATCTGTGAAGCCGCCTAAAACTCCACACTAGTGCCGAAAGTATCTGAACGGCCCCTCCCTGCCGATCGGCTAATACCGTCTCCAGGGTTTCTAAGGCCCACCCTGTTTCGTCGATGGCGATTCGCGCGAATAAACTAAAAGCGTCTTCTTGTCGATTTCGCGCGACCGCAGCCTCTACATCAGCCTCCGAAAGCCTAGTCCCGCGCGGGAAAAGGACGGCTAGGCGAGAGCATGCGTTTTCTAAAGCGGAGGTATCATTTTCAATCAGCTCGAGCAGGGCATCGGTCGCGTCTTCGTCGATGGTTATACCGAAATCTCCAAGGCGGCGTTCGATCCAGCGGGGTTTTTCGTTATCGAAGAGCTCATAAAAGGTTTTTTTCCTATCTTTTCCGACCGCGTCTTCGATGCCCTTTTCGATGTAAAAAGCATCTGTTTCGAGTAGAAGCACTGCGTCAGTTGCGGGCTTGGCTATATAGGCGGTGAGCGGATTAATTTCATCTTTTCCCTTCACGAGCTCCGCACCACGAAATTCTATGAGGCGGCGTGTCGAAAAAAGCGATGAGTTCATCAAGAGACTGAGGAGGTCCCCAATCGACGTGTCATTCGCGTATAAACGGTGTTCTTCTGGGGGGGCTCCGTCAGCTTTTGTCATCGACGAGCGAATTTCCGCTACGAAAGCCGCTCGCTTCCCCGTTTCGGGTCCCGCAAGTAGGAAGACCGATTCGCTTCGCATGTTCAATATTTCCGAATAATGCCCTTGAGGCGACCGAGTATTCTCACATCTTGAGTAAAAATAGGGGCATACGCGCTGTTTTCGGCCACAAGCTTTACGCGGTTATTTTCTCGAAAGAAGCGCTTCAGAGTCACCGCATCGTCGATCATCGCGACGACAATTTCACCGTTGTCCGCGCTTTGCCGTTCCTCGATTACGGCAATGTCTCCATTGAGGATCCCCACATCCTTCATGCTATCGCCGCGTACGGTTACGGCGAAGCAATTTTTCGCTCTGGCTATATCAGCGGGCACTTCGATGCTACCCGAGAAGTTTTCGTCGGCAAATAAGGGTTTCCCGGCGGCGACTATACCAAGCATCGGTACTTCGACGGAATTTCTTTCCGGTTTGTCGCGAGCGATTACTTCGAGCGCGCGCGAACGATTTTCGCCCAACCGAATCCGCCCCTTTTTTTCCAGGGCCTTTACATGATCGTAAGCGCCTTTCACGGAAATGCCGAAACGATCGGCTGTCTCACGAATTGTCGGTGGGTATGAATGATCTCCGACAAAACCCGAAATAAAATCAAGCACTTCCTGCTGACGAGCCGTAAGACACTTCATTTTGCCATCTCGATTCCCAGTTTCTTGATTTTGGCGTGGAGACCGCTCGGATATACACCGACCGACTCCGCCGTCTTGGCTACATTATAATCGTTTTCTTTTAGCTTGTGGAGAATGAAATCTTTTTCAAATAGCTCTTTAGCTCCGGCTAAGCCGAAACCAAGGTACCGCTCTGGAACGAGAGAGTCCTTTTTCTTCTCTGCTTTTCGTTCCGATCCTAATACCGATTCCACATCTTCGCCGCGAATTATTTGGCCATCGGTTAGGACTCTAAGTCTTTCGACGGCATTTTTAAGCTCCCGGACATTGCCTGGCCAGTCTCTTGATACAAGCACCGCTAAAGCTTCTTCCGAGAACTCTCGCTTCCCGTCCTCTCCACCCTCAGCCGAAAGAAAACGGCGGCACAGATCGGGAATATCTTCACGGCGCTCGCGCAACGATGGCATGTGAATAGGGACAACCGCCAGGCGGAAGTAAAGATCCTCGCGGAAGCGCCCTGCGGCCACCTCCGCGACGACGTTTTTGTTTGTGGCCGCGAGGATACGAACATCTACCGCAATGGTCTCTTCACCGCCTAAGCGCTCGAAGCGCATTTCTTGAAGCACCCGAAGCAACTTGGCCTGGGCTGCCGGGGAAAGGTCGGCAACCTCGTCGAGGAAGAGCGTTCCGCCGTCAGCCGCCTCGAATCGCCCCTTACGCCTAGAAACCGCGTCGGTAAAAGCGCCTTTTTCGTGGCCAAAGAGTTCACTTTCGATAAGAGTGTCGGGAATGGCCGCGCAATTTACCGCTATAAAGGACTTATCTACCCGTCGAGATTGACGATGGATGAGCTGGGCCGCAAGTTCTTTGCCAGTTCCGTTGTCGCCTGTAATTAGTACGCGGGCTTCTGAGACGGCGGCTTGTTCGCATAGCTTCCTTACTTCCGCGATGGCTGATGACGGACCTACAAGTTCTTCGTCCGCGCCGGTCTCTCTCTTGAGGCGGCGATTTTCTCGCTTGAGTTCCCCTATTGCCAATGCGTTGCGGGAAGCGGTTAAGAGGCGTTCGATCGATAGCGGCTTTTCAATGAAGTCGAAAGCGCCTAATTTGACCGCGCGAACAGCCATGTCTATCGTTCCATGTCCAGAGATGACTACCACCTCGAGTTCCGGGCGGCGTTTTTTCATCTCCGTCAAAGCTTCAAGGCCGCCCATCCGCGGAAGCCATACATCGAGAAACACGAGATCGATGCGTTCATGTTCCAAAATCTCGAGACCGACGACTGCGTCCTCGGCGACAAACACTTTATAGCGCTCGTCCTCAAGGATATCTCGAACCGTGCTTCGAATACCCGGTTCGTCGTCTATCACGAGAATGGTTGCCATGTTACAGCCCGCTCCTCAACGTTCCAACGGGAGGTCGATATAAAAGGAAGTCCCGACGCCTTCTTCTGATTCAAAGCGAATGGAACCACCATGGTCGGTCACGATACGTTCGACGATTGACAGACCTAGGCCGGTGCCGGCGCTCTTCGTAGTAAAGTAAGGAGAGAATACGCGTGCACCGAGTTCCTTTGGTATGCCCTTGCCCGTATCGCGTACTCTAAGCCTACAATACCGAGAATCCGAGGTTTTAACAAGATCGGCGCGTATGTCTATTTCGCCTTTGCCATTCATCGCATCGATAGCGTTGGCGAAAATATTACCGAGCGCTCGCTTGAATTGAGCTCGGTCGACGCGGAGGGTCAGGCCTGTAGGAATATCCTCGAGGCTGAAGTGTATCGAGGGGTAAGATGCTCGATAAAGGGCCACCGAGTCTTCCACAAGGGGAGCGAGTTCGGCCCAGTCGCGTTGAGGCTCGGGAAGGCTTGCGAAGGCTCGAAAATCCTTGAGAAGGGCATCCATGCCTTCGACTTCGGCTACCACGGCTAACATCGAGCCGTCAAGGATCTCCAGTGCTCTGGCTGGATCGTTGCTTTTTGCGCGAAGGAGGCGCTCAGCCGCTAGCCGTATCGGAGTAAGGGGATTTTTAAGCTCATGAGCCAATCTTTGCGCTATATCCTTCCATGCGTCGATTTTTTCCTTGCGGAGTTCGTCGAAGCGATATCGCTCGATTTCCGAAAGCATTCTATTAAAGGAAGCAACCAGTCTTCCTGTTTCATCTCCGGGTTTTACAAGGAGGCGTATGTCATAATCACCGTGAGCGACTCGTTTTGTCGCCTCCTCGAGACCGGCGAGCGGCTCGGCGACGAAGTCAGCGGCGGCAATGCCGAAAAGAATAGCGAGGACCATAAGGGGAACGACAAAAAACGCATAGAATAACCCAAGTAATCCAGCCCATCGTCGCGAAAACGGATCCATGAGTTCGACGGTTCGTTTGGCTTGAGCTAAATCGCCAGTTGTCCTATCAAAGTCAGCGGGCAGCTTTAGGGTCAGTACGGCCGTTCCCCCCTGCAAGGGCGTCGCGTAACGTAACCTTCTCGCTCCAGCGGAGCTTGTAGCCGGCATGAAGCCTTTCGCGCCGGCGCCAGGTGCTGATCCAAGGCGAGCAGCGCTTTCTCCAGCGAAAGCGCTACGTATTCCGCCTTTCCACCATTCAAGGGCTTCAAAACGCGGCTCCCGACCTTTCAGCTCCTCAAGGATACGTTCCGGTAGGCCTGGTAGTCTGCCTGCAGCGAGGGTGGGCAAATCACGAGTAGCGGCGTATTCGAGTCGACGAAGATCCTCATCATAATAACCTAGTACGAGATCGAGCCCGCTTCCGATACCGCGTTTTGTAACTTCTGCCGCCGCGTTACCCATGGCGGTCTGCGCAAGTCGCAAAAGGAAGGCCCCTTGCGGTAGCGATGCGGCTGCCGCGACTGCCAGAAATAAAAGGCTCAAGCGTAGTCTCAGGCGCGATCCGTACTTGCGCTGCCGTAGCTCGATTATCAAGCGACGCACGCGAATGACAAAAACACCAAGAAGCGCTATCGGCAGAAGAGCCAGAAGTACTAAAGGAAGGGTTTCATCGGGTTGGGGGAAGGCGGGCGCTTTTTGCAGCACCTCGTTCGCATAGAACCAGGATCCAAGCGCGATTATTAGATACACGATAAATACTGACAGGAGATCCGATAAGAGTTTGCCCCGTAGCGCGGGCGAACTCGTTGTTTTGGCTTCGCTTCTCCTGACATACTGGACGGACGGTTCTACCTCGGGTGAACCCGGCACCGCCTCATCCGGCTTCGTCATTCCTCTTCGAAGCGACTTTCAAAGAGCCGCTCGATCGCGATAGTGGCTTCTTCCTCATCGGGGCCCTCCGCGATAATGCGAATGGGCGTACCAAAGCTCGCCCCGAGAGTGATGATACCCATTATAGATTTGGCGTTTATTCGGTCGCCATTTTTTTCCAGCCATATCTTCGAACCGAATTTGCTCGAAGTTTGCACAATTAAGGCTGCGGGTCTCGCGTGGATACCTGCCCTGTTCTTGATCGTTACCGTCCGCTCGGTCATTCTCCGTCCTTTCCAGCGCGCTATTCAAAGGTAATCATCGCGGTTCCAATAGACCGCGCGCGCGTTTTCGCTTTCGAGCCAGCGTAGAATATTTTGATTGAATTCTTTGGCCGAATGATAGCCCATCTTTTTAAGCCGCTCGTTCATCGCGGCCGTTTCGACAATTATTGGGACATTGCGGCCAGGTTTGACGGGTATTTCGAGCCTGGGTACGGCGACGCCAAGAATACCCGTCGTTTTTTCCTCGGTGCCTATGCGATCGTATACCTTATTTGGATCCCATTCCTCAAGAGCGCAAACTAGCTGTATCTGTTTTTTATCGCGAATGGCTCCTACGCCGAATAGATGCGTTACATTAATTATGCCCAATCCGCGGATTTCCATATGATGACCGATGACCTTATTCGCGCCTTGGCCCATGAGGATTGAACCGTTTACGCAGCGGATCTCAACGACATCGTCGGCAACCAAGCGGTGGCCACGTTCCACGAGTTCAAGGGCCGTCTCGCTTTTTCCGACTCCGGAGTCGCCCGTCATGAGAATCCCGATGCCGTAAACCTCAACGAGGACGCCGTGAATCGTTGTCCGCGGTGCAAATATATCGGAGAGAACACGCAGGATGCGGCTTGTAAATTCCGAAGAGGCAAGATCCGTTTGCAATATTGGGCAACCAGAAGCTTCGGCGAGACGAAAGAATTCTTTTCCCGGAGCCAGATTATGTGTAAATATACAGGCAGGGATTGGATAGGCGAAAAAGCGTTCCAGGCTTTCATTCGGCACCTCTTCCTCGATCTTTTTTAGATAAGCGTTTTCCCCTCGTCCGAATATTTGTATTCGCTGCCAAGCAAAAGATTCAAAGAAGCCAGAGAGAGCCAAACCTGGTCTATTCAGGTCCGGTATGGTAATGTTTCGGGCAAGACCTTTTCTTCCGCCTATGCAGCGTAGATCGAGGGAGTTTTGCTCCTTAAGATCGAGCGAGAGCAAATCCAGTATTGAAAGGTGCTTTTCTTCCATGCGTGACAGAAGTGTACTACGAAAGCTTTGGCCGCGCAAACGGGAAGGACTCAAAGAATTCGTTCTTCGATTCTAACGCGGAGATGGATCCTTTATCTTTATGTTTGCGAATCGAGAGGAACGTGTAACTCGAAGGTCGTACCCTTCTCAGGGCTTCCGGAGTGGTCTAGTCGCGCCCCGAGCTGCGCACTAAGCATATTTACAAGAACCAATCCTAGCCCTTCCGATTCGTTAGCGAAATCGTTGCCTGAATATTGGGGAGGGAGGCCAATGCCGTCGTCCTCGATTCTAAGAATGAGCGAATTTCGCTCTCTGAAGAGCAAAATTCTAATTGTGCCTATGCTGTTGTGTGGAAAGGCATGCCTGAGAGAATTCGTCACGAGTTCATTGACCATTAGGCCGATCGGTACCGCGCGTTTCACATCGATCGTTACCGAGCAAAGATTCTTTTCGAGCAAGATACGCCCCTGTTCAGGAGAGTATGAATCGATAAGATTCGAAGCCACATCGTCGAGATAGTCATCGAGTTTTACTTCTTGGGTCTTTCCTGACGCAAAGAGCAAGTCGTAAAGCAAACCCAATGAATCGATTCGTGACTTTATCTCTTCGAGAGTGCTCGCGAGTTTTTCATTTTGAGCGCGACCTTGTTCCAATCCGACTATCCCAGATATCGTCGCAAAACTATTTTTTACACGGTGCTGCAATTCAAGGAGAAGTCCTTCCTTCTCTCTAAGAGCGGTTGCAAGCTTACGTTCGGCAAGCACCCTCTCCGTAATATCGATCGTATAACCAGCGAGCAATGATGGCCTGCTCCCTTCGTGTATCGGGAATTTTATGGTTGAAAAGATCCTACCGCCCAGTTCTTCGATGATCTCAACAGGTTTTCCTTCTGAAAGAATACGAAGATCGTCCGCTATCATGCTTTCCGCGAGAGAAAGAGGGAAAATTTCTCGCATATCTTTCCCCAATAGTTCCTCGAGCGGGCGACCAAGCATTTTTTCGTAGTTTCGTGATAGCCGTATGGCACGGGCCTGCTCATCCTTGAAGAATACGTAGATAGGGTTATGTTCGAGAAAAAGCTCTAGGAGCCTGCGCTCCTCCTCAAGCGCTCTTTCGGCATTTTCGAGACGAGCCAATACTACCGAAAGCTCCGAATCGCGCTTTTGGGCTTTTTGGAGATCGGATTCACCGCTATCCAAAACGGACAGAAGCGTAGATGCCATCGTATTTGCCTCTCAGGCGAGCCGGGTATTGGCGGTATTCCGCTCGGGCTCCTTTTTAAGAGCGGCCGCGAGCGTATGCGTGGCCGCTCCTTCTATAGTTACTTTTTCTCTTGAACCTTTTCTTTTTCTTTCGCTATTTTATGATCGAGTTTATCCATCAGCTTATCGATACCCGGATTGACGTCGAAATCGCGTTCTTCGACATGGGCTTGTGTTCCCCAGCGGAAATTGACTGTAGCTTCAAATTTGAACTCCTTTTCTCTAGTAAAGACGAAAATGAGATCGACAATCATGTCCTTCGCGTACTCGATCCGCTCGAGTTTTGTGTCCAGGTAGGCTTTGCTTTTTTCGCTCAGATCGAAATGAACGGAACGGACATCGACGGTCATGGGCGCCTCCTTCCGAAATCGGAAACCCTGACGGGCTCCCCTTCTCCTTGGCTTTTAGTGCCAAAGGAGCGATGGCGGCTTCGACGCCGCCTTAGCTCACATAAATATAACACTTTGCTAGATTTTCTTTCTTCCGAAGGATGAGTTAAGATCGAGCTCTGCCCTGTATTTTGCGACGGTTCGCCGAGCAAGTTTAATCCCCCGTCGAGCAAGGGTCTCCATGATATCTCGGTCCGAAAGAGCGGAGGCTTCTGTTCCGATAATTTCCTTGATTACTTGCTTGACGCCCTCCTTGGAATAGCGCGATCCCTGTGAGCCCG
>Ga0172379_10008230_pt1 | contig 13203 bp, 14 predicted proteins | sample GrowelOW334metaG_FD_119756 | JGI IMG/M metagenome (GOLD analysis project Ga0172379, IMG submission 119756) | Groundwater microbial communities from an aquifer near a municipal landfill in Southern Ontario, Canada - Groundwater well OW334 metaG | ecosystem: Environmental > Aquatic > Deep... | reverse complement strand
ATTGTTCTTCAGTTAACTTTAAAAACTCTGGTTCAAGTGAATTAATTTTTTCCACAAGTGGTTCAATATCACGCAAAGTTTTTTTATTGGGATCGCCAAAAAGTTTGGTGAGAAATGAAGGCATAGAGTAACAATTTTAAATTTTTAATTTTAAATTTTTAAACAATTTTAAATATTACAATATCTAATATTAAAAATTTCAAATTTATGCATTGTTTAAAAATTTCAAATTTCAAATTATAAATTATATTCAAGGACCTAATTGTATCACCATTTTCCCCTCTTGTCCACCCCAATATTTCCAAATTCACTCCATTAGCGGTCAATATTCGTTAGCTATTGACAAAACCGCTAAAATGTGCTATTATTGTGCACAATTGACGAGGATTGTCCCTTCCGAGGGACGTAACCGAGGAGTCTTCCAAATGTGCGACAGTGCAATTATCGTGACGGGGGGTTGTCACAAAGGCCCGCACAAGGCTGATGAGCCGATCCCTCCGTGGCTCGAGTACGCCGCCACGGAAGTCGAGGCGACGCCAACCGCCGACGAGACCAAGGGGACGGGTGCGTTGCCCGGAAACGAGACGACAACCTGACGCCGACAACCACAGAACGCCTCGACATTAGGCCGCCGAGGCGACTGTTCACCGCTTCCTCCCCCAAACCGGGTCGTCGACTGGTGTCAAGCTTACCCCATAAGCCTGCAGACCATCCGACCCATCTAGATATTCTATTTATAAATGGATTATGTAGATGGAGTTCTTTTTTCGGATGGTTTGCAAAAATAAACCCCGCCGTGTACAACACGGCGGGGTTTTGTTTGACAAAAAAATATTTTTAATATAAATTTGAATTATTCCATTCACAACGGTGGTGCTCTCATGGCCAATATCTGCATGAGTTGCGGGTTCGAGAACAAACCCGAGGCAGTGGCTTGTTTCAAGTGCGGGCACAAGCCTCTGACCGTAGAACCCCACGAGAACAAGTACCTGCACCGTGGTGCAAGGCTGTGCTTCTGCGCCAGGTGCTTCAACCCGAACTGGAACCCGTTCCGTGAACCACCTCCAACAAGAACGCGACCGCCCCTCTTCTAGAAGAGGTTTGGCTCATGTGGCTCGTCAAACGAGACCATCCGAGCCTACTTAAATTACTAAAATGATAACTTGGTAACTTGAGTAGGAGAAAATTTCGGATGGTCTGCAAAAATAAACCCCGCCGTGTTGTACACGGCGGGGTTTTGTTTCTGTATCCAGACGCATAATTATGCGTCTCTACGATTCCGTACAGACGAGGCAATGCCTCGTCTCTACATTTTATATTCTTTTTCTCCTCTTAATACTGTTTTATCTTTCTTCCTCATTTTTTCTTTCATCTTTTCCAACTCCACTTTTAAATGGTCCTTAACTTTATCAATAGCCTTATACAAATCTTCTGATTGTTTTACCACGCGTACCATTTTTCCTGGCACAGACAAATTCACTTCTGCATAATAAACTTTACCATTCAAATGATGATGTGAATCCATACCCACATCGATATCAGCAGACTGAATATTATCGAAAAACTTAACTAAACCCCCAATTTTTTCTGTTGCGTATTCTTTAATTGCCTCTGTTAATTCTATTCCTGTACCTTGGATGTTAAGCTTCATAGTTTGTAAGTTATTAAGCAGATTAAGCAGATTAAGCAACCATTGCTTACTCTGCTTATTTTGCTTACTCTGCTTATTGCTATGGCACGATTTCGACTTCTGACTCTATCTCCACTCCAAACTTATTATATATCTTTTCCTTCAAGACCTCAACAATTGTCAAGATGTCTTGCTGTGTGGCTTTATTAAAATTAACAATAAAATTGCCGTGTTGTTCCGAAATCTTAGCCCCACCTACAGTAAAACCCTTCATTTCTACTTGTTCTACCAGCCAACCAATAGGAATTTTTTTTCTTTCCACAAATAATGGTGGCAAATCCTCTAGTTTCCCTGGCCATTTTTTAATGTGGATATTTTGGAAAAAACTACCAGCATTTGGTTCTGTTGGAAATTTACCCTTACGTTGAGCTAAATACTCCTGCATTTTTTTTAAAATTTCTTTTTTATCCCCTACTTTTAATTTAAACCAAGCACGCAAAACCACATCATTATTTTTTTTAAAGATGCTTCCCCGATAACTAAATCCACATTCTTCTGCTTTCAATTCCAAAATTTCACCATCACGCCACACCTCTACTTTTTCTAAATTAACAGCAGTTTCTTTTCCCATAGCGCCGGCATTACCGCGTACTGCCCCACCTACTGTTCCAGGAATTCCAGCGGCCCATTCCAATCCACTTAAACCATTCTTCAGGGCCTCACCCACCACCTGACTCAACAACACGCCACTGTCGGCAACAATGGTATCCTGAGTTCTTAGTTCTAAGTTCTTAGTTCTAAGTTCAATTACTACACCTCTAAAACCTTCATCCGAAAAAAGCAAATTTGAACCACCACCTAAAATAAAATATTCAATTCCTTCATCATTTAAACAATTTAACAATTTAACCATTTTGTCATTGTCATTAACTTCAATAAAAAAATCCGCCGACCCACCGATTTTAAAGGTCGTGTGTTTCGACATTGGTTCATTCAAACGCACATGACCAAATTCTTTGAGTTGTTTGTAAAATTCGTGCATAAACTAAATGCTTACAATGCTTACCAGGCTTACAATGCTTACTAGGCTTTATTGAATTTTATCAATCAATTTAAATAATAAATAACCAACTTCTTTGCTTTTTTTATAAATAAAATCAAATTGTTCTTTATTAATATAACCAATTTCAAAGGCTAATTCAAAATAGCATTGACATTCATTTAAAGAACCATTTGCAATATATAAAAATTTTAAAAAATCTTTATCTGTGGGTTTACCTCTACCTTCAACTATATTAGCCAGAATTGACACCGCCGCTCGACGCAATTGACTAACTAAACCATACAATTCATCAGCAGGAAATAATTTTACCAAACGATAAACTAATTTTATAAAATCTAATGATTTCTTCCAAACTAACAAATTGTGATAATCTTGCATAAATGTTTTGTAAGCCTAGTAAGCATTGTAAGCCTTGTAAGCTTTCCAAAAATTTACTATAATTTCTCTACACTATGAATAATCTCAAATCTACCCTAGCACAACAGTCAATCATCTACGTTACCCGCGACATCGAGCGCGCACTAGGCCTTCCGTTAGACACCAAAGGTTATTTTATTATCTCAAATTTTACTCCTTTTGCCAAGGGTGTGACTAAAAATAAAAAGAACGTTTTATTGATAAAAGAAAAAGAATTGTTGGATACTTGGGAATTACTACAACACCCCAAAACAATCTCTTTCTTATCACGGTTCTCCCCCTTAGACAAGGGGGAGATAAAGAGGGGGTTGAAAAACAGCCATTCAACCTCACCACGCCTCTCCTTGTCTAAGGAGAGGAACTACAAACCTGTGATTTTGGTTTTTAAAAATACTTTACAAATTGAAAAAACCTGCAAAGAAAATGGCTGGCAATTACTAAATCCACCAGCTGAATTATCAAACAAAGTAGAAGAAAAAATTTCCCAACTTGAATGGCTTGGTCCTTTAAAAAAATATTTACCAAAATATTCCATCTTAAAATGCAAAGATGTAAAATTTATAAACAAATCTTTTATTTTACAATTTAACAGATCACACACAGGCAGTGGTACAATGTTAATTGAATCAACAAAACAATTAGAGGAAATCCAACAAAAATTTCCTGAACGCGAAGTCCGCATTGCAGAATATATTGTGGGCCCGCTTTTTACAAATAACAATGTAGTAACCAACGCAGGAATTTTACACGGAAATATTAATTACCAAATTACCGGTCTTAAACCATTTACCGACAATCCTTTTTCCACCATTGGTAATGACTGGGCCCTGCCACATAAAATTTTAACTAAAAAACAAATTTTACAATACAAGAAAATCGCCACTGATGCTGGCCAACGCTTAAAAAAATCTGGTTGGCGTGGGTTGTTTGGAATAGATGTGGTAATGGATGAAAAGACAGGACGTCTCTATCTTTTAGAAATAAACTGCAGACAACCAGCAAGCACTACATATGAATCGCAATTACAGTCACAACCTAAAACCTATAAGCTAAAACCTAAAACCTATTTGACCACCTTTGAGGCTCACTTATCAGCTCTGCAAAATTTTAATTTGAGAGGATGTAAATTAATTGAAATAAAAGTTGGGGCTCAGGTAATACAACGTGTTCTAAGTCAAAAGTCCATAAAGTCTATAAAGTCCAAAGTCACTAAACTTAAAAAACAAAAATTTAATGTAATACAATATCAAACCACCACACCAAATTCTGATTTAATCCGCATCCAAAGCAAAACCGGAATTATGAGCGAACATAATGAGTTCAATGAAGTTGGAAAAAAGATTGTAAAAATATTAATATAATTTGAAATTTTTAATTTTTAAACAATATATAAATTTAAAATTTAATAATTTAAAATTGTTTTAAAATTAAAAATTTCAAATTAAAAATTATGCCCTCATTGTCTCCCCAAGCCCTACAAATTATCAATAATTATCTCACTCTCCCCTTTCCTAACAAGCACATCTCTTGTCCTTATTTTAACAACCGCCGTATAAAACTCCGTGGTGGATTAAGAGTTGTGGTAGGCAAAGGAACACCTCAGGATATTGTGGAAGAAACAAATATCTTGTCTTTGCGTGAAAAAATAAATTTAAATAATTTAACAGATGTTGAATTGAAAAAATTTTTAATTGATTATCATTTGGGAATTGATTGTTCTGGTTTGGTTTATCACATTTTAGACACGGAAATGAAGGCTCAAAACAAAGGCAGTTTACAAAAAGTTTTAAAACGCCCCTGGTTTAAAAATCCTTTAAGAAAATTATTAGTAAAACTCCGCCCTATCGAAAATACTGGCGTTGGCACTTTTAATCACGAAGTAAATAGTACCGAAATAAATTTAAAAGATGCTCGACCTGGTGATTTTATAATACTAATGGGCGCTGGCATAAAACAAGATTATAACCACATACTACTAATTCATGAGACAGAGCATCACCAAGATAATCTAAAACCTGAAAACTATAAGCTAAAAGCTATAAGCTACATCCACTCCTTCCAATACCCAACGGACGGCCAATACAATCACGGCGTCCGACAAGAAAATATTGAAATCACAGACATCAACAAACCACTTCTGGAACAAAATTGGTCCGAACCACAAATGAAAGATTACGCCAAAACTGCGAAGGAAATGAAAATAAAAAGATTAAAAATATAAATTTGTACAGACTTTGGTGTGTCCCCTCCCTTTTTAGGGGAGGGTAAGGGTGGGGTGTTTCTATGCAACAATACCACGATTTTGTTAATAAGGCCTGCTACAAAAATAGAAGTCGCGATTTAAGAAATTGTTCAACAACTCCAGAAAAGATGATGTGGAAGATGATTAGAAATAAAATATTAGGAGTAAAGTTTCGCAGACAATATAATATCGGCGGTTATATAACAGATTTTTATTGTCATGAATTAAAACTAATTATTGAAATAGATGGTTCAGTACACAATATAGAAGAAATAAAACGAAACGATTTAAAAAGAGAATATATTTTAAAAAACCTAGGGTACACTATCCTAAGGTATTCAAACGACGACGTGGTCGTAAATCCTTCTTTTATAATAGCTAACCTCAAAAAAATAATAGACACTCTTCAGACCCGCGAAACACCCCACCTCTAACTCCTCCCCTAAAAAGGGAGGAGAATTTATTTTTATTCAAACGGCTCCACTTTCCTAAAATCCGGAATTAAATTATTCTGGCTTTTTTCACCTTGCACCCAGCCATTATGAAAACCTAATTCCTGTAAATATTCGTAAACCTGTTTAAATTCTTTTTCACTTACTGTGTGAGTTAATTCTGGAAAATCCTTGGCATTATGCATGGGAAAATATTGATTCATTAAACTAATATACAAATCCAAATCTATTTCTGCTAATTTTTGCAATACTCCAAAACTATTTGCTAAATTATTTGGCAAAACCATATGACGCACAATCACTCCCCTGTTATTTTTGAAATTACCCACCTGTCGTAACATTTCTTTAACCGCATTCAACGCGACTTCCGTGTAGTTTTTTACACCCGAATATTTCAGCGCCAAATCATCATCACTATATTTAAAATCCGGTAAATAAATATCTACCAAACCTTCCATTTCTTTTAAAATTTTAATATCTTCATAACCATTGGAATTCCAAACAATTGGAATTACTAATCCCCTACTTTTGGCAATAATCAAAGCTTGTTTAATTTGTTTATACCAAATCGTTGGCGTTACTAAATCAATATTCACTGCACTGTCTTTTTGTAATTGCAACACTATATCTGCTAATTCTTCTACACTATAAAATTTACCTAAATTTTCTTGAGAAATTTGATAATTTTGGCAAAACACACAATGTAAATTACAGCCAGAAAAAAATATTCCCCCCGCTGGCACCAGCGGTGGTTCTTCACCTAAATGTTTTCCATACCAAGCCAGTTTAACCTTATTCATAATTCATAAATCATAATTCACAAATATATTCTGCCTGGAGTAATTTTTTTAGTCAAATAAAAAATCGCTTTTTAAAAAACGATTTTTTATATTTCAATAAATACTAAACTAGAAATAATACTTACTAAGATCCAAGGTGAAGCGTTGTCAACCGCCCGTTTTCGCTACACCTTGTCTCCTTAGAAATGCGACCACCTGCGGTCGCTTTTTCCCCCCTGTGAATGGCCTACACGGCGACCTCCGCCAGAACTGCGACCGGCGTCTTCCGCCGACCGTGTTTCTCTGCCTCCTCGGGCAGATGCCACTCCAGTGGCTTCATCTTGTCGATGGCCGGCGCAAGCGCGCGCCGAATTGCTTCTCCACGTCCTTCCAGCTGGAAGGACTCCTGCCAGCACGCCAGCAAGGCCTCCCAGACACGTCTGGCAACCACATCCACGATCGAATGGGTAACCAAGTGCGCACCCAGGCAACGCAAGGTTGCCAGGTCGCCACCTTCAGGTACCAGATGCCGGACATCTGCTTCTCCCCCTGTCAGAAGCAGAATCATGAAGTCGTGATCGACATACAACAACATCCTAACCCCCTCGAATTTTCGGTTGACTATAAAAAAATACACTAAAAAATGCAATTTGTAAAGTAAAAAAGTATTTTCTCAAAAATAAAAACCACCCAGTTTTATTCTGAGTGATTTTAAGTTTAATAAATTTTAAATTATGCTGCCATTGCACCTGACCTCGGACCATCTCCATTCAAACCTGCAGCTTTCCTCGCTAATTCCAAAATCGACAAAGCAGCTTCTGAGGCCATATCTACTTTTGTTAATTTATCTTGAGTAGTTGGATCAGTTTTTCCTGCCAAGCCAGATTCAATCATCGTATACATTACGCCGGCACTTCCTTTTTTTGCATAGTGGTTTAAAACTTTTCTCCATCTTTCTTCTAAAATTGAAATGCTTTGTGCATCAAAAAAATCAATACCAAAATGAGTATTATAACTCGGATCCATTGAGACTTCTATTCCATATCTCATTCTCGTTAAAGCTTGTTGCCCTGGTCCAGCTTTCGTGCTTAAATTTGCTACTCTCTCCGCTTCATAAAACATTTTATACAATGCTTCAGGATCATTTAACAATTCTACAGCATTTTCTACTGCTTTTACCCCTTCTTCTGGCGCACCAATTAAACCACGCCTCTTGAGTTCCTTTTCTCTTGAACTTGTAAGTTGAAAATTATTAGTATACAAAATAAAATCCACTTCAAATTCTTTAGGTTTTCCTGCTTCATCAAATGCCCAGCGACTAACATTGGGATCCAACAAACGTGAATTATACTTTGAAGGATTAAAGGCTCTAACTCCCTCTCTACTTGCATAATATCTTATCATTTCTTTGTCACCATTAGATAAATTTACATAATCCCCACGCTCCACAGGTTTTGCCACATATGGTCCATCTGTGCCTTTATTGCTTAAATGCAACATATCACCAGCAATTATTTCAATATCTTCAATAAGATGTGCGTTTTGCAGACGTCGCAGTTGCTCCAAAGTTTCTCCTTTACCAGTCGAACTTTCTCCTGCTGCCACAAAAGTAATTTTTTTGTCGCTTCCAGGCAATTTTATTCTAAAACAAGCGCCGTGAATTGGTAAAGGCTCTCCTTCTTTCTTTTGCAGGGCCACTTCATTTGCAATATGAGAAATAGTTTTTTTACAATGAGCATGGTAGCGATGACCCGGATCCTCTTTCGTAGTAAGTCTGTCAGAATTAAAACTAATCTTTATGGTTCTTTTTCCTCCCTCGACTTCTTCATCTGCAACTTCCTGATTATAGGACAGCCTATCCCTATTATATCGAACTTTTTTATCTCGTGTGTCGCCAGCTTTTTCATAAACTCTACTTCCTTTTCTATTGCTAAAAGCTGCAAAAGGAACTCCAAAAAAAACTACTGCATCAAATTTCATTCCATGAAAATTTTTGACTGCCATGAACTGATCAAAACTGGTAACCAGTTCTTCAATAAAAGTTTGTTTATTGAAAACAGCCAATACTGTTGCTTCCCCAGTATTGAACGGCACAGACAAATAATTTCCGGGTACAATCGCATCAATAACCTTTTTTAATTCTGGAATATCTTTCTTTTCAAATCTTTCTAAACGGCCCTTTCTTTTATCAGCGTCAGTTTTAAATGCCAAATGTTTAATTAAAGAAATTACATCCGTAACCACTGGAATTTTTCTTACTTCTTCATTTATTTTTTCATCGCCAAAATCAACTTTATCTTCTTCTTTAAAATTATCAAATTCAACTACAAATTCATTTCCTGCATCCAAATAAGTATGCTCCTTTTGAAAACGAAACTCAGTTCCTGCACCATTTTCATTCATGTTCCTCTCAATCAATAAAAAAGTTCTGTCCATTGCAGTATTTGCTTTTTTAAATGCCTCCACCGCTTTAATATTTTCATCTCCCTGATCACCTTGATGACGTAAACCCCATTTAATATGTCTACCAACCCAATAATCAAACAAATTTACAAGCGCGCCAGACAATGTAGCATAACTAGATAATAAAATATGTCTTATTTCACTTGGATTACCATTAACAATAGTCTGAATTTGTTCTACTGTCACCATTCCTCCTTTAAAATCATCTGGAGTTCTTGAATCAGCTTGCCACTTATTAAAAATATCCACAAACTTAGCACTCATCACTATTTCTCTTGGTGTTTCGCACGGCATTGTAATCTCAAAAGAGTCTCTAACCTGCACTTGAGCCTGTGCCTCTCTTAAATCTTCTGGATCCCCAAAAGTTGCAGCTGTAGTCCATGCCAGCCGACCTTCATTATCTAGCCCATCTCTTTCTCCTGTGTGTGCTTCACTCATAAAAAAATTCTTAAATATTATTCAATAACCATAGCATATTTTAATAAATTATTCAATTTTCTTAAAAAATTTTTGTGGATAAAAACTTTGCTATACAATAGATAATACAGATAAACAAAAAATCGCCCTAACAAAAAGCGATTTTTTATCACCTTTATTTCAAAATATTTTCTGAAATAAAGGTGGGTTCTCGCGCAGGTGCGGCTGCGTGAGATCCCCTTCCTCGGCTTGCGCCGAGACCCCGAAAAAAACCGATCCATCACCGCACGATGTCCGCTACCCCGCGTGAGGGAAGAGCGTGACCAGGATCCCCATGGTGCCGGCCGCGACACACACCAGTGCCGCGATCCCCACGAAGGTGTGCTGGTCCAGGAAGTCGATGACCGCGTACATGAGAACCTCCCGTTGGAAGAATCGACACCGCCCCTCGCGATGCCGAGAAATACCAATATGAAACATAACATTATTATTTAAACCAGTCAATAAATTCTTGAATTTTATCAACAGTTCTGCTAAGATACTCATATTCTATGAATCTACCCCTAGGCACCCTAAACGAACTAAAAACAGCCATTGGATATGGCCTGTTTTCTTGTCTTATTGCTTTTTTGTGGGCACCACTTTTAACCAAATTTTTGTACAAATTTAGACTTACCAGACAAGCAGAATTTGATGCTACTATGGGTATTAGTGGACGCGGGACCAAAGCTGGCACACCAATTATGGGTGGATTGCTCGTGATTGTTACTGTGGCAGTTATTACCATAATTTTTAATTGGGATCGCCAATTTACTTGGGTACCAATTGGTGTAATGCTTTTATCTGCACTCTTGGGTGGTATTGATGATGTTTTGCATATTTACGGACATGAAAGACGCAATAGAAAAATTTCGCAAATCCTAACTTTAATTCGCGTTCATGCAGATTGGAAATATAAAATTTGGTTAGTTATTACTTTTCCTTGGGCTTTATTTAAACGCACTTCTCTGTGGCTTGGAAGTCACCCAGGTAAACAAGTACATGTACACGAAAAATTATTATTACAGTTTGCCGCCGGTGCCTTAACAGCTTGGTGGATATATTTTAAACTTGGCGAACATTGGCAACAAATAAATATTCCCTTTGATGGCTTAGTAGATATTGGCTGGTGGATTATTCCTTTAATTATTTTATTTGTAATGTTTACAGCTAATGCCGTAAATGTTGCCGACGGTATGGATGGACTAGCAGGCGGGTCACTTATACTAACGTTTGCTACACTTACTGTTTTAAGTTGGCTTACCGGATATCAACACATAACCATGCTAAATGCTACTACCGTTGGTGCTTTAATTACCTACACTTATTTCAATATCAAGCCTGCTCGTTTTCAAATGGGTGATGTTGGTTCATTAGGTTTGGGTTCACTTTTAGCAATCAACGCGATTGTAATAAACAAAATGTTGTTACTTCCCTTACTTGCTTTTATTTTTTATGTTGAGCTTTCGTCGGTAATTATTCAAATCTTAGGGCGTTATACTTTAGGACGCAGAATTTTTAAAATGGCGCCACTTCACCATCATTTTGAACTACACGGCTGGTCCGAGGAAAAAACTGTTATGCGCTTTTGGATAATTCATGCGGGGATGGTGCTTCTAGGTTTATGGATAGCACTTTATTAGCAGATTAAGTTTCTAAGCAGAATAAGCAGAATAAGCAACCCTAAAAAATTGCTTAATCTGCCTACTCTGCTTAATCTGCTTATGGCTAACAGCTATTTAATCTGGAACAAACAAACTATTTCCGACTTTTCCGACACAAATATCAACTCTCTCTACAACGAGGGCTTTTTGTTTACTCGAATTGCACTTGGTGATATATACCAAACGCGTAGTTTGCGCATAGATTTAAACAAATTTAAACTAACAAGTGAAAACAAGCGTATTTTAAAAAAAACAGAAAATTTATCACTTACTAGTTACGAGTTACCAGTTACTAATTACGACTGGCGTATTGGAAAATTAGGTAAAGATTTTTATTCTACAAAATTTGGTGACGGAACATTTAGTGCAAATAAAATTAAAGAATTACTAACAACGAAACATAATTTTAATGAACTTTTCCAATATGTGTTCCCCTCCTTAGACAAGGAAGGGCGGACACGAAGTGTCGGGGCGGTTGAAAGCGATTCAACCCCACCGCGCCTCCCCTTGTCTAAGGGGAGGAACCAAATTGTTGGTTATGCCATTTGTTTTGAAAACAAAGAAATTTTGCATTACTGTTACCCATTCTATGACCTAAAACCTGAAACCTATAAGCTAATACCTAACATCGGCATGGGCATGATGCTTCGCACGATTGTTTACACTAAAGAGCAAGGAAAAAAATATGTATACTTAGGTTCTGTAAAAGATGAAGCCGGAAAATATAAATTACAATTTGAAGGATTGGAATGGTTTGACGGAAAAACTTGGAAAACAGATTTGGAAGAACTTAAACAGCAGATTAAGCAGAATACGCTGTAAGCAGATTAAGTATTTATGACTGTTATTAAATTATTTAAGGATTTGCTTGTTTGGCAAAAGTCTCATAATTTGGTATTGATAATTTACAAAATAACAAACGACTACCCAAAACATGAGCTATTTGCTTTAACTAGCCAAACGAGACGTGCTGCAGCGTCAGTACCAGCAAATATTGTGGAAGGTTTTCGAAGACAAAGTTTACGAGATAGTATTAATTTTTACAACACAGCGGACGCATCTTTGGAAGAACTGAAATATCATTTATTACTGGCGAAAGATTTAAATTACATGAGTAGCGAAAGATATAATTTTGTTTTAAAAAAAACAGAGGAAGTAGGTAAACTACTTACAAAATGGCTACAAAGCCAACGCGGATTTCTTTCTGTAAAATAATTTGACATGGAATCATTCAAAATTAAATACTTAATCTGCCTACTCTGCTTACAAACTTAATCTGCTTATGAGAATACACTTTATCGGCATCTGCGGAGTCGCCATGAGCGCGCTCGCCATTGCTTTCAAAAAAGCTGGTTTTGAAGTGTCTGGAAGTGATGTGGGTTTTTTTCCACCAGTTTCAACAAATTTAGAAAAGCATAAAATAAATTTTTATCCAGGTTGGCATCCAACCAAGATGATTGAAAATGGTGTACCCGATTTAGTCGTTGTCGGAAACGTTGCAAGCTCGACCAATCCAGAATGGCAATATGTACAAACAAATAAAATAAATTTCAAGTCTTATCCCGAAGCAATTGAAGAATATTTTATAAAAGAAAATTCTATTGTCTGTGCTGGTACTTACGGTAAAACTTCAACTTCAGCCCTGCTCGCTTTTATTTTAACTGAATGTGGATATAATCCAAGTTACATGTTTGGTGGAATTGCAGTTGACGAAAATTTTGATAGCGCCAATTTAACTGAATCAAAATATTCTGTTTTAGAAGGCGATGAGTATAAATCTTCCAAATGGGATAATGGAGCTAAATTTTTCCATTATCACCCAACTCACTTACTGTTAACTGCAATGGAATGGGATCATGCCGATGTTTATCCAACTAAAGAATCATACTTTAAAGCGTTTGAGCGGCTTACATCATCAGTACCTGAGAATGGATTAATTGTATTATCAGATAAAATAAAAAACAGTGTTAAATTGTCAAATTGTCAAATTGTTACATACGGACAAAGTACGTCAGCAATTTATCAATTTAACAATTT
>Ga0172379_10008229_pt1 | contig 13205 bp, 12 predicted proteins | sample GrowelOW334metaG_FD_119756 | JGI IMG/M metagenome (GOLD analysis project Ga0172379, IMG submission 119756) | Groundwater microbial communities from an aquifer near a municipal landfill in Southern Ontario, Canada - Groundwater well OW334 metaG | ecosystem: Environmental > Aquatic > Deep... | reverse complement strand
TCTTCCGCGCATCCGTGAATTTTCCTTAAATACTTTAGCAAGTGCCTGTAGAAAATACACTGGAGTAATTGTTCCATAGAACATGCCGGAATAGGTAATGCGCATTTTCTCGGTTCGCGGTAACATGTTCGGATTGGCTACCAGCAGATCGTCTGGATCAAAACCGTGCGAAAGGATGGTAATGTCGTTGTAATTCAGGAATTTGTGACGCTGAATCAATTCTTCCTTCACGTGTCTGCTGGTGGTAAGAATCATATCGGACTTATGCACGACATTTTTTTCTTTGCGGAAATGAATATACCGGTGGAGTGAAGTTGGGAAATATTTGTACGGATAATTGATCCATGAATCGCGGTAATCAATCACTAGCGGAATCTTAAATCGTTTTTTCAGTTCTACGCCGATTAGAAAATCTGTGACTGGGGGTGCTGTTGCATACAGGACATCGAATTTCTCCTTCTTCAACAATTCACCGGCCGCCTTTAGCGCATGTTTTTTCCATCCAATCTTATTATCCGGTATGAAGATCATATCGCTGAGGAAGGTGAGAAATTTGCGTGTCTTTTCCTTCGGCATCTTAATGATCTCTTTATTGTTTTTATGGAGCACTGCGTTCGGATCAATTGACTGTGTGCGAACAACCCGTATGTTTAACTGTTCGATTTCTTTCAACAGCGATTCATCTTTTGCATAATACGCAGTGCTGCCAATGGTCAACACAGTAGGTTCCCAACCGTATTGTGGAAGATACTTGACGAATTTCAATGTCCGTTGGACGCCGCTGCCTCCGAGCGGTGGAAAATAATAGGCGATAATGAGAACTTTTTTCATTAATTCAATTGAATAATCTTCAAGAGCACTAAAAATATTGTCATCCCCGAATACTTCTATCGGAGGGCGTCAAACATTTGGATCCCCGCTGACAACGTGTGGAATTGACAACAATAATTGGCAAAAAAATAGAATGTAAATTCACAAAATGATCAATTCCTTAGGAGAACTGGTTAACACTTCGCATCCTTCTTTCCGCACAACAACGGTATCTTCTATTCTGATGCCAAATTTTTTTGGGATATAGATTCCCGGTTCAATGGTGATCACATTTCCACTCACCAGAATATCGCTGCTCTTTGGGGCAATACGCGGCAACTCGTGAATTTCGAGTCCTACTCCATGACCAAGCGAATGACCAAAATACTTTCCGTATCCGGACGAACGAATGTGTTTCCGTGAAATAAAATCCACTTTCTTCGCCGTAATTCCTTCGCGAACAGAATCACATCCCCGTTGTTGAGCATCAAAGACTATATTATATACTTGTTTCATCTTCGCTGTCGGTTTCCCGACACAGATCGTCCGTGTCATATCGGAATGGTAGCCGCTATACAGACAGCCGAAATCGAGTGTAACAAATTCACCGTTACGAATTTTTTTTTCTGTGGCGATGCCGTGCGGCAACGATCCGCGAATACCGCTTGCAACAATTACATCAAACGAATCATTCTCTGCGCCGAATTTTTTATGCAAATATGAAATCTCCGCGGAAAGCTCCAGTTCGGACATGCCGGGTGTAATAATACCGAGAATTTTTTGGAATACGGTATCCGAAATATCGAAGGCAGATTTCAGCATCGCAACCTCTGATTCATCTTTTATTGCACGAAGCTGTTCGACGATTCCAGATGTGAAAACTATCCGTTTTGCGCCGACGAATCGTTCCACTGTTTCCAGTGCAGAAACGGTCAGGCGATCCTTTTCAAAACCGATCTTTTGCAGTCGTGAAAATATTCCCTGATGTGTGGCAACCTGCAGCAAACTTCCTTTACCGATGATTTTTCTGTCTGCAACAACATCGCTCTTCACGATTTCCTGATACCGGAAATCCGTCAGAAAGTACGTGCGGTTGCCGGTAACAATCAACAATCCGTTAGAGCCGGAGTAACCGCAGAGATAACGAACAGTGGGAAGCGATGACGAAACAAACGCATCTAATCGCTGCGCAGACATTGCAAAGCGTAATGACGAAATCCGTCGGGAGAATATTTCACTGGCAATCAAACTCATCCGTGGTAATTCGGTGCTTCTTTGGTGATATTGATATCGTGTGGATGGCTTTCACGCAACCCTGCAGCACTCATCTTCACGAACTTCGCACGTTCCTGCAAGGCAGCAACATTTTCAGCGCCGCAGTACCCCATTGCAGCACGAAGTCCTCCTACCATCTGATACACTGTTGTGCTCAATTCTCCTTTGAACGGAACCCGTCCTTCGATTCCTTCCGGCACAAGTTTCTGCACGTCATCTTCCACATCCTGGAAATAACGGTCCTTACTTCCCTCTTTCATCGCATCAATGGAGCCCATTCCGCGGTACAATTTATAAGTGCGGCCTTCATACAATACCTTTTCACCCGGACTTTCCTGCAGTCCTGCGAACATACCGCCGATCATCACGCAGTCTGCTCCTGCTGCGATCGCTTTGGCAATGTCCCCCGTTTGTTTAATTCCGCCATCTGCAATTATGGGAACACCGTATTTTCGCGCTGCCGCGGCACATTCCATTATCGCCGTCACCTGAGGAACGCCGACTCCTGCTACCACGCGTGTAGTGCAGATCGATCCCGGCCCGATGCCGACTTTCACACAATCAGCTCCCGCTGTAATCAGATCTCTCGCCGCTTCCGCTGTTCCGACATTTCCAGCGATCACATCAATAGAATATTTCAATTTAACTTTCTTCAACATTTCAATCACACCTTTGGAGTGACCATGTGCAGTATCGATAATCACCACATCCGCACCCGCCTTTACCAGCGCATCTACTCGTTCAAGCGTATCAGCAGTAACACCGACTGCAGCGCCGACACGAAGCCGGCCATGTCTGTCTTTGCATGCATTGGGAAACCGTTTTTTCTTCTGAATATCTTTGAATGTAATGAGTCCCTTCAGTTTCCCCGCTTTATCCACCACCGGCAGTTTTTCTATCTTATGTTTTTGAAGAATCACTTCCGCCTCTTCCAGTGTCGTGCCGATCGGCGCGGTAATTAAATGCGTCGATGTCATTACATCGGCCACTTTTAACGAACGATTCGGCTGAAACCGCAGGTCACGGTTCGTGAGGATGCCGACGAGTTTTCCGTCGGCCACAATTGGGATTCCCGATACGCTGAATTTCGTCATCAGATCCAGCACATCACCGACAGTCTTGTCCGCAGTCAATGTCACCGGATTCATAATCATACCGCTTTCGGAACGTTTTACCTTGTCCACCTCTTCTGCCTGCCGTTCGATGGTGAGGTTTTTATGGATAATGCCGATCCCTCCTTCTCGCGCAAGGGCGATCGCCATCTCCGATTCCGTAACCGTGTCCATTGCAGCAGAGAGCAGCGGTATGTTCAAACGAATATTCTTTGTCAACCGGGTGGAAACATCCACCTCCCGTGGAAGAACGGAGGATTTTGCGGGAACAAGAAGCACATCATCATAGGTGATCGCTTCGCCGATTATCTTTTTCGATTTCATGCCAGTCCTTTTGTATTAAAACACGCGAAGGATGCAGAGGGCATCCTTCGAATATTCAATGATTCGCTGTGTACAAATACTTTAATTGAACAGTGATGTATAATGTTGATATTTTCCAATCCAAAACCAGATGACCGTTTCTCCTTCTTCCACCGCCAACGCCCTGTATTTGCTTCCCAGCCGCATCGACCAGATTCCTTCCACTTTTACTAGCCGCAGCAGTGGATGATTCGGATATTCCTTGATAATAGAAAAATTATGATCGACATGTTTCTGCACGCGTGCCGGAAGTCTGCCGTACAATTCCGTAAACTGCGACACTGCAACATGTTTCATAGATCGTTGAATTTCCCGTCTGAAAAATTCTTCTTCGCTTTTGCTGTTTCACTCTCCAGTTTCTTTTCCTTCACATGCTCATCGAAATCCTTATCCCACGAATCGCCGTCGAACTCGTCGAACCATTCGCGCAGTCTCGCCCGTTCTTCCCGCGAGAGTTCATAAATTTTTGCCTGGATCTGTTCAACAATATTCATGAGTTCCGCTCTTACATAAATGCCGCGTGTCCGGTGATATCTTCACCGATAATCAGCGTGTGCATTTCATGCGTTCCTTCGTACGTGATCACCGATTCCAGATTCGCCGCGTGACGCATAATGGGATACTCGTCCAGAATGCCGTTCGCACCATGAATTGAGCGGGCCATCCTCGCGATCTCCAGCGCGTGGTGCACATTGTTCCGCTTTGCCATGGAGATCTGTGTAAATTTCATTTTCCCTTGATCCTTCAGCCGGCCAAGTTGCAGACACATCAGTTGTGCTTTGGTAATTTCCGTTACCATATAAACCAGTTTTTCCTGTGTCATCTGAAATGCCGCAATCGGTTTCCCGAATTGGATTCTGGATTTTGCATACTGCAGAGAAGAATCGTAACACGCCATTGCCGAGCCGATAACTCCCCATGCAATTCCATACCGCGCCTGACTCAGACACATCAACGGAGATTTTAATCCATCCGATTTCGGCAGAAGGTTCGCTTCCGGAATCCAACAATCCTGAAACACCAGTTCAGAAGTGACCGATGCGCGCAACGAGTGTTTCCCGTGCATTTCGGGAGCAGTGAAACCCTTTGTTCCTTTTTCCACCAGGAAACCTCGCACAACACCGTCCAGTTTTGCCCAAACAACGGCAACGTCGGCTATGGTTCCATTCGTGATCCACATCTTTGCACCGTTCAAAACATAACCGTCGTCTTTTTTCTCAGCACGGGTAATCATGCCACCGGGATTGGAACCAAAATCTGGCTCCGTTAAACCGAAGCAGCCAATCTTCTCTCCTTTGGCAAGTTTCGGCAGCCAGAAATCCTTCTGCTCTTCACTACCAAATGTATAAATCGGATACATCACAAGTCCGCTCTGCACCGATGCAAAACTGCGGACACCGCTGTCTCCCCGCTCCAGTTCCTGCATCATCAATCCATACGCAACATTATTCAATTCTGCACATCCATATTTAGCCGGCAGCGTCGCACCAAATAAACCGATATCCGCCATTCCTTTTACAAGATGCATTGGAAATGTTCCAGCGCGGTTATGTTTTTCGATAATTGGAATAACCTGTTCATCAACAAATTCACGGACAGTATTGCGGACAAGGATCTCATCTTCAGAAAGCAGTGAATCTATATTATAGTAGTCGACACCCTGGAACTTCGCCATGAGTAACCTATACGATTAAAAAGCGTGAGATAAAAATTTTATGCACAAAAATACCAAAATATGAGTGCATTTTCAAGGTAAGATTATCAGATGGAAGGTATTTAAAATACGAAAGTCAGATGCAGCGGACCCCACCGAACGCTGCAGTCTGACTTTTCGTTTGAGAGAATGACTCTCTCGTTTCTTATTTTAGGCTCAATTCCTGTGATGTTGAATTAAGTAATTGTTCACAGAATTTCGCAACTTTCTCGCTGCCATCATAGATGGAAGCATCTTTGACGGCATCAATTCCCTCTTTGCTCCCGAGCTGAACCAATGCCATTGCCGCAGCCATGCGCAACTGCTCCACTTTATCATTCCGAAGCAGTTCAATAAGCGGTTGAACGGCACCGGTCAGGCGATATTCCGCCAAAAAACCTGCCGCGCTTTGGCGAAGACCGACATTTTCCGAAGCAAGAGCTACAAGATAATTTTTTTCTGCTTTTGACCAGTCGATAGTAGTTGAAGTTTTAGGAGTTGTTGCAAATGCAGACATTGCTATGAAAATTGTTAGAATTACAATTGTGATCGATTGTTTCATATTGTTTCCTCTTGGTTTCTCTACGTGTGATGCGATGCCCTGTAGTATTCGAAACAAGAGGAAAAAAGTTACAAAAAATGTTCAGTGAAGATAGTGAACCTTTTCAGCATGTATTAAAGAATTTACAAAAGAATGGGAATACTGCTGCGAATTTTGAGAAATGATGCCAGGAAATTTTTATCCGGCGTCTTCGGTTGCGATCTTATATCGTTTGATCTTTAGGTAGAGGGTTTTCTGTGTGATACCGAGCGCTTTCGCAGTTTTACTTCGGCTGTAATTAAACCGCTTCAATGAGTTTTCGATGTGCATCTTTTCCAGTTCCACCATGGACAACGTCGATGTGTCAGCCTGTTCGGTTGAGGACGCTTGTTGTGTTTCAGCAGACTGCATCAGGACGAAATCTTTAGAAGTAATTGTTTCCTCATGCGACATCAACACAGCACCTTCAATAGCATGCTCCAATTCACGAACATTACCGGGCCAGTCGTAAGCAAGCAGTGCCTGCAGTGCGTCGTCACTAATTTTTTTCGACGTTTTTGCTTTCACTTTCTTTTTCAAAAAATGATCCACAAGCAACGGAATATCCTCTTTGCGTTCCTTCAGCGGCGGTATTCGCAATGTAACAACATTCAAACGATAGAGCAGATCTTCGCGAAATCGCCCCGCTTTTACCTCCTGTTGCAAATCTTTGTTCGTTGCGGATATTATACGCACATCTACCTGCATGGATGTGGTGCCACCGACACGACGGAATTCACCCGTCTCGAGAAACCGCAGCAGTTTTGGTTGCACGATCGGACTGATGTCGCCGACCTCGTCAAGGAACAACGAACCGCCATTCGCCACTTCGACCAGGCCTTGTTTCATCTGATGCGCGTTGGTGAATGCTCCTTTCTCGTGTCCGAACAATTCGCTCTCCAACAATGTATCCGGCAGCGATGCACAGTTCACTACAACGAAAGGCCGGTCTCTGCGTGCACTTTCCATATGAAGCAGATTGGCAACAAGTTCCTTTCCCGATCCGCTTGGACCATGAATATGTACAATCGAATCACTGTTCGCAACCTTTGCAGCAGTCGACAGCATTGTCTTCATCGGATGACTTCGTGCAATAATCTCCTTCTCGCCGCCTTTTCGGGAGAGTTCGTATTTCATCAATTCCACATCGATGGTCAACCGACGGTGCTGAATTGCTCGGTTGACAGTAGCTAAAAGTTCATCTCTGTTATAGGGTTTACCGACAAAATCATACGCACCAAGTTTGGTGGCTTCGATAGCCGTTTTGACATCAGCGTAATTCGAAAGCATAATCACCATGGTGGTGGGATGATGTTCTGTGATAAATTTCAGGACTTCCATGCCGCCGACCCGGGGCATTTTCACATCCAGCAAAACAACGTCGATCGGACGTTGTTGAAGAATATTCATAGCTGCCGCGCCGTCATTTGCTGTGACAACATGGAATTGCTTTTGTTCTGTGAGTTCTTCTTTGAGGAGGAAGCAGACACTGGGTTCATCATCGACGACCAGGATGGAATGATCACGAACCATTGAGGACCTTCGTTGCAAAACAGTACGGATGGGAATGTTATTCGGCGGATAAAACACGTTCGATCGTTGTCAATAAATCGACGAGATCGTATGGTTTACTGACAAAATCTTCTGCCCCAAGTTTCTTCGATTCGATAGCGTTCTTCAAGTCAGCAAACCCTGTCAACATGATTACCTTTGCATCGGGACGTTTTTCCTTGATGAACTTTAATACTTCAAATCCGTCAACACGCGGCATTTTAATATCTAACAGCACAAGATGGAATGATTTCTGTTCAAGAATCGAGATTGCTTCGTCCCCATCAGCAGCGGAAACTACAGAATATCCTTCCCCTTGTAGCTCACTGCTAAGAACATTACGAAGTGCATCTTCGTCATCAACAACAAGTATATTAAACGGCTGTGCCATAAATGCCTCAGGGATAGTGGGATATTGTTTTTAACAAACAATAACGATAAAATAATAGCCAAACGTCGATAAAAAATCAACAACAAAGTTATTCCCAGCTTCAATTTCTTGCTCATTCTGCAATCTTCTTGTATCTTGGAAAACAATGAACGCACATGCTTACGCAAAAATCAATCTAGGGCTTCATATAGTCGGAAAACGAACAGACGGTTTCCATAATATTGAGACCGTCTTTCACCGAATCAACCTTTTCGATGAAATCAATATAGAGAATTCGGATGATATATCCATTGTCTGTTCGAATCCTTCCGTACCAAGTGACAGTTCTAACCATTGCTGGAAAGCAGTGGAAATACTCCGAAAGAAACTTGGTATTGTTAACGGCGTTGCCATTACGATCTTGAAAAATATTCCAATAGGAGCCGGTTTGGGCGGTGGAAGCAGCGACGCCGCTACCGTCTTAAAATTATTGCCACAGCTTTGGCACATTCCCATTGAAACCTCAGTATTGAATGCCGTGGCATTACAGATTGGTTCGGATGTGCCGTATTTCCTCAATGATTCAACAGCTTACGCAGAAGGACGCGGTGAGCTTTTGACACCGATGAAACTGATACTTCCGTATTGGATCGTATTAATCAATCCGAATATTCATCTTTCCACTCCTTGGGCGTATGCGGCATTATCTGAACAACGCCGGGGAAATTTTCCACTCCGTCCCCGGATGTTGGACAGTGTAAAAACGGATGCTATAAAAGCAATTCTTTCTTCCGGAAATGACTTTGAACCAGTCGTATTTGAGGCTCATGTAAAAATTAAAAAAATTAAATTTCAATTAATCGAACTTGGAGCAACCCATTCCTTAATGTCCGGCAGCGGTTCGTCGGTGTTTGGATTATTCGATAATATGGTTTCTGCACTGAAAGCGGTCGAGTTTTTCAGCAAGGAGCATTTTGTCCATTTGACCGAACCGAATTTTTTCCCGAATTAATCCATGAACAGAACCCTGCTACCTTTCGTTTTCTTCCTGAGTTTCGTCGTTATATCCTCTGCGCAAGTGTCCGATACAACACAAGCAGCGAAAGATTCCGTCATCCGAATCGTCCCGATCCCTGAGATCGGTTCGGTAGAGCCGTTCGGAAACACAATCACAATAATTCCGGAGAATGAGATCGTGGTTCGGGAATACCGTTCACTATACGATATCCTCGCCGGAAAACCGGGTGTCTTCGTGCGTGATCTTGCGAGTGCGGGACAGCAGAACCAGTTAATACTAAATGGAATCGATGGGAGGAATGTTTCATTGATGGTTGATGGAATTCCGTATAACGACTACTATACAGGCAGCTACAACCTCTGGATGATACCGGTGGACGCGATCGATAAGGTGGAACTGTTCACGGGTGCCGACGGTATTTTTTACGACGGGAAATCAGGCGGGGGTGCGATCAATATTGTCACGAAAAATTTCAACAATAATCGCGCAGTCACGCGATTGAGGTACAGTCAAGGAATCTCCGATTACACACATACGGATGCAATGTTTGCACAGAATATTATGAACGGCCTCAATTTGTCTTTTGCGCTGACACATTACGGATTCGGTTCAAATAAAGAGAGTCAGAGCTACAGTGCACGATTTAACAATTCGAATACTGATTCATGGATGTTCCGTACGAAATTGCGATATAATGTGACCAATACGCTGAATCTCTCGTTTGTGTATTCGTATGACCGGACCTGGACAGGACTGCACGGAGGCGTGGATTATTCCAATAGTTCTTCCATCTACGATGGATTAAAAGCCGATGTTATGAATCTTGAATCGTTCGAGAAACAATTTAATAGTCACTATACTCTAACTGCAGCTTATTTCCCATTCGAAGATTCAGCAATGTCCGTATCGTTGTCCCTCTATTCATTCGACCGGCTTCGCGAATATCGTGATGAAGAAAACCGGAGTGTCTTCCGAAACAAAATCTATACGAAATTAAATCTTGCCTCTGCCGGCCGCGGATCGAAGTTCCAACTATTTTCTCATTTTTTGGGAATTCGTTTCCTTGGGTATGCCGATGTGAAACGAGTACAGTCGAAGGATATTATAACACTCGGCGCAAAGAGCGAACTGTTCACTGGATCATTTTTTACAATCACACCGTTTGCAACGATGAGGGATTATCAAAACCAATTCTCAGCATATGGAGGAGTTGAAGGAACACTGACCATACACACATCACTGCAGTTGTTCGGCGGGATTTCGCAAAATTTGGTTCACGATTCACCGAACGCGGCAGCACATAATGCATCGGTCTTTATCTACACGGAACGGATTACGGAAACGTTTTCCACGCTGGAACTAGGTGGACGCATTTCGAGTGGAAACGTTTTCTCCGGCAACATTACGTACCGGCGAACGACAGAACACGATCCAGTCATTTTTGATACGATTCCCCCTGCGAGTTCTTTTTTTGACATCAACTATTTCTATCCGGACGCATTTACGTTTGATGCACTATCCGCTCATGCACATATCCGCTGGAATGATATTCATGCTGAAGGAACCGGCACCTATATACAGCAATCATCGCGATTGCGCTATGGACACTCGATTACACTGTACCCAGAAGTAACACTGAATGGTTCTGTCTATTTTCAGGGATTATTAGCCAAAGGGGCTCTGGAATTGAAGATCGGCGTGCGGGGAAATTTCTATTCCAAACAGACAGGGATGAGGCCTGATGATCAGTTCGGCGTGTGGATTCCTTCAACTGAACTCTCCTTCGGACCGAGTGGAACAATGGATGTGTTTGCCATCGGTAAGATCGGCGATGCGTATGTACACATTATCTGGGAAAACATTACCGGTACTCAATATTTGCTCGCCCCAGTCTACCCAATGTACGACAGTAATATCCGGTTCGGTTTATCGTGGGAATTTCTCGATTAAAGCCCCGGTAAAAAAATCGCATCCTATTTTTTCCGCAGCATCCTCCCCCCTTTTTGTTTTTTCTTCTCTATTCGTCCTACCGTCTTCTCCCGGAACTTCTTCGGCAATTTTTTGGCCACCTCGTTATAGGAGTGATCGATGAGTTCGAACAACAAATGGGAGGGCAGGGAACCGTCGGCAACGACTGTATTCCACATTTTTTTATTCATGTGATATCCAGGCTGTACGGCGGCATACCGTTCGCGGAGTTCGATTGTACGTTGGGGATCACATTTCAAGTTCATGGAGAAGGGAACATTATTAACATTGGTCAACAGAAATATTTTACCGAAGAGTTTGAAAACAAGAACTTCATCATCGAACGGGAATTCTTCAGTAATTTTCCCTTGCTTGGACAGGCAATAATTCCGTACAGAATCCAGATCGATCAAATCGAGTCTCCGCGAAGTTGACGAATTCTCTTTCTTGCTTCATCCACAAAAAGTGAAAAGGGATATTTCTCCAACACCGCTTCATATGCAGCAATCGCTTTTTGTGTATCCACCAAATAATACTGATACAACTCGCCAATTTTAAACTGAGTCTTGTCCTTTTCAATACTCTCTGTATAATTCTCCAGCAGTTTTTGATACGCAGCAAGTGCATCCGCATACCGTTTCAGTTGTATGGAGTACTCCGCGATCTTCAGCAACGTTTCATCGGCAAGCGGTGCGGCGGGATAGAGATCGATCATTGATTGAAATTCTTTCAACGCTTCGCTCACTTTAAACTGCCGGGCGAGAAGTTCGGCTCGGGAAAATTGTTTTAATGCATCGGTAAATTGCAAACAATTTTCTGTGATAAAGTACTGCAACAACAATGCGTCGTTAGATTCATCCGCTTTCAGATTTTCCGTCAACGGCTTTAGCAACACAAGCGCACTGTCAAAATCATTTCGGAAGAATTGAATTTCACCCAATCGAAACTGGGCCATCGTCCGCTGTTCCTGATTGGAATAGGAAGAAGTGTTCATGGTTCTATATTTCACGGCGCTTTCAGACAATTTGTTCTGAGCTATGAGAATCTCGCCGATGGAAGAGAGTACAATCGGAACCATTGTTCCTGCCGGAGAAACTGTTAAAACGGAATCGAATATCTGCAGTGCACCATCCAGATCAAATAGCTGTTTATATCGGATCCATCCAATACGATATAACGCGTTGCCGCCAATGCTCGTAAAAGGAAATTCTTTCGCAAGATCCGCAAAAAGATTTATCGCATCCGAGAACGTCGTCCGCGATTCCTGCGAAGAAGTGTTGGATTGGTTCGTTACGTCCACACTTTGTCCGCGCAGACTCAATTCTTCAATACAGCGAGCATAACCATATTTAGCAGCGGGAGTAAATGATGCATTCCCGGAGTTTTTAAAAGATTGTTGGTATGCTGTAGCGGCAAGCGCAAATTCATTCTCCCGAAAGATCCGATCGGCAAAAGCAAAAATCTCTTGTCCATTCGAATTCACGAGAGATTCGATTGTTTGCGCAACGGAAAAAGCTTCGGTGTACCGGTTCCCTTCCATATAGAGCCAGATCAACAGACGAAGTAATGGAATGGTAGATTTGACGTTCAATTCTTCTTCTACAACAGCAGTTGCCGATTTTAGTCCGTCCTGCCGGACAATGATCAATGCAAGCCGGGATTGGATAAATTCATATTGTTGTTCATTTTGCCGCAACATGCGAAGATATTCTCGCGTTGTATTGGTATAATCCATCATAAAAGAATAGAGATATCCAAGTTCATTCGCGAATAAAAAATGATCACCAATTTCGTTCCGTCCCCGCAAATACGTTCCGATCGCTTTATCAAACAGCCGCTGGTTCACCTGTTCGTTTGCTACTGCCCGATAGCACATCTGATTTTTTACCGCAGCACTTATCTCTGCGTTCCATACAGAATCTGCCGATTGTTCTTGACCGGACATGGAATACAGACTGCCTATGTTCGCCTGCAGTGTAAAATCGTATGGCGTTGAATGAAGTCGATGCAGACTGAGTCGAATAGCAATATCATATTTTTTAAGCTGAACGTTTGTCCGGCGAAACGCATCGAAATAGACATAGTTGGTAGAATCCTTCCCATAAAGATCGGAATAGATCTGAAGCGCGCGCTCATGGTCTCCCTGCTGTTCAAATGCTTGGGCAAGCCGGAACATGTTCATGGATTGGTCCTGCTGAGAGAACAGAGGCACAATCAACTGTAATATTATATGCAGTGCGATGATTAATCTCATCTTCATACTTGTCCAAAATAAATCATACAAGAGAAAAACTTATTCCTTTTTTTTTGACGGGGTTCCGAAGGAATGCCGACATGGTATAAAGATTTGGTCGGCACAAGAAAAGAAGCAAAAGTCCCGCGGAGCGGGATGCCGCCCATTATGAAATGGGAGGCGGCAAACCCATTTGTAAAAATTTAACGCGCGCGATGAATCCCGTTCGCAC
>Ga0172379_10008228_pt1 | contig 13205 bp, 4 predicted proteins | sample GrowelOW334metaG_FD_119756 | JGI IMG/M metagenome (GOLD analysis project Ga0172379, IMG submission 119756) | Groundwater microbial communities from an aquifer near a municipal landfill in Southern Ontario, Canada - Groundwater well OW334 metaG | ecosystem: Environmental > Aquatic > Deep... | reverse complement strand
CGGCAGGAGCATTTGAATCCCGGAAGCGCGTATCATCAGGTTAGTGTTGGCGGGGCGAGACGGATGCTGGAACTTTGGGTGAGAGAGAATCCGACAGGAATGGTTAAGAGGGTTATGAACGGTGAGAGAGGTGAGAAAGGCGAGAGAGGTGAGAAAGAGTTAGAGGAGAGGGTTGAGGAGAGGTACAAGTATTTTTCGAAGGCGGTGTCGTTATCGTATCAGGAGCCAATATATATGGTGGGTGCGGCGATGCAGTATATGTATGGAGAGGATGGAAGAACTTATGTTGATTGCGTTAATAACATCCCGCATGTCGGACACTGTCATCCAAAAGTGGTGGAGGCCGGACAGCGGCAAATGGCCAGGTTAAATACGAATACCCGGTATTTATATGATAATCTGGACCGCTATGCTTCCAAATTATTGTCGAAATTTCCACCATCCCTAAACAAGGTCTTCTTTGTGAATTCGGGTTCAGCAGCGACGGATCTTGCCGTAAGGCTGGCCGAAGCCCATACCGGACGATGTGAATATATTGTTCTGGATTACGCTTATCACGGGAATACCAAGGCTGCCATAGGGCTGAGCCCGTATAAGTTTAACCGGAAAGGTGGTAAAGGAAAACCGGACAACGTAAAGATACTGAATCTCAATCCCAACATGGTACCTACAGCGGCGCAGGGACCTCCCCCTGGCCCCCTCCTTAGGAAGGAGGGGGAAGACAGCCGGCGCACTTTTTTTGCAGAGTCGATAGTGGGCTGCGCCGGGCAATTAGTATTGTCGAAAGGACTTATGCAACAGACGGTTAATGAAGTTAGAGCGAATGGAGGGATTTATGTTGCCGATGAAGTCCAAACCGGTTTTGGCCGGGTGGGGCAAAAGTTCTGGGCTTTTGAATTATATGATGTGATACCCGATATGGTAATTCTTGGAAAACCAATGGGCAACGGACATCCGATGGGTGCAGTGGTTTGCACAGAGGAAATTGCCAGGAGTTTTGAAACCGGTATGGAATTCTTCAGCTCTTTCGGAGGAAATCCGGTGAGCTGTGAAATCGGAATGGCTGTTTTGGAGGTTATCGAGGAAGAGGAATTGCAGGAGAATGCCCGCATCGTCGGTGATTTTTTGATAAGCGAATTGAATAAATTATGCAGTCGAGAATCGACCGTAGGGGAGGAGCAACGGCTCCTCCCGTTCGGAAACATGCCGGAGGCAGGTGGCAGTTCGGATCACGCCTCACCTTTCAAGTTTCGTATTTCCGAGGTCCGAGGATCTGGGCTTTTCCTCGGTATCGAGTTAGTTGAAAGTGAAACGGGCAAGCCAGCGACAGAAGCAGCGGTTGCCATCGTTAACGCAATGAAAGAAAAAGGGATTCTGCTCAGTACCGACGGCCCTTTCAATAATGTGATCAAGTTTAAGCCACCGATGTGTTTTTCAATGGAAAATGCACAAGAGTTGGTGACAGCATTAAGAGGGACAATCCGTTGAAGGGGTCCCGGTTTGGGGGAATCCTACAAGCGCGACGGGGTTATTTCTGGATATCAGCCTTTATTTGGGAGTGGGCAGCGAGTTTTAACGGATCGGTAGGTGTACTCTCATTGCCTGCTTTATCAACTGAGGTTATCCGGTAATATTGATTTTTTGAAAGGGGTTTGCCATCAAAACCCGGGGCATCATCCAAAAACGAGTTCATGGAAGCCGGAACGAAGGTGACCAGGTGTTCGGGTCCGGGCAGAAAATCCTCATCCCCGCTACGGTAAATCCGGTACCAGAAAGCCCCCGGTACGGTGTCCCAGCTGATCGTCCGGTTATTGACCCTGGCACCGGAAGGTGCATTCAAGTTGAATAATCCGGGATTAGCAATGGTGATCATCGTCGTATTGCCGGGAACCGGCCACCGGACAAGGTTGTTTCCATCCGAAACAGTCAGATAATATTCGATTAATCCCCCTGCGGGAATAATTTGTGAAAAGATTGCCTTAACCCGTCGGGCCATCGGGCGGACATTCCAATCCTGAGCACCTGCCTGTCGCCAATAAAGGTGCGCAGATACTTTTGCATAATCCCGTCCGTCGATCACTCGCACGGTAACAGTTGCCGGCTGTCCGGCAAAGGTCGACGAGGGTGCTGATATTACTACCGGATATATGTCAGGTTCAATTGAAACAGGTTTTCTGACTTTCCCTTCCCTTGGGAGGTAATTTAGCTGGACAAACCGATTCTGGCTGCTCATGACATTACAGAGCGATGAAATATCGGTCACCCGATGAGTGAAATTCCGTACCCAGGACTGCATAACATCCGGGAGTGCGGTCCACAGAGTATCGCTGAACCGCTCGTTCATCAGGATATGATCTTTAGCTGCACCGATCCGGCATCTCAGGTTTTGCAAACGAATCTTTTGCCCGGGACCTGCCGTCGAAATACATTTATCAATAACAGCCAGCTGGGCCTTGGCTTTATCAAATTCCGGCATAACGGAAACCGGTGGCTTCTCCAGAAAACTGAATATCAGGTGGTGCAACCCGCTGACTGGAATTATCCTTGCCGTGATATTAATCCATGACTGCCATCCCTGGGTATCGTTCACAGTGCAGGATCCAAGGATCTTGCCTTTGAGCGAATCACACCTGAATTCAATGATTCCGCCATGAGAGGCTGATGCCACTCTCAGAATAAGGCTATCTGTTGAACTGCCGAAATCAATATTGGTGAATTTCAGCCAGCTGCCTTTGCGTATAAACCCGACACACTCACCGCCTTCGCTGCAGGGCGCTTTCTGAGTATCAAACTGATCCGCCTCCTTCGAGGCAAGCCTCATTTTTCCATTGATTATGATCGTTTTAATATTCAGAAGGTATTCGTCTTTGCCTGCAAGTTTAAATCCTGGTGTTTCCTGACACTCACCGAATCCTGAAGCAAAAGGCTCATTCTGATTGATAATTTCAGTTATTGCATCCGCAGCTGCCGCTCCATAGTTCAGCACTGCATATTCGTGATAAATATCTTTTGATGTTTTTTGAGACATATCATTCCAGGCAGCTTTACTCATAAAGGACATCTTGGGATCGATGGCATCAGTAAGCCTCCAGGTGAGGCAATAGAATCCCTTCATATTGGGTGCGCGGTTATTCCAGGCTTTTATAGTATTCGACAGATTCATGTTGTAGGGATAATAATACTCTGAGCTATTAAAATCCCTTTCAAGCCAGGGACAACCCCAATATTCCCGGTCTCCATAAATCGCACCTGTTTCGCAGCCATCGGAATAGGCCGAAATCGGTGCACAAATCACATCCGCCGGCAAGGTTGCCGTATTCACCGGGTTAATACCCCATCCGGCCACGGCCAGGCGGGTTTTGGGTGATTTTTCTTTCATTCCCTTGTAAAATCCATCGAAAACCCGGCGCCATTTTTTCCATAATTCTGTTTTGGAGGCGATATTCTCCGATTGAAAACAGAGGAGATAATCCAGATCAGGGTAATTGGTTGTTACCTCATGTACCTGGGCGGCAATTACTTTCGGATCATCAGATTCCATTTTATATTCAGGGAGTACCAGGTCAATATCCAGTCCCAGGCCAATTTTAACTCCTCTTCGGTGCGCGTAGCCGATGACTTTCTGAAACATACTGATCCCTTTACGGAACACCTGTTCATTGGTCAGCGTTTCGTTATGAAGGGCTACATCGGCGCCAAAATCATAATCCCCGAAAAGTTCGGATGCGCCAAACCGGTACTGGTTCACATCCCAGCCCGGACAGGCCCAGCCATGACCCGTTCTCGCCGTAGCCATCCATACTCTGGAGAGAATTCCGTTGACTGAAAAATTATGATACATCTCATTATGACCTGCTTCCCCGTTATAATTGTGGATATGAAGGAAGTTAAACCGCATTTTTGCCATCTGATCGATAATGAATTTCCAGTCGTCCCATGAATAGGAGGTCGCCGATTGAGGAAAATTGGTCCACGGAAGGAAGCCCCTGATGGCAATGGCCGGAGTTTTCGTTTCATTTAATGCGACCGGCATCAAAGGCAGTTTTTTTTCAGGAAGAACATCTCCGCCAAGGTAAAATCCCACTCCATAATGGTCCTCCAGTAATCCATAAACTCCATACAGGACCCCTTCCGGATCGGAGCCGGCAATGATGATATTATCTTTTATTCTCCGTATAATATAGCCCTGGGGACCCGCCTGATCCTTGATCATCTTTTGAATTTGCGGATTTGAAGAGCGTTGTCCGAGAATAAAACTTCCCGGTTTAATATTAGCCTCACTGGTCTGGATCTCCAGTTTTTCGCCGGTCACCTGAAAGAGATAACGCTGCAACTCAAGTGACGCATATTGCTCGATCTCTGTAGCATTGGGTGATATGAAGATAACGCCGGTTTGCGAAAAAGAAGAAAATATCGTAAAGATTGCGAGAAAGAGAAGAGTGGTAAGATTTTTCATATCATTTGAGAATAAAACTTTCCGGCCCGTAAGCATGCAAGATAAACGAAATCTTGCCATTTTCTATTTTCAGCGGACGGGCAAGCTTTTCGCCACGAAGGGTGACAGGTGTTGCGGTGGTGAATCGTGAGCCTTCCGGAAGCGTGACTTCTGCTTCACCCGTTATACCACTTTGCTCCCAAACCCGCAGAATAATTCCTGGTCCATCAGGATTGGGACCGAATGCAATAAGTGCTACTCCTTTGCGCGATATGGTTATACCAGCCTGAGTTACCGGCAAGTTGCCCGGGTTGCCACGTGAGCGACCGGCTTTAAGTGGAACGCGTGTTTCCATTGCAGGAGTATACAAAGCGGATTCGGCGTTGAATTTATCGAAGGACCAAAACCGTACCCGCGAACTCATCCTTTCACCGTTGCCGATCCAGGCAACAAAATTGGTTCTCCAGTGGTTATTGTAAAGATTGATATACACATAAGGCTTCGTTGGTTCGAAATGTTTATCAAACTGATACTCACCGGGAATTCCAAGACTTACTACCGGCGAATCTTCGGAGCAAAAGCCGACCCCGCTCCCGGCTTTGCCGTCATAAACAGCCACCCCGGTATTTATCCAGGACATGTGAAAATTGGAGTTATCAATTTGAAAGTCAGCTACCGGGTCCATGTCGGCACCGAGGCGACCCAAGCGGAACCTGGGATTATCGATTTTAAACGGCAAGCAGATCCAGCCGGCTTCGGGCCATCCATCCGGCTGTTTTTGCCAGCTGACCTCAAGATCAGCGACCGGTTGTCCGGCCGGCAGGGTGAGGCGGATTGAGATTTTCTGCAGCTGTCCCGGTCCCTGGATTGTTCCGGTCATCACGGCCGATACATCGATGGGACTCTTCCTGAGCGTTAGGGTCATATCAGCGGGCAGGGCCGAGCGATAGAGGCTGTCCTTCGGCATATCATAAGCAACAAAACAGAACCGGTGCGCCACATATTGCGGGTAAAGAGATTTTGCGAGCCATTCAGAAAGATCTTTATATCCGAACCGTTCGTACAGGTACTGTCCAAATCCCTGCGGGGCGGCCGGATCCACCAATTCCCTGCCCGATCTTTTATCGATCAGGCTGGATATCCTGCCACGTTTAGAATCGAAAGTGGCTTTGAAGAATGAACTTTCAATGATCCCGGTTTTTTCATCAATGGAGAGTGCAGCAGGTTCGGGCTCCTCTTTTGAGGCAATGAAAGTCCGGTAGCCCATTGGAGGAATATCCTTAACAAAGAAGCGGGATACCGGTGCGGGGTTTTCCAACGCCGGGAACTCGCGGGAAATCATCACTGCCGGGCCGCCGTCTGCAGGCTTGAGTGAAGTGAAAGCAGGCAAGATTCGGGTATCCATGACCACCTCTCCGTCGCGTTTCCAGGGCAATGGATTGTAGACCACAATACGAGGCTCTTTCATGCTGACATTATCCGCAAGGGTAGCCAGGGCATCGTCATAGGGCTCTGTTATAAGTTGTTGTATGGAATTAACATAATCCGCATGGTCGTTCCATGACTTCTCCATCAGCCGGTACTGGGGCGGCAAACCCTGGGCCCACAAGGCATACCAAGCTGGCCCGTAAGGGATTTTAAGATAATGCTGATTGGCCAGTCCCCAGGTATGTTCGCTGTAAAGCAAGCTATTTTCATACGCACCGGCGACTTTCCCGGTTATATCCGGAATAAAGATATTCCAGCATTTCTCGAGGGTGGTCAATGCATCGACCCCGCCAATTTCAGGTCGGATATTCTGGGCCAGTTTGCTTGCAGCAGGCTGACTCATCGGACCATGAATCCAGACATCACCAATATCGCTGCGGACTACCGGAAGGTTGCTGAGATCCTCTTTCAGAATCAAATCAGCGAAATCATCCATGCTCCCTGCCCGGGCTTTTATTCCTTTACTAAGATAAAATGCCAAATCCTTACTTACCGTTTCCGGTCCGGGAGGTCCCTGATTATCACCGGTCATATTTATATAAACCCAGTTTTTATAAGGATAATTTTCGGGAGGTAAAGGATCGCTGCCGTAACCATTATTATAGAGAGTGAGCAGACGGGATCCGTCGGGGCCCTCCCACCAGAATAAAAGGGGCAACCCATGTTCCATATTTACCACCGGTCCGCCCATGTGATAAAAACGGATGCCGGCATTGGTGAACAGTGTTGGCGTAAACCAGGATTGCCCGGGCACATCACTCATTTTGGCACTAATGGATATAGGCTGTCCGAATTTCCTTGAAATCGTCGATGAGATATTCAAACCGCGCACCAGGTCCTCCATTTCCGCAGTTTCGGTATGTGTTGTAAATGGATAAGCATGAACCACGAGGTTGCCGTCGCGAATTGCCTGCTCAATTTTTTGCCGGCGTTCCGGGGCTTGTCCCTCCCAAAGCATCTGTTTCATCGGCCAGCCGGAAACCGTCCATACAAATTGCCGGTCCTCAGGCTGATGGCTGTTTTTCTCGATGGCATCCAGTACCCGGTCGACCATCTCGGTCCGGTATTCATGGACCACATCGTGGACCGTTGAAGAATACCCGATATCGAAATGGGTTTTATAAACAATGATCACATTCTCTACGGCCGGTTTTTTAACAGGATTCTGGCCTTGAAGTGAGGCCATGATCATCATGGCGGCAAGGAGGACGGTGAGGGTTTTCATAGTTTGAAAATAGGAAAAATCGTGACACGTGAAGCGTGAAGCGTGAAGCGTGAAGCGTGAAGCGTGAAGCGTGAAGCGGAAGAGTAACGGTTGCAGGTTGTAGGTTGTAGGTTATCGGTTATCGGTTAGGAGCATTGGCTTGGTCGGTTTAAGAAGAAGCTGTCAGCCCTTTCTTTAGAAATATATATTTAGCAATTTTATGGTTTAGTATCTTTTGACAAATATCAATCAGGTATTGCCGATACACATGATAACCAATACGACATCCGACAACAAATAACAGACCACCATGAAAACTAACCGCAGATCCTTCATTAACCGGTCGCTCGGAGTGGCCGGGGGAGTAGCCCTGGCACCCATGGCATCAGCTTTAGAGCCAGGATTTGAACGGAAATTAAGAGAAGTTGAATCGATCACTCCCGCTGAACTCGCAACAGATGAAGAGTACTGGCAATATATCCGGCAAGCCTTTACCATATCGCCAAACCTGATCAACCTGAATAACGGCGGAGTCAGTCCGCAACCAAGGATCGTACAGGATAAAGTTACTCATTATCAGAGCGTAAGCAACGAAGGACCAGCCCATTACATGTGGACAGTCCTGGGAGAAGAGCGTGAACCTATGCGCCGCAAACTGGCAGAAACGGCCGGATGCTCACCGGATACCCTGGCCATCATGAGGAACACTACCGAAGCCCTTGACCAGATCATTTTCGGATTTCCGCTGGAGAAAGGTGATGAGGTGGTTCTGTGCAAATATGATTATCCTAACGTGATCAATGCATGGAAACAGAGGGAAATGCGCGATGGAATCGTGCTGAAATGGCTTGACCTTCCGATGCCGGTTGAAAATGACGACTTTATTGTAAAAGCCTATACCGGGCAGTTTACCTCCCGGACAAAACTGGTCAATGTCACCCAGGTGATCAACTGGACCGGTCAAATCCTGCCCGTTAAAAAGATAGCCCAGGCAGCGCATGCCAACAACGTTGAGGTAATGGTAGATGGAGCCCATGCTTTTGCACATCTGGTTTTCAAAGTTCCCGACCTGGAATGCGACTATTTTGGCTGCAGTCTGCACAAATGGTTATTTGCTCCGTTCGGAACCGGTTTCCTGTACGTTAAGGCAGATAAGATCAGCAAGATATGGCCTCTGATGGCAGCCCCGGATCCGAAAAGCGCCGATATCCGGAAATTCGAAAATATCGGAACCCGCCCATTCGCCGTTGAACTGGCCATCAGTACTGCCATTGATTTTTATAATATGATCGGTCCGGCCCGTAAGGAACAGCGATTACGTTACCTGAAGGATTACTGGGTAAATGGGATCAAGGATCATCCGAAAGTCAAACTGAACATTTCGATGAAACCGCAATACTCCTGTGGGCTTGGGAATTTCAGTATCGAGGGAAACCGGTCCAATGAACTGCAGGCACTGTTGATGACAAAATACAAGATTCTTACCACCCCGATCAACTGGGAGAAGGTCAATGGCATAAGGGTAACGCCGAGTGTGTACACGACCCTGCCAGAGCTCGATCTGTTTATCAAGGCGGTGCTAGAGTTCGCCGGGTAACCGGAAGAATGGCACGCGGATGACGCGGATCCCTGCGGGAACGAGGATATTCGCGGATCTATAGTTAGTTACCCTAATCGATTACTATGAGGTATCCCTTACCCCCTGGAATGGTTAAACGGTTCAAACCAACCGCTTTCTGAGCAGTCTGGAAATCCTTGATAGCGGGAATGAAAATCTGTGTTTTTTTGGGATCAAGACCGAGTTTTATCCAGTCAATGATCAGGTTAACCGTTTGATCTTTAGCGCTCCAGTTGGCCACAGACAGGATGGAAAGGTCCTTTCCCTGATAGAGGGTTGCCTTTACCAGGGAATTGGTGCAGGAAACAGGGCAGTTTTTATCCCAATAACCAAACATCTCCTTGCTTTGAATCTGATAATTGTCCCAGAAATTCCAGATTGCTCCGGGCGGATTCGCGGTCCAGCCAGCACGGTTTGAAATCCCGTAAACCATTCCCCTCCATGGATTTCCTCCTCCTTCAAGCATTTGCCCGGGCAGTCCGAAGGGTATACCTGAAACCTCAATCAACCAGTGATCAGGCATTCGGTTGTAATCCCTTCCCTCACCGATCCAGACCAGATCGAAATAGGGCAAGAGATCCATGTACAAATTCAGGCAATTGGTAAATCCCGCCCATTGGTTGAAATGGTTCCAGCTGTGCAGGTCCATCCGGCCTTCAGGACGATATCTGTCGATGATTTTCCGTGCCCGCATCAGGGTAAAGCGGTCGAGAGCCGAATCATCAATGTACACCCCGTCGATGCCGATATTCTGCACCATCCAGTCGAGACCGGCCACATAGAAATTGTTTAACCGGCTGTCTGGAGTAGTGATGACCGAAAGATCGGTTTCACCCTTGAATTTTCCATCATTCACCAAGTTGAACCAGGCGGGAATATACTTTCCTTTCAGGTTCTTTTTAAGCCACTCATTCGGTCCGTTGGGACAAATCAATGTTTTGCAGTTGTCACCGGGTCCCGGGAAGATCACCTCTCCATTCAGACTGTAAAAAGCCTCGAATTCAGGCAGGTTTTTGGTCAGCTCCCGTGTGGTATAATAGAATTTCATCCGCAGATTAGCCTGATGAGCTTCTGCAACCAGTTTCTTTAACTCAGGTCTATTCTCATCCAAATAGGGATAATTAATGAACGGATACAGGTCTTCGGCATGATGAATGTTGATAATATTCGCACCTGCAGCCTTCGCATTCGCAATTTTCACCGAAGTATTGGTGCCGCCTCCATGGAAATAGCGATCCTCGTATTCGGTTTTTTTATCGATCGTCCGGAAAGGAGTCAGGAGGAGCTCGAAATCATAATTGAGAACTTCACCTGATTTGATTTCCCGTGGCCCTGAGAAAGCATTAATGACTACATCATCCTCTTTTTCTGACAGATTAACTCCGCCCTTGCCTTCATTTCCCCAGGAAGGAGGAAGATTCAGCCTGCCAAATTCATAATAGATATTGATGAGGGGGCGGCGCCAGTTTTCCGCTTTCCACTTGATCCGCAAGCCCCCATTAACAGCCCCGATCCAAAGCATATCCTGGTTTTTCGTGATATCCCACTTCCATTTCCAGTCGGGAGTACGGTATCCACCCTCATGGTTCAATCCCATCATATACTGCGATTTCTCCTTATTCATGGGAATCTCCATACGGATATCCTTTATCTTGACTGCTGATCGTGCTGTCAGTTTCATCTTATAGTCAATGAAACCGTCGAATTCCATTTGTCCGGATACTTCCAGATCAAACTCCTCTGAAGTATTCAATACCTTCCAGGTCACTTTTGAAGGAGCATGTTCCTCAATCGTTAACTGGCCTGGTTTTAGCCGGATGATAGTTCCGTCCGCCATTTCGATAACAAAACGGAAGGCGCTGTTCATCAGCGGTTCACCCCACTCCTTCAATTCCTGGTTTGAATGGGTGAAAAAGGTCGTAAGGGCGACCGGCAAACCATTATCTCCAAGCTCGAGGGAGCGGCCGAGAATACTGATCCTTTTACCAATCACATTAACCGGGATAAATCCTTTGGTGATGCTATCATCAATCCCGACTTTGGAATTCAGCCAATTGAGCCGGGCCAGGCTTTTCCCCTGGTCGTAGCCATGGTTCTTAACAATATCTCCTTCCACTGAAATTTCGATGGGTATGATCTGGCTGGTACTTCCGGAACTGATCGTCAATGAACCCTCATAATCTCCTCTTCCAACTCCCTCCAAATCAATCCCCATCCACAACTCCTGGCTATTTCCTGATGGGATGTCGATTCGTTTAGTAAAAGATTTTCCTTTAAAATCAATCCCACCCGAGTTGAAACAGGAGAAACGGGTGGAAGGTATCGGGTGTCGGTTATCAGGTATCGGGTGCCGGTTATCGGTAACCGGATCCAGGTTGGAGAAACTAATTCTAACATCGTTCAAGTCATGAGTTTCGGCTGGGACGGTAAGGTGAAACACAAAAAACTGGCCGGGACTTGCACGATAACGTATGGCTGGAAGAGTTGCTGAAGCTCCGATCTTAACCGCACCTGATTTCAGGAATTCCTGCATCTTGTCAATGTCCTGCAGGGTCAGTAAGGACTTGGCAGCCGTCTCAGGTTGTGGGACGGCATTCGATGTTGTCCCCGGAATGGCATACCAGAAAGCCACCAGTGAATAATCCAAAAGGTTCCAGGGTTCGCGGATGTCGGTCCCTGGTGAGGCCTCCATATCGAAAACCAGACGGCTATTGAACGGGATCACATCCAATATCCTGTTTCTGGTGCAGATGTTGTATCCCCTTGGATCAGCCGCGTTACCATTGCACACATTGGCGCCAACCGGAATCGAAAACGTATCCCGGCCTGTCGGGACCACTCCACCGGCCCAGCCGTAATAATCCTCGGTCCCGGTTCCGAAATGTGAAGGAAATCTGCGGGCAACATCAGGTTCATCTATATATATTTTTTCATCGCCCTCGCCCCACCATCCATGACCGGGACTCAAAACGGTGAGTGCATCACCGACCAGCACCCCTTTACCCTTGATATCAATGAAATTCAAGTCGGCAAACCGATCACCGGACAGGGTTCCGACCTGGTTCCAGGAAGCGCTGAAATGCATGGAATTCCTGTCCCACTTCCACTTGCTACCTTTCACATCAATTTGGATTTCAATAACCTGATCCTGTAGGTTTATCAATCTGATTTGTGCGGTTTTTTCGTATGGCATCACATACCGGCACGACAGGGTTCCATCGGACAACACTTTGCGGTTCCAGGTTTGAAAGGGATTTACTTTATCAGGGCTGCAGAAGAAGTCCCCAACCGGACACCATACGGTCCTTACGCCGTCAAAAGTCATTTCAAGGATGGTTGAACGTAAAGCCCGGGTTCCGCTTTTGGGATCGAGTCTGATCGTCAGTTCGCGGATCGCCTTGGCCCCGGTTGGCAGGTCAATGTCAATGCTTTCATTTGGATTCAACTTGTTTTTCTTCGCTGTGGCCCAATTTATAGAGGCGGATTTCGGATTCAACAGGGTTTTAGCCGTTTGTTCAATCAGCGTAATCTCTTTTGCAAACTGCTTCTGTGTGAATGTCCTCACGCGGGTCCCTTTTTCATAAGCCCTGTAATTGACAATATGATAGAAGGCCTTACCTGTCATGGTTATTTTGCAGCTCCGAGCAAACGGGATGGGCAAGAAGCACACTCCAGCGCGTGCGGTTAAACTGGCAAACGGTGGTTTTACGGATCCCTTGCCCGTAAGCAACCCGATAAAATTCTCATTGATCACGGGTTCAGGATGTCCGTCCAGGTAAATTTTGATATCGGGGCCTTGGCGGTTGTTAAAATCATAGTAAAAAAATGGGGTCCAGAGCCGTGTGATGCATCCGGGTCCGGAATGTTCCATGACCACATATTCTGTTTTGCCATCCTTCTGCTCCTCCCTGATCCAGGCGACGCCGTCGGAATCGGCAAACCAGCCGGACTTGTCGGCTGATATGGATGCACGGTTATAGCTGCTCGCCTGCAAAGACTGATATTGCTTAACAGGGAATTGGGCCATTTGGCAAGGGTCGGTCATTTCACGAAGGAGGGAACCAAGGGAAATCACCTGCGCTTCTATTGCCATTCCCAAAAACAGTGGCAGCAAAATAATTGGTACTATTCTTTTAATCATTGTGTTATGATAATGTTACTATGGCTTTGGAATCATTTTAAGAAAGGGCAATTTACTGATTCTAACACAGAGTTGGGGGGAGGACACGAGAGGGCCTTACCTGACGATGCATAAAGGGGTTTAAGAGGGAGGAGCCGTGGCTCCATAGCCGTCAACTTAAGGATCTAATTGGTTTTTTTAAAGAGAAGTTAAAAGATTGAGATTCCAATTCAGAATTCCGAATGCCGAGTTGGAGATTCAGGTTAATATGAAGTTGTAAATTACTACTTCACAAATACTTGGATCTAATTATTCGGCATTCGGAATTCTGAATTGGAAT
>Ga0172379_10008227_pt1 | contig 13211 bp, 12 predicted proteins | sample GrowelOW334metaG_FD_119756 | JGI IMG/M metagenome (GOLD analysis project Ga0172379, IMG submission 119756) | Groundwater microbial communities from an aquifer near a municipal landfill in Southern Ontario, Canada - Groundwater well OW334 metaG | ecosystem: Environmental > Aquatic > Deep... | reverse complement strand
TTATCAGAATTTGAAGAAAAGATTTTAAAAGTACTTTTAAAACTCCAATATGAGTGTGATACTATTGCGTTATATAGACATGATACTAAAACAGGAATTGAATATTATTTTAAAGATATGTTTCCACCTGTTAAAGGGCAAGAAGAATTCGAATATATAGTACAATATTTATGTAAACACGGGTTAGATATTTCTATAACTTTTGATATATATAATAACGATCCACAAGAATTAGTTCAATCACATCAATACCAAGACGAGGGGTCTGTTCCGCTTGGTTTAATTAAAGGTAAAAATATTGAAGATATAAAAATTAATATTAATAGCATTATATCTAAACTAAAAAATAAGGAAATAACCATAGAAAAATATGACCAAAAAAGAGAGGATATTGAATTAAAAACCTTGGATATATTAATTAAAGATGACCATATGATCTATAAAAGAAATAAATCTGAACAACTAAATTATGCAGATCAAGAAATAATATCTTTTTTATATCATGCATTTATTAAAAATACAGAATGGACTTATTCAAAAAAGTATCTTACAACTCAATTAGGGCTTAATGAGAACTATATTGTAAATAGGATTAGTAAAATTAATCAAGAAATTAAAAACCTTATTGTAAGTGGTAAAACTAGTATTGGTGACTTTATAGTAAATGAAAGAACGCGTGGATACCATTTAAGTAAGAGGTTTGTTATACAATTCACAAAAAAGAAAATAAAATAAAAATATTGTTTTTTATTCTAAAAACATCCTTTAAGCATAAGGGTGTTTTTTGTTCCATCACATTCCATCACATTTTTGTGATTTTTACGTAGTTTAAAATTGAGGTAATTCTTCGTCGAAAGAAGATTATTAGTTTAATCATAGAAACATATGAAAAAGAAGACAAAAGTACCTAAGGTATACAAAAAGGAAGAGAGGGTTCTTCCAAGAGAAATCGTTATGTTGCAAAACGTTCACAAAACAATGCTTTCAACATCTATCTTAATGCATGAGTTAATTGGAAGACTTATTTATAAAATGCGTTAAGAGAAAGTAGTTGAAAGTTATATAGGATTATTCTGTCTTTCTATTAGTCGTAGAAAGACAGACATCCTGTAATTAATAAAATAATTTATAAAAAAAATGAGTAATAAAAATAGCCCAAAAAAGGCTAAAGTAGAAGTTAAAACAATTAAGTTGGAAGAAAAATATATAAAGTTCCTAGATAAATATTCAAAGCTAGATCTCTTAACAGCATTAACCATAGCACTATCTTCAAAGTTAATTCTATCTAAGGATGCAACGAAAGCAGTGGAGCGTATGATAACCAGTAAAAAACGTCTCAGAAATGCATTTGGTGTATCAGAAAGTTTCTTAACATTTGCAACCCAAGCTTTTATTAGAAACAGCAAGGAAGAGGCCTTGGCTGATATTAAATAAAATTATTAAACACGTCTTTAGGACAAACGGAGAAAATCAAATAGGATCACTTCGTTTGTCTTACAAGATTTAACGCTGTATATCAGCAAATTAAATTATATGAGTGAACAAAGCAAAAAAATAAATAAAAAAGAAAGACGCTATTTTAAGTATTTACACTATGGCAGATTATCAAAAAAATCAGAAAGTGATAATTTCTATTTTGATTTTAAAAAAATAAGTAGATTAAATAAATATGAAAACAATTAAAGAATATCTCTCAGAGAAAGGAATCAGCTATCGTGAGAGTGGAAAAGAATTGATAGCTAAATGTGTTTTTTCTAACTGTGATTTAAACAGTAGAGAAAACGAGGGACATCTATACTTTGATATAAATACAGGACAATACCAATGTAAAAAATGTGATGCTAAGGGTAATATTATTACTCTTCAAAAACATTTTGGTGATGTTGTAGAGAAAGAAGAAGTTAAAAAAAGAAATACCAGAAGTATTAATCCATTGATGGTGGAAAAAATACACGAGGCTTTACCAACAGATATTATTGAATATCTAAATGCTAGAGGTATATCAAATGAGATTATAAAATCCCATAAACTAGGCTATATGAATCAATATGGATCATTTTGGATTGCTATACCTATCAAAGATATAGATGGTAATTATAGCTATTTCAAACTACGACAAGATCCTAAATACGGGAGTAAGAAGATTACTTGGCCTAGTGGAAATGTTGATATGGAAGTAGAAGCTCAGATATATGACTGGGAGAGCCTTATAATGGCCACTGAGAAGGTTTTAATAGCTGAAGGAGAAATGGATACATTATTAATGAAATCTAACGGAATTCAGTGTATTTGTGGTACTCATGGAGCAGGAACAACTAAAGACAATTGGATGGAGTACTTTAAGCCAGAGCTAGAATACTATATCTGTTACGATAATGATAATGCAGGAAGAACAGGAGCATTAAATATAGCAAGTAAACTACTCAAGAATGGATGTAAGAATATTTCCATTATCACACTCCCAGAAGAAGTCGGAGAAAAAGGAGATCTTGGAGATTATGTGGTCCGACTAGGATTACCTATTGATGATTTGTTTACTAAGTATGCAAAGTCGTATCCAGAGAAAATTGATATTTCAGAGTTCAAAGAAATAGATATACAAGATGTATGTAATGTACTTGAAGCTACAATTAAAAAAGATGATGAGAATAAGATTGTGACATTTTTATCAATGATCGCAACTTACACAGATGATTCTCAAATGAATTTATTCTTCAATGCACCTAGTTCAACAGGTAAATCTCATATACCTTTATCTGTCGCTGAATTATTCCCCAGAGAAGACATTATAACTCTTGCATACTGTTCACCGACAGCGTTCTTCCATGAGCAAGGTTTGTATAACAAAGAAAAGAATGAAATAGTTGTAGATTTATCAAAGAAGATTCTAATCTTTACCGATATGCCAGATCAAGCACTAATCTCAAGATTAAGACCACTACTCTCTCATGATGAAAAGGAATCAAGACTAAAAATAACAGATAAGGCTCAAAAAGGAGGAAACAAAACCAAGAATATTGTTCTCTTGGGTTTTCCAAGTGTTTACTTTTGTAGTGCCGAGATGAGAATTGATGAGCAAGAAAGTACAAGATTTTTAATGCTCAGTCCTTCAATAGAACACGAGAAGATATATCAAGGAATCAAACAATCAATTCGCAAAGCATCAGATAGTGAGAAGTTCAATAGTGAATTAAATTCTGATCCAAATAGAATATTACTCAAACAAAGAATTTTGGGAATAAAACAGGAAAATATTTCTGATGTAAAAATTGAAGATACAGAATACATAGAGAAACTCTTCTTAAAAGATGGCTCTAGTGTAAGACCGAGACAACAGCGTGATATTAAAAAAGTAATTACAATTATTAAAGGATTTGCGTTACTCAATGTCTGGTTTAGAAAACGTGAAGGTGATTATATTTGGGCTTCAAAAACAGACATTGAAATGGCTTTTATTCTTTGGAATAAATTATCTTACGGACAAGATTTTGGTTTAGCTCCTTACCTCTTTGAAATATATTCAAAAATAATTATGGTCTTATGGAATGAACCAGATGAAAATAGTTTAACTGGTTTTACAGGAACAGCAGAAAAAAGAAAATATATTTCTCGTAGAGATATCTTAAAGAAACATTTTGAGATATATAAGACACCACTAGGAATGCAGAAGCTCAGACAGCAGATACTGCCTCAATTAGAACAAGTGGGTCTTATTGTGCAAGAAAAGAGTACAGATGACAGTAGAGAAATGGTCGTTATTCCACTAGAGAACGGAATGGAGGATGAGGACATATATAGTGTCGAGGGGTCGGGGGTAGAAACAAAAGAAGATGAAAACGAAATAGTCCATCCTAAAAATCTTCCCTCTAAGAAAGAGCTACCTTTCTAATACAAACTTTTATGATGGAATTAATAGAGTATATAAAATCATTAGGTTCATTAGCTCAAAAGCTAACGGAGGAAGAAATACTAAAAGCAAGAGAAATACAAGATAAAATGGCGGAAATTCTCTTCTATTCTTGGTTAGATAAAATTAAAAAAAATAATGTATAATAAAAATATGATAGACAATCAAAAAATCGAAGATTCTGTATCCTATTTAAGGGTAAGTTCCAGTAAGCAATTTCAAAATGGCGAGAGTATCTTAGATCAAAAAGGTATTTGTATTAATGTTGCCTATGCAAAGAATTTGAAAATTGTTCCAGAAGATGAACCATTTATTGACGTTTTCTCTGGAAGAAAAGAAGGCAGACCTGGATATGAACTTTTAAAAGCATATATAAAAAAGAATCATAATGTTAAGTGGTGCATAATTAGATGTATAGATAGATTTACGCGTGGTGGAGTTCTTATGTATGAAACAATGAAGAAAGAACTTGAGGGTCTTGGTGTTCAACTCATAGATAGTTATGGTGTAATACAACCATCAAAAAATACACTTGAGCATTTAGGAATAGAATACGACTGGAGTAGAATACGACCAAGTGAAATAACAGAACTTGTAATGGCTCAACAAGGTCAAAGTGAAGTTACTAATATTCTTACTAGAACTATTGGGGCAGAGATTGCTTTAGTGCGAGACGGTTATCATATTGGTCCTCCACGAGAAGGATTTATAAATGGAAAAATGCTTGTTGGTAATAAGAAAAAACCTATTCAAGTGGAAGATCCTAGATATGTCCATTTCTATATTAAGATGTTTGATTTACGTGCCTTGGGAAGATTTACAGACCAGGAAATTACAGATCAGATAAATGCTATGGGTTATCGTTCTAACACAAGAAACAAGTGGTCTAAAAATAAAGATAGAGTGATCGGTTCAACTGGTGGGAAAAAACTTACAGTTAAACATCTTCAAAATATCATATCAAACCCTATTTATTGTGGAGTAAATAATGGAAAATGGAATATTAAAAAACCAATAAAGACTAGATACCCTGGGCTAGTTGATATTTCTACCTTTAATACAGCAAACAAAGGAAAGATCTTCATTGAAGAAAATAGAGATGGAAGTATTGTTATACATAAAAATTACAATCCACACAGTCTTAAGAGAATGAAAGACAATCCCTTGTTTCCCTTCAAATCTGTTGTCTTATGTCCAGTATGTGAAAAACCATTCTTTGGTAGTGTTTCTAAAGGTAAATCTGGGAAAGGTTTCCCTGCATATCATTGTTCAAGAAACCATAAACAATATGGAGTAAACAAAAATGAGCTAGAGAAGAATCTTACTAATCTTATTACTGAATTAAGATATAAAGATGTTGAGTTTATAAAATCTTTTGAAGCAACACTAATAAATAAATATAAAGAGAAGGAAGACGAACTTGGGGAATTTGCCATAAAGACCACTAGTAATATCGCCGATCTTGAAGCAGAGAAGTTACAAAAGATTGATGCTTTTTCTGGGACACAAAATAAAACGATAAGAGAAACACTTGAAAGACAGATAGAGGAAATTCAAAAACAAATAATCGAGACTGAAGAACAAAGCAATAAACTTGAAGTTAATAAAACTGACATTCATGCTTTTATTAAAAATGTAAAATACTTAATGGAACACCACGAAGAAATGCTTATAAAAGAAAGCAATTTCACTGTTTTAAGGGCTCTTTTCGGACTAGTTTTTGATGTATTACCAACCTACACTGAAATAGTTAATGGAACACCAAAACTATCTTTAGTTTACAAGATATCTGAGTACTATAAGGATGTTAAATCCTTGACTGCGGGCGATGGAGGAATCGAACCCCCACCAAAGGTTTTGGAGACCTTCGTTCTACCACTAAACTAATCGCCCAGTAGTGTATTTATAACACAAAAAATAAAATCCCCAAAGGGGATTTTATTTTTTAGCTTCTTTATGTTTAGTATTAATTTTGCACCATTTACAATACTTCTTGAGCTCAATCTTTTTAGTGACGAGTTTCTTGTTTTTGCTTGACCAGTAGTTAATGCGCTTACATTTAGTACAGGCCAATTTGAAAAGTCTATCTTGTGACATAAAAAGATAATACTACAAAATACTTAAAAATGCAAATAGCGGGCAGGAATATAAAAATATACGAGTAGGTGTGGGCGCGCCGGAGCAAAATGCTTATTTTGCGGAGAGGGATAAGCGAGTATATTTTTATATTCCTGCCCGCTATTTTATAATCTTTGGCAACAGCGCACTTATATGAGTTGTGACCTCATAATTAATAGTATTCAATTCTTTTGCTATTTCTTCGGCAGTAATCTCACACTTCCCTTGCTTTCCCAGTATCACAACTTCATCTTCAGGTACAACATTCTTAATATTTGAAATATCTACCACCATCATATTCATCGCAACTCTACCGAGAATTTTAGCTCTTTTACCTTTTATTAATACTTCACCATTATTAGACATTGACCTAGATAGACCGTCAGAATACCCTTGTGGAATCACGGCTATTTTAGTCGCCTTTTTTGTAATATAAGTCAGCCCATAGCCGATCGGATAATTGGCTGGGAGAATTTTTACTTGAGCGATATGAGTCACCCATTTCAAAACAGGTTTTAAAATTATTTTCTTTTTATTTAAAAATTCCAAATGTTCACTTGGCCACATGCCATAAAGCCCAATACCAAGACGAACGATACTATGCAAATTATTATCTTTTTCATACATGAGAATTCCTGAGGTTGCAGAAATATGAGTTTTAATATCTTGGAAACCATTTTTCCTGAAAATTTCTACACATTCGTGATAAGTTTCTATCTGCTTATTCGCATGAGTAAAATTCATCGTATCTTCGATGTTTGCAAAATGAGAATAAACTCCATCAATAATAATATATTTTAAATTCTTAATTTCTTTGATCAAACCTTCTACTTGATTTGGCATGACTCCCTCTCTACCTAAATATGAATCAAGGGCTATATGCACTTTTACTTTTTTCTTTAAACTCTCAGCAATATGATTTATTTTAAGTAAATGAATCAGATCAAAGGCAGAAAGTATAGCACCTCCTTTTATAGCTTTTCTGATACCAGATTCATTTAAATATCCAAAAATCAATATCGGCTTTTTTGCAAATTTATGAATTCTTTCAAATTCTTCAATACTATTAATCTGAAAATAATCCACGTGAGAATTTAAAACTTGTACAACTTGTACATCCCCATGCCCGTAAGCATTGGATTTAATAACTCCGGCAATTTTTACATTTTTGTTTAAAATACCCCTAAACTGCTTGATATTATGTACCAAATTTTCTTTTGAGATTTCTATGTAAGATAGTGGTAAATTATTATTTTTCATTATATAAACACTATACTTTATATATGAAATATTTTCAAAATTGATTTTTCCTGTTTTTCTGTTAGAATACAGAGATTGCCGGAGTGGCGGAATTGGTATACGCGCGCGACTCAAAATCGCGTCTCGCAAGGGATGGAGGTTCAAGTCCTCTCTCCGGCACAAACAAAAATGTATAGATTTTTAAATTTAGGTAATTCTTAATTATTAATTCCTAATTTTTAATTATATTATTTCTGGCTCTTGCTCTAGGGTTATTCCAAATTTATCTTCTACTATTTTTATTATTTCAGTTTTTGCTTTTTCTAAATCTTCTTTTATTGCACCACCATTATTTATCAAAACCAGTGCATTTTTATTATAGACAGAAATATTCCCAAAGGACTTTCCTTTGAGACCTGCGTTTTCTATGAGCCAACCAGCGGGAATTTTTGTAGTATTTACATTGACAGGGAAAAACTTTGCATTTGGAAAATCTACTAAAATCTTATCCGCAACTTCTTTGGAAACAATAGGATTCTTAAAAAATGAACCGACATTAGGAATCTCTTTTGGGTTTGGTAATTTCTCTTTGCGAATATTTATAATCGCTTCGCGAATTTGTTTTAAATTTGGATTCTCAATCATTTTTTCTTCAAAATACTTTTTAACACCGGGGTAACTGAGAGATGAAGAAGACGAAGCCTGAAATTCTTTTTGAAATGGTCTGGCTCCTCGTCCTCCCTCATCCGAGGACCTTTCAAAAAGAATTTCAGGCGAAGTTATATCTATTTTTCTGAGTCTGTAAGTAACTGCTGTTATTACATATTTCCCTTTTGCTTCATTTTTAAAAATACTATCTCGATAGCCAAATTTACAATCTTCATTTGAAAGTGTTTTTATTGTTTTTTCTTTTATATCAAAAACTTCTACCTCCGTGATTATATCTTTGACTTCAGACCCATAAGCTCCGACATTCTGCACAGGAGTTGCCCCCACAGTCCCTGGGATAGCAGAGAGAGACTCTAGCCCCATCAAATTCATATCTACGGTTTTCTTTACAATCTCATCCCAAATCTCTCCTCCCCCTACTTTTATATCCACAAATTCATTTGTTTCTTTCCCATCTGCTCCCTGAGGGCTCCCTAAGGGCAGGCTGGCCGAACTCTCGTGATGGCGGACAGGCACAATTTCAAAACCTTTGATTTCTATTTTGAGAGCAATGACATTTATAATTCCATCTGAAAAAATAATATTTGAACCACCACCCAAAATAAACACCGGAATATTTTTATATTCTAACTTATTCTGCGCGATAGCGTAAAAATAGTTAAGCTCTTCTACTGATGATATTTTTACAAAATATCGAAATTGCCCACCAATCTTCATGGTCGAATAATCTTTAATATCCACATATTCTTGAATTTCTAACATGTTGCAATTATATCATATATGAGATAAAATAGTAAAGTAATATTATCAACAAAATTATTAGCTCAAAAAGCTAGGCAAATTATATCCTGAAAAAAGTCCTCGGATCTCCTCGCGAATCAATTTGCTTCGCAGGTGGAAGCTCGGCCAGACATTTTTTCATGAATAATTTGCTCTGCTTTTTATTATTTAATTATTATGAAAAAAGAAACAGAACAACAAAAGATAGGTTATTTTATAAAGGAACTCCGAGAGAAGCAAGGTATGACCCAAGATGCATTTGCAAAAGCGCTTGAGACTTCACAGAGTGCGGTAGCTAGGATGGAAAAAGGTGAGCAGAATTTCAGCACTGAAATCCTTTCTAAAATCAGTGATGTCCTAGACCATAAAATAGTTTCAATAAATAATTCCATCGACTTCCAAGTAAATGGCGGTAAAAAACTTCACGGCTCTATCGCTACCAACTTCTCTAAAAATGGTTCTGTCGGACTTCTTTGTGCTTCCCTACTCAACCGTGGCAAAACCACACTTCACGGCATCGCTAAAATCGAAGAAGTGAATCGTGTTATTGAGATACTTGAAAGTATTGGTGTCTCGGTAAAATGGATTGATAAAAATTCTGTATTGATAACTCCTCCTACTAAATTATCCCTCGAAAAAATGAATGTAGAATCTGCCATCCGAACTCGCTCTATCATAATGCTCATCGGGCCAATTATTCATTTACTACCATCATTTTCTCTTCCACATGCTTCTGGTTGCAAGCTCGGAAAAAGAACAATATCCGCTCATACTTATGCGCTTGAAGACTTGGGTGTAAAAATTAAAACAACAAACGATGAATATAAAATCGAAAGTAAAAAATTGAAACCTGCCGATATTGTGATGTATGAAGCTGGCGATACTGCTTGTGAAAATATTCTCATGGCTGTCTCAAAAATACCCGGAAAGACGACTATTTCATTTGCAAGCGCAAACTATATGGTCCAAGAAGTCTGCTTCTTCCTTGAAAAGCTTGGTGTAAAAATAGAAGGCATAGGTACAAGCTTCCTCACTGTCTATGGAGTAAAAGATATTAATATGGATATAGAATATTACAACAGTGAAGATCCTATTGAGTCTATGATGTTTATTTCTGCTGCCGTTGTGACAGACTCTACTCTCACTATCACACGCTGTCCGATTAATTTCCTTTCTCTTGAATTAGAAAAATTAAAAAGAATGGGACTAAAATATAAAATACTCAAAAAATATAAATCTTATAATGAGAGAACAAACCTTATTGACTTACAAATTCTTCCTTCAAAATTAAAAGCACTCGAAGATAAAATTCACGCCAATCCTTACCCCGGAATAAACATGGACAATCTTCCCTTCTTTGTACCCATCGCAATAAAAGCCAAAGGTCAGACAATGATTCATGACTGGGTATATGAGAATCGCGCGATATACTTCACAGAGCTCAATCGACTCGGTGCAAGTGTGACTCTTGCCGACCCACACCGAGTCTACATCCAAGGAGGCACTACTCTCAAACCAGCTCAAATGGTGTGCCCTCCTGCACTTCGTCCTGCAATGATAATTCTTATCGGGATGATCGGAGCAAGCGGCACATCTATCCTTCGCAATGTCTACATGATAAAACGCGGATATGAAGGAATCGCAGAGAGATTGAATTCCATCGGTGCGGATATAAAGATAATTAAATAATTTATCTTAATATTTAACTCCTAAAAACCACCTTTTTTCTTTACTATATTTAGAATAAAATTTCCAATTTTTATCAAAATCTTTTAATAAAAGTTTATGGTTTTCTCCATAATATGGATCATAGAAATAGATAAAATCAGAATCAATTGATTTAACAACAGCGTAATGGTCTGTTTTCTCTTTGGGAATAAAATAACAAACTACAATAATATAATTGTTATCTAAGAAAAATTTCAAATCATTAATAGATGAATTTCGATTCACCACATAATTGAGCTGAAACTTTTCAGCCAAAGCAGGAAATTCTTCGTGATAAGTTCCACGCACTTTGTTTGTTTTTAAAAGTTTAACAAATTCTTTTTCAGATTTCTTAATCCCCGCACTTTCAAAAACCATTCTCGCCACAGCCGGACCACAAGTCCAAACAGTCTCTTGTTTATAAAATTTAAAGCCTTTCATAATATCATTCTACCATATAATTGTAAAATTATTTCTCTTCCGTCCAAACGTTATTATTTAGTTTATATTTAACAGTTCCCGCTGGTTTTGTCATAGACATAGAATCCGAACTATCTGAGTAAATTTCTTTATATACTGTCACTTCGTCAACTCCACTCCAGATTACATATGCTGGCCCCCAATTTTCTGGATATAGTTCCATTTCTTTAATAAAATGGTTATTTTCTAATTTAAATATTTCAAATCCATTCTCGGAAAACCCTGACACAACATCAGAATTAGAAGAAATAAATCTATCTTTCTTGGAGGAAATTATTATTTTACCCGGAACAATAACATCTTCACCTGTTGTTTTATTAACCAACAAATAATACCCAGCTTCGTAAAGTTCAACTCGAATCAAATAAGAATTAATATCTTCATAAAAATCACTAAATTTATAAACTTTATTATACTCAACTATATCATCCCATCCCGTAAGAGGATCCTTGGGTTTATCATATAAATCATTCCTCTCATCTTTGTATACTTTAGTCTTTCTACCATCTAATTCAAGAGTTAATACTCTATCTTTTGATTTAATTACAGAATATTCATTTGAAGATAAAATATTGACGTTACTATTTAGATAATTATTTTTTTCTTCAATTTTCTGAGAATTTTTTAAATTAGAAGATTTTGAATAAATTAATGCAATAGAAAAATAACCAATTATTAAGATTGATAAAATAAATAATACTGTCTTAAATATTTTGTTCATGTAATTATTATAACTAATTACAAAATGTTATACTAGTGAATATGGATTTGAAACGAGAAAAACTGGACGAATTAAATAATTACTGGCGAGAAAATTGCACTTGTGAATTACGTAAAACTGCTACACAGGCGGTATTTGGGGCTGGAAATGCTAATAGTGATATCGTATTTATCGGTGAAGCGCCAGGGAAAAGTGAAGACCGTGACGGTATTCCATTTGTCGGAGCTGCAGGAAAATTCCTAAATGAAATGCTGGAAAAAATCGGAAAGAAAAGAGAAGATATTTATATTACAAATATTGTAAAATACCGCCCGCCAAACAATCGCGACCCTGAACCCGAAGAAAAGGAAACCTGCAATGAGTGGCTTATAAATGAACTCAAAATAATTTCTCCAAAATTAATCGTCTTTCTCGGCCGACACTCAATGCTCCGATTTTTCCCGACAGAAAAAATTTCTGACCTTCACGGCAAACTTCTCATAAGGAAAACCCCCGAGTTAGGAAGACAAGCTTTCCTTCCTCTATACCACCCAGCTGCCGCACTTTACAACGGAGGCATGCGAGAAACTCTAATAAAAGATTTCAATAAAATTCCAAAAGCGCTGGAGAAAATAAATAATTCTATGAGTTAGTAGTTGGAATAGTCTTTGAGAAATGACTTGGGAGGCTGTCGAGCCGAGCACGAGGAATTTTCTAGCAAGAAAATATCCGTGCATTTTGAAAAGAGCTATTTCAACGAATAACGAATTCAAATTACTCCACAATAGTCATATCCTCTGCGCGGATTTCCTTTTCGATATAATCAGCGGGAGTATTTTTCTTTTTGAAAAGAAGGAAGCTGGCGATACCGACGCTGATGACTATAAATAAGCCAATAAATGCATAGGTAGAATCTAATATAGTCGTATCTGTGTTTCCAGCACTTGCCTCTAGGTCATTAAGATTAATAATTTGTGAATCTTTCTGTAGAGAATCTTTCGGGGAAGAATTTTTTAAATTACTATCAGTCAAAGATAACTTATTTTGCGCGATAGCGTAAGTTGAGTTAGTTTTTTGAGTTTGTTTTTTTACAAGTATTGCTGGATAAGTAGCCACTATATCTTTGTTGGGATTTATGATTGAAACCGACTGAATATCCTCTCCTATAAAACCTGTTATTTTAGGTGATAATTTTATTTTCTTATTTGATAAAATAATTGTTCCATCTGGAATTTTAAAATAATGTATCCCTCCAGTAATCACCCAATTTGAAAGTAAAACTTCTGAATTTGATTTATTTTCTATCTCAATAAATGGATTAGTATTATCTCCAACTGAGCTTATAAAAATTTCTGATGGAATAACTTTAATTGTGACCTTCGCAATAGCGTCAGCGGTCTTACTAAAGACACTATCGAAATAAGAAAGCGTAACAACATACTCACCGGGATATTCATATACATAATCAAACGGCAGAGACTTCCCTACCTCACGAATCATCCCATCTCCAAAATTCCAGAGAAATTTACCCACAGAGTAAGTCTGTCCTTGGTTTGAACTTGTAAAAGAACTAAATGAAAAAGGAATTCCCGCCGTAACATTTTTAGGAGA
>Ga0172379_10008225_pt1 | contig 13211 bp, 15 predicted proteins | sample GrowelOW334metaG_FD_119756 | JGI IMG/M metagenome (GOLD analysis project Ga0172379, IMG submission 119756) | Groundwater microbial communities from an aquifer near a municipal landfill in Southern Ontario, Canada - Groundwater well OW334 metaG | ecosystem: Environmental > Aquatic > Deep... | reverse complement strand
GCACGGCGGGCAAAAAAGGAAAGGGGTCGGGGGAAAGGAAATTTTTGCCCGCCGTGCCTTCCTCCCGCCGGAGCCTGTCCCGCACACCGATGCGGGAACGGGCTAATTCGCCTCTTTTTCAAGTCAAGATTATTTTTCGTATCCCGGTTACGGGATGCGCCGCCATTAGGTTGCGCTTGACCCACCCACCCGTTCGCGCGCAACTACAAGGAACTCCCTTTTGTATTTACTAAACCCTTGATTCTTGATAGTATAGTAATAGATTAACGAATATACATAGCTATTATTTTAATTATAGTAATATATTACAATGTCGTCAACAAACAAATCAATGATTGCTGAAAATATGAAGAAATACCGCAATAAAATGGGTATTTCACAAGACAGGCTATCTAAATTGGCGGATATTACCTACAACACCATTATTAAAATTGAATCAGGCGCTAATAAAAATCCGACCATAGAAACTTTATCCAAAATTGCCAAGGCATTGGGCGTTGGCGTCGATGATTTAATTAGATAAAAGTTTATTTCAAAAGTAAAAAGATAAGAATTGATTTTATTATGAATAATAAAAATAAAAAAGAGATAAATAATTTTGAGTTTGAGTTTGAATATGATAAGCCCAGGAACATTTTTAAATGCCAATTTTTTAAAGTTGGTTATGAAGATGAAAAACTCGGTTATGGTAAAATTGATAAAGATAAGGCCTATTGTTCTATAAGAGATGAAGAGCTTAGCAATTATAAAACCTGCTGTACTAAACATGAGGGTCAAGAGCCAAGCAAATATTTGCACTGTCAGTCTTATCAAGAAAAATTTGGCAATATGAGTGATAAAGATAGACTAGAATTAAGAAATTTAAAATTAATAAGAGAGTCAGTTATAAAAGCCGATCAGAGTGTGCAACAGGCGAGAAGGGCTAATATTTTAAATTGGGTAATGTTATTTATAACTTTGATTTCTGTTTTTTTACAATTTATTTTTCAAACAAAAACTTTAGAATTGCTAACTTAGCCCTGTCCATTTCAAAGGAAAGTTTAAGTATTTTTGCAAACAAAGAAGGGGTTAATCTGAGGCCGTTAATTAATATTAGTTCGATGATGTACAAAAACAGTGATTTTAAAGCTCCTAAAATAATTATTTCAAATGATGGCAAAGTTGAGGCATTAAATGTGTTAGTGCAGATTATAAGAAGGCAATTTGATGGAGAAAAATTTGTTGGGGCTGTATGGGGAGGCGGCGAAGGCAATCAATATATTTTTGAAAAGATGGTTACTTTTGAATCGAAAGAAATTAGACTACCAGAGGAATATGTTGTCAATCCGGAATATAATGTAATTGAGTTAAGAATTCACTATATGCGAAATTATGATAAACAGCTCTATTCGTATAGAACTTTCTATTTTTATCAGTCAATTAACAGCGAATTCGGAACCTGGATTAATATACAAAGGGCCAAACTAGATAAATCATATAATGAATCAAAAATAATTGAACAGTCGGAAAAATTGCCAATTGAATTATATGATGAAAAAATGTTAAAAATTATTAATGACGGTTTAACGGAATTAAATTAAATATCAGTTTTTGTTAGAAAACTAAAAATAATAATTATGAATTTATCTGATAACGAAAAACGAGATATTATAAAATATTTGGAATCAGGTAAGCCATTGCCGGAAAAATACCGCTTTTTGCTTTTCGGAGAAGCTAAAGAAGTTGAGCTTTTGTGGAGCGGAAAAACTGACGAAGTGGAGAGTATGGTTTTGCCTTTTCAGGCCATTGAACATATTGACGAGCCGAGAAGCGAGGAAAAAATTTCTGCGCAAAGTTCGCTTTTTGATACTTCCGGTCGGCAAATTAAGGGTTGGTCTAATAAACTTATTTGGGGCGATAATAAATTGATTTTATCCTCACTCAAAAATGGCCCGCTTAGAAAACAGATTGAAACCGAGGGCGGACTTAAACTTATTTATATTGATCCGCCGTTTGACGTTGGCGCGGATTTTTCTATGAATATTGAAATTGGCGAGGAATCTTTTACTAAAAAACCATCGGTAATTGAAGAGATAGCCTTTCGAGATACTTGGGGTAAAGGACAAGACTCCTTCTTGGCCATGCTTTATGAACGCCTATCGTTAATGCGCGATTTATTAGCACCGGATGGTCATATATTTGTTCATTGCGACCAAAGAGTAAATGCTTCTTTACGATTTCTATTGCATGATGTTTTTGGAAAAGAAAATTTCCGAAACGAAATAATATGGCAGCGGACTTCGGCGGGCAAGACCGTGTCGGGAAATTTACCCAAGAATTGTGATTATATTTTGTGGTGTACAAAATCCGATGATTATCAATATTTTGGTTTTAGCGGAGAGTTAACTAAGGAAAACATAAAAGTTTTTAGTAAAAATGATAATGACGGCAGGGGTTTATACAGAACACAACCCATAATTAAAACTTCAAGCCCTGGACCTGCTACAACATACGATTATAAAGATAATAATGGAAATATTTGGAAGTGTCCAAAAAAGGGTTGGCGGTTTAATGAAAACCGGATGAGAAAATTAGAAAATGATAATAGACTTCTTTTTACAACGGTCATCTCTGAAAAATATTATTTAAATGAAAGACTTGAAATAGGCAGACAACTATCAAATCTTTGGGCGGATATTAGTGGTAATACGGTCGGTTTTTCAAAAGAGAGCCAAGACTACCCCACGCAAAAACCAGAAAAACTCTTAGAAAGAATTATTAAAGCAACCACAAGCGAAAGTAATCTTGTTGCAGATTTTTTCTGTGGTTCCGGTACAACCTTGGCGGTAGCGGAAAAAATGGGTAGGAAATGGATTGGCGCTGATTTAGGAAAATTTTCTATCCATACTACCCGCAAAAGATTAATTGACGTACAAAGGGATCTTAAAAGTGAGGGTAAGGATTTTCGAGCATTTGAAATACTTAATATAGGCAAATACGAACGAGAAAAATTTCTGACAGTAAATGAAAATTTACGTGACGAAGAAAAAAGAATCCAGCGAGAAAATAAAGAAAAAGAATTTATCAAACTTATTCTCTCGGCGTACAAAGCCGAGCCGGTGGATTCATTTAATACTTTTGTCGGTAAGAAAAGGGATAGATTGGTCGCTGTCGGTTCAATTGACACGCCGGTTACCAATGATTTTTTAGAAAAAATAATTAACGAATGCCGAGAAAAGAAAATAACTAAAGCTGATGTTTTGGGATTTGATTATGAAATGGGGTTGGATTTTGAATCGGCAAAAAAACTGGGTATAGACGTGCAGTTTAAAGTCATCCCGCGCGAGGTGTTTGATAAAAAAGCCGTAGAAAAAGGGCAGGTTAAATTTTATGATGTCGCCTACATTGAAGTTAAACCAATAATTCGCGGGCGAGGTAATGTTAAAGAAATAGCAATTGAGCTGACTGATTTTTCCGTTTTTTATAATCAAGACAATACCGGCGAAGTTGAAGAAAAACTGCAATCTGGAGGAAATAAAATTATCATTGAAAACGGACAGGTGATCAAGATTTCTAAAGACAAAGATACGGATATCATTGAGCGCGAAGTTTTAACGAAAAAATGGACGGACTGGATTGATTATTGGTCTGTTGATTTTAATTTTGAAAGTAAAAAGGAAATTATTAGAGTTAAAAAAGAGAAAGGCGCTCAGGCTAAACTTGATGGGACAAAAGATCCTCAACAGCTGGAAATTGATGATTATACGGAGGTTTGGACCGGTAATTATATTTTTGAAAATGAATGGCAATCATTCAGGACGAAAAAAGACAGGACACTTCAGTTTACTTCCGCTTTCAAAGAAGCGCCAAAAGGTAAAATGAAAATCGCGGTTAAAGTGATTGATATTTTTGGAAATGATACGACGAAGGTTGTTGAAATTAAAATCTAGGCTATGAGCTATTTTTTAGTATTGTATTTTTTTAATATTATGAATTGGGAATTATTTTTTAATTTTATTGGTAATTTATCTCAAGTTGCTTTGGCGATCGCCGCATTTTTAGCTTTAAATAAATGGAAAGAACAGATGAAGGGAGGCGGTAAGTATAATGTTGCTAAAAAACTGATGGTTAGTTTCAGAAAAATGCAAGAAATAATAGAAAAAAAAGTCAGAAATCCTTTTTTACATCCCACTGAAGCCAATAAAAATCAAGATGATTATAATTGGCAATACTTCGTTTATCAGAAAAGATTTAAAGAAATGTACGATTATAAAATAAATAATTTTGATGAATACTCAATAGAAGCTGAAATTTTGTTGGGCGATAATGTTAAAAATATTATATCCGAATTTAATAAAAAAATAAATGAATTATCATTAGCACTTCAATGCGGATATAATATTTATAGAGGTGATACAAAGTATGAAGACGAAAGGTGTTGGCAAATGTATTCTAATAAGATTAGAGAAAATCAAGAATTATTGTGGAATATAGAAGGAGAAAAAAATAAATATTCTCCAGAACTAGAAAAAATAGTTAATGAATTAAAAAAAGAATTGAGTCAATATATACAATAGGTAATTCTGATTATAATTTATGTATGAAAGAAAAAAAGAATCAAAATAAAAATTCTATTAACTCTATAGTCGTAGGTTTTCCTGTTATCGCCCAAGGATTAGAGGCTCTAGGATACACGACAAATAAATTTTCTTTTGTAGCAAGCGCTGTTTGCGCTCTTATTTCAATATGGGGAAACTTTGCAAACAAAAAAGTTTCCGATTTTATGCTTCAATTTGAAGAGCATAAAGATGATCTTGTTATGAGCGTTGTTCAATCAGATAAGTTTATATCAGTTTTTCTTGAGCTGTTTGATAGAAATATTAAAGAGAGCAATGAAGAAAAAAGACAGTTGTTAAAAAATTATATTTTGAATATGGCTATTGGGATTGAGCAAGATTTTAATGAACATACGAAATTAATTAATGTTCTAAATAATATTACCGCCGATGAGTTGATAATATTAAAAATGTGGGGGGAGGGTGGTATTATATCTAACAACACAAGGTATAAAAATATAGGTAGAATAACAGTAAACGAGATAAGAAACTGCGTTTTGGATACAAGGAGTGTTAAAAATAATAATAAATTAGGAGCTGAAGAAGATTATATTTATAACCTATCTAAGGTAAAAGACAAATTAAATCAGATACTTCTGTCTTTAGGCTATAAAGATTTATTGTATGTCTTAAGTGAAAATAATTTTGGGTCCGGAGAAGAAGCGAGAGTAAAAAATATTACAAATTTTGGTAAAAGTTTTTTAAATTTTATAAGAAAATAATGTATCCAATTATAGAAACAATTAAACAAGCTGCTAGAGAAAAAAAAGTTTTAAAGATTATTTATCGTGAAAAAGACGGTACAAGCGAAGGCTGGCGATATGTAGAGCCTTACAGTTTTAGCCATGATAATGGTGAAGACGGTTTTTTTGCTTGGGATGCGAGCAAGGGCGGCATTAGAAGATTTTCAATAGACAGAATTAATGACGCTCAAGTCACTGATGAAACATATAATCCTAGATATGGAATAGAAATTTAATATGGAAAATAAAAAGTTTAGATTAAAAATAAAAAAGAAAACTTTACTCATAATTGATTGGGCAAATGTTTGGGGTTGGTCAAAAACTTTAAAATGGGAGGTATGCCCTAAAAAATTATTTAAATTTTTTGATAGGCCAAAAATTATTGGCAGAAGATTGTATCATGGAGTGGAGGTTGGTCAGCAAAAATCAGAAGAGTTTAAAGTTGAAATTGAAAATATTGGGTTTATTTCGGTTTCTAAAGAAGTTAAATGGCCGCCAGTTTTTTTGGAGAAACAGCAACATTTTAAAAAAATTGTAAAAGATTTGTTTGACGTTTTAGACAATGTTAAAAAAACAAATTCAGAGCTTTCAATTAAACTTTATGATTTAGCTCAGAAAATTAATAGTTTACTGGATGATCTTGCGAGCCTAGAAAAGGAAGGATCTCTTAAAAATATTTTTAGTTCTATCGAGGACTTAGATAATGAATTAAAAAAATTAAATATTGATATAGGCGGTCTTCAAGAAAATTTAAAATTACCAGTTCGACGCAGAAAATGCGATTTTGACGTTGAAATAACTAGAGATGCATTAAATTTAGTAAATGATTATGAAACCCTGTTGCTTTTTAGTGGCGATGGTGATTATGCCGCTTTAACTAAAGATTTAATTCAAAAGGGTAAAAAGGTAATTTTGGTATTTGCTCCTGGTCATATGGGAAAGGAATATCTTGAAATAGAGAATGATCTTTTTTATGCTTGTTCGATTGTTAATCTAAGAAATATTTTACAAAAATAAATCCGAGGAATTGCTCCCTCGGATTTATGTGTATCTCAACGAATAAATTCATTGAGCGTGATTAATTAAAAGATAACATAAAAATATTTAAAAATCAATAGAAAATTGTTAATAATATTATTTTATTTAATGTTAGCTATAAAATATGGCTTTACACAAAAATTTTCCAAAAGATAAATTTCAAATACTTAGTCCAGCAATCAGGTGGTTTCCGGCTGATGAAGATTTACGAAAAGAGGGTTATGAAAAACTTTTGCCTCCTTTTGTGCCGGAATTACGAGAAAAGGTGGCTGAGTGGCGAAAAGATAATTACGAAGGCGCAAGCGAAACTTCAAAAGCTCTGCTTAACTGGTGGTTTAAAGAACCGCATACGATTTATATTAAAGACGGTACTAGCGTCGCTTTTCAATATTATTATGCCCAAAGAGAAGCTGTGGAAACTATTATTTGGTTGTATGATGTAGAAAAAGTCGCCAATAAATACGATTTAATCAAGTTTGATAAATTAGGCCGGGTAAGCCCGAATATGTTTACCGAAGATTGGCTCCGTTTTGTAATAAAAATGGCAACCGGAAGCGGAAAAACAAAAGTGATGAGTTTGTTGCTCGCTTGGTCATATTTTCATAAGCTCTACGAGGAAAATTCGGAATTATCAAAAAACTTTTTACTCATTACGCCGAACATCATAGTTTTAGATCGAATCAAAGCTGATTTTGAAGGCTTAAAAATATTTTATGAAGATCCGATTTTACCTGATAACGGTTATCAAGGACAAAACTGGCAGGACGATTTTCAAATTAAATTACATTTGCAGGACGAGGTTGGCACAATTTCAAAATCTGGAAATATTTTTCTGACGAATATTCATCGAGTTTACGAGGGGAGTGTTAATGAAGCAAATTTTGACGATGAAGATTCTTCTGATTATTTTTTAGGCAGTAAAGTGGTTGGCAAAACTAATGATTCAAAAGTTGATCTGGGCGAAATTGTGCGTGATGTTGACGAGCTAATGATTATAAATGACGAAGCGCACCATATCCATGATCCAAAAATGGCGTGGTTTAAATCTATTGAAGATATACATAATAGATTATTACAAAAAGGCAAAAAATTAGCTTTACAAATTGATGTTACGGCAACGCCAAAAAATAATCGCGGTGAAATTTTTGTGTAAACTATTTCCGATTACCCCTTAGTTGAAGCTATACATCAAGGCGTGGTAAAAAATCCAGTTTTACCGGATCAGGCCAGTCGAGCAAAACTACAAGAAAAACAAAGCTCCCTGTTCGCTGAAAAGTACGAGGATTTTATTAGATTAGGCGTTGAAGAATGGGAGAAAACCTACAAAGAGCTTGAACCGACCGGCAAAAAATCAATTCTTTTTATAATGACCGACGACACAAAGAATTGCGATGATGTCGCGGGTTTTATTGAAAAAAATTATCCTAAATTAAAAGGCGCGGTTTTAACAATTCATACTAATAAAAGCGGTGAAATTTCTGAAACTACTACTGGCAAAAAAGAAAAAGAATTACAGGAGCTAAGGAAAAAGGCCAACAATATAGATAGCTTAGAAAGCCCATATAAAGTTATTGTGTCCGTTCTTATGCTTAAAGAGGGTTGGGATGTAAAAAATGTAACAACAATCGTGGGTTTGCGCCCGTACGGGTCTGATTCAATGATATTGCCAGAGCAAACACTTGGCCGTGGTCTGCGTCGAATGTTTTTTGGCCAAGATGTTGAAGAATATGTAAGCGTTATTGGTACGCCGGCGTTTATGGAATTTATAGAATCGATTAAAGCAGAAGGCGTTGAATTAGAAAAGAGAAAAATGGACAGAAGCGGCACCCCGATAACTCCATCAGTTATTGAAGTTGACAAGGAAAATCCAAAAAAGAATATTGATAATTTAGATATTGAGTTACCGGTTTTAACGCCAAGGATACAAAGAGAATATAAAAATTTGAATTTATTAGATGTTGCAAAATTTAATAATAAAAAGATTGGCGTAAAAGAGTTTAGCGAAGAAGAAAAAAAGGAAATTATTTTTGTAGAAGTGGTTGATGAGAAAATGCACCATACTACTATTTTAAATAGTTCTATTGAGCCGAATTATCAGAGTGTAGTTGGGTTTTTTGTCCAGAGAATAATGAAAGAATTAAGGCTGTTTGGTTGTTATGATATTCTTTTCGAAAAAGTTAAGGATTTTGTTTGTAATTATTTATTTAATAATAATATTGATCTTAATGATTCAAATATTTTAAGAAACTTATCAGAAACAGAAGTTGTCAAAACAATTATTGAGTCGTTTAAAAAAGGAGTAAACGATTTAACCGTTCAAGATGTAGGCGATACAGAAATAAAAAATTATATAAAAGTAAGCAGCGCGCGGCCTTTTGTCGTAACTGATAAAAAATATTTATTACCGAAAAAGAGCGTGTTTAATAAAATAGTCGGTGATAGCGATTTTGAACTTGAATTTGCCGATTTTTTAGAGAGCGCTGACGATGTTATTTCATTCGCAAAAAATTATTCTGAAATTCATTTCAAAATTGACTACAAAAACGCCAGCGGCGCGATTTCCAATTATTATCCCGACTTTTTTGTAAAGACCGATAATAAGACGGTTTATATTGTAGAAACAAAAGGGCGAGAAGATTTAAATGATATTGAAAAAATAAACAGGTTAAAGCAATGGTGCGAAGACGCAAGCGAAAGACAGAAAAAAATTGAATATAAAATGATTTATGTGAAGCAGGAAGAGTGGGATAAATACAAATCGAAGAGTTTTAAGCAGTTGGTGGAGGTGTTTAAATGATCGGTGGTGTTTTAAGTGAAATATAGATATATATGTTTATAAAGTCGCTAACAATCAAAAATTTTCGTTGTTTTGGTAAGGGGGCAAATGGTAAAGGAACAACGATTAATCTAAATAAGGGCTTAACTGCTTTTATAGGTCGAAACGGAAGTGGTAAGACTGTAATTTTGGAGGCACTAAATTATTTGATTGGGTCGGATTATTTACCGACAAAAATTAGCGAAAAAGATTTCCACAAAGAGGCGAGTGGCACAAAAATGGAAGATGCTATAATAATTGAAGGGGAAACAGAGAATCCTTTTTATGTTGATATTGATGTTATTAGTAACACAAACATTGCATCAAAAGTGATTGTTCCTTGCAATAAGATTAGATTATTTATAAAACGTCGAGAGAAAGCGGAAAAAATTTTGGATGATCCCTTTAGAATAGAAAAAACAGTTGTTCCAATTTTAGGGAATATTGACGATTCGATATATCAGAGCCAAAATTTTAAAAAATCATATAAGATAATTTTATTATCAGAGGTTGATTCAGTTGTAAGTGATTTAGATTCAGCTAAAGAAATAATTAAAGATTTACTGAAAGGAATTACCACCGAGGCTGCCCAAACTGATAGATTTTACCAAATAAAATTTAAAATAAAATCTGGAGTTATAAGAGAAGCTTCATTCCCAAGTTATAGCCTGACATTTAACCCTAATCGAATTAAGGGATTGGCAAAGTCTTATTATCTATCTAAAGATAGGAATAAAGACGTTGCAGGCTCCTATTCTTTAATTTTTAAAATTTTGACCGATTTACATTGGCGATATAAAAAGAAGCAAGCAAACAATGAAAGTGATTTGATTCCGCAGGAATATGATACACTCGCGGGATTATTAAGAAGTATTGTTGATGAAAAAGGAGTTTTGATTAGAAAAATAAATGACAAAGTAAAGTCAGTTTGTTGTGAAGATAATAATTTTCAAATCGATTTTATAGATATTGAACAGCCTTATAAATCAGCCTTTATAGCAAAAAAAGAAGGAGAGAAATTATTATTACCGGAAAATCTTGGCTCTGGTTTTAATATTTTGATTGCCTATGCTCTTTTTGCGTATGTCGCAGATCAAGAAAAAATTCCAATTGTTTTGATTGTAGACGAGCCAGAACTTCACCTGCATAGTGATTGGCAAAAAAAGATGTATGATATTTTTACAAAACAAACTGATTTACAGATTATTTATTCCTCTCAATCTGAAAATTTTATTTCTTTAAAAAATTGGAAACAAATTAGAGCAATTTCAAACTTCCAAATTTTTCCGAAGGAAGAAGTTTTGCAAGAACAAATTGCGGCTACTGATGGCCAAACAGGTACAAGGGCAGATTATCTCGATGACTACGCAACTAAAAATTTAGATATTAGTACGGTTTTACGTGAAAATCTTGAATTGTTTTTTGCTAAAAAATGTATTTTGGTTGAAGGACCTTCTGAAAAATATGGTTTACCAAAACTTTTAAAACTTTCCGGCTGTGATGTAGATAATTTTTCTGTTTCAATAATTCCCGCGTGGGGTAAAACAAAAATTAAAAATTATCAAATGATTTGTAAAGTTTTTGGCATTGATTATTTTACGATTTTTGATAACGACAAAGCGACTGAGGATGAACCAACAAATGAAAATACGGCGATAGAAAATAATGTTCAGAATGAACAGAAAATAAAATTTTCGACAAGTTTTGAATTAAAACTTGGGGTAATTGGCGATAATAAATTTCAAAAAATAGTAAAGAAGATTGATGAATTAACTGATATAAATTTATTAGATCAGGAGATTAAGGGTTGTACAAATAATTTAAAAACTTTTATAGAGAGTAATAATTTAGGTACTATTTAAATACTAATTTAAATCAGTATTTCTAAAAATATGGCGATAAGAAAATCAGAAGACAAAAATATTCGTAAAATTTTAAAAAGCGGTGATAGCTATGCCGTAACGATTCCGATTGAAATGATCAATGAACTAAAATGGAGAGAAAAACAGAAAGTAGTTGTCAAAATGAAAGGAAAGAGTATAATTGTTAGAGATTGGAAATAATTTTATTATACCGATCAGATTTTAATATAAGAATTTATTATATAAATTTATGGAATTTTCTAGTGATGAATATATTAAAATTGGCGAGATTGCAAAACCATTTTGGGAAAGAGGTGTTTCTCAAAAACCACCTCAATTTGTGATTTTTATGGGCGGAGTTGGCTCTGGAAAAACAACAATTCGCAGGGAAAAATATGCGACTGGTTATGTGCATTTTGATTTTGGCGAGATTTACAAAACTATAAAAAAAGAATTTGAAAAAAATAATCCCAAGTTATCAAGCTATACCGCCTTGGCGAGCGACATGATTTTAAGAGAAAGCCTAGGGGCTGGGAAAAATATTGCGATTGAAATTATAGGCGACAATAAAGCGTTAATCGATCCGCTCATAGATAAAATGAAAAAGCTTGGTTATGAGCTTTCTCTACAATTTATTTCCTGTGATCCGGTAGAAGCCTATAAACGCCATTTAAAAGCAGTCAAAGAAGATAAGAATTATTTATCTGCCTATTTTACCCAGGAAGCCACTTTGTCATTTTTTTATCAACAGCTGGAATTAGGCGAAATGCCAGTTTCTGAACAAAATAATATGGATAGTGCAATTATTGAAAAAGCGGTAAAATGAAAGGCGGCGCGCTAGTTTTATTGACACGGAGTTTAGTGGTTTATAAAATAAGGTTTAATAATCAAAAACAATATGGAAATAAATAATTTTGATAATTTAAAAGAAAAAATGCATTGTCCAAAAAATGTGATAACCGAGAATCTTCGCATTTGTGTTGTACCTAGCAAAGAAATGGCAAAATTGTATGTAAAAGAGAGTAGCGATAAAGATAGGATTGGTTCCAGCATTGAATTTCCTGCTACCTACAAAGTATTTTTAATAAACGATGGTAGTCGAGATATTAAGAATATAAATTTTTCCGTTTCTGGTTTCGACGGCTCGGGTGACGAACTGGAGTATATGGATAAGCGTGAAAAATCTATTAGAACCATGAAAACCGGAAAGGCGTTATTGATTGAAGAATTGGATTATGGACTTTTGGATTATGCTATGGACTATACTTTGAAGATATATTGGATGGACGGTACGCACAGCAAAGTATGCTTCGAAATATTTAAATCATATGGTCTAAAAGAAGAGACAATGTCTTTCGAGCCAATACTTAATTCGTCCGCATACCATTTAGAGTTGAAAGATTGTGCGGGCAGTAGTAAATAATTAAAAGTTTTTATGGATAAGAACAGTAATAACGTTATTGAAAAGGCCGTACGAGTTTCGGTTATTGCACATAAGGACCAAACTCGCAAAGGTGATAGTTTACCATATATTATTCATCCGTTTATGGTTGCTTTAAAACTGGCAAAATATAATTTTCCGGATGTTGTTATCGCGGCGGCTTTGGCGCATGATATTTTGGAGGATACGGAATTTCCAGAAGATAAATTGAAAGATGAACTTGGCGAGGAAGTATTGAAAATCATTAGAGCTGTTACAAATGATGAATCCTTGCCATGGGAAGAAAAGAAGAAAAAATATGTTGAAACTGTGCGCGATGGTTCAGAAGGAGCAAAAGCAGTTGCTGTTGCTGACAAAATTCATAATCTTGAGAGTTTGCTGATTGCTCACGCAGAACAGGGGTCAGATCTTTGGAAAAAGTTTAATAGAGGCAAAGAACAAAAATTATGGTTTGAAAATGAAGTTTTAAAAATGCTTAAAGAAACTTGGCAACATCCTCTGATTGATGAATACGAGAAGTTGTTGGAGCAAGAGAAGAATCTGGAATAAAGATAGGCGGCGCGCCAATAATATTGGCACGAAAAATAATCTTGGCTTGAAAAAGAGGCGAATTAGCCCGTTCCCGCATCGGTGTGCGGGACAGGCTCCGGCGGGAGGAAGGCACGGCGGGCAAAAATTTCCTTTCCCCCGACCCCTTTCCTTTTTTGCCCGCCGTGC
>Ga0172379_10008224_pt1 | contig 13212 bp, 16 predicted proteins | sample GrowelOW334metaG_FD_119756 | JGI IMG/M metagenome (GOLD analysis project Ga0172379, IMG submission 119756) | Groundwater microbial communities from an aquifer near a municipal landfill in Southern Ontario, Canada - Groundwater well OW334 metaG | ecosystem: Environmental > Aquatic > Deep... | reverse complement strand
CATAAGTATAAGACGAAAATCGGAATCATGTTTATAATAAGTTAATGAACATAATCATCAATGAGCAGAAATTAAAAATCAGTGACAGGCTCAGGCAAAGAATCCAGACCAAGTTCGACAGAGGTCTGGAAAAATTTTTAAAGAACTACCAGAACGATCTCAAGATTGCCTCTCTCTCTATTCAGAAACTTACCAGAGCCGGATACGAAATCAAGTTCGACATGAATCTTCCTGGTCTGCCCATCAACATCAAAGATACCCATAAAGTATTGATTGACGGCGTAGTGCGGGTTCGCAACAAGGCCAAGCGTCAGATAAAAAAATACCTCGAAAAACTCCGTTCCCATTAATCACCCCTCGTTTTTGCTTGTAAATATTCTCGCTTTTGGTAGTAAAATAAATTTGCTCCCCATTTACAGTTTGTTAGGCAATTTATGAATTTTTTAGGTCGTTTCAAGACATTTGTCGGGTTCCTCCTGGCTTATCCTCTCCGTTTTGCGGGGTTCTTTTTGCTACTCATTTTGAGCGCGGTTGCCGATAGTATTCAGCCATATTTTTACAAGCTATTCGTAGAAGCCGTTTCCTCCGGCATTCTGCAATCAGTATTTGGTGTTCTCCTAGGCTACATCACTATTCGTTTTGTCAGTCTGCTTTTGGATATCGCCAGCTGGATGGCCGCCGACCGGGTAGTGATACCCGCCGGAAAAGACGCCCGTCTTGGCGCAGTCAGAAAAATCCAAGATCTCGACCTGGCCTATCACCAGTCCAAAAGCACCGGCGGCCTTATAAGCTGTATCAGAAGAGGCGACGGAGCCTTCTTCTCGCTTTTTGATTCCTGTGTTCAGCTCACTCGCATCACGGTCAATTTTATCGTTGTCCTGATTTTCTTCAGCTCTTTTAATTACTCCATCGCCGCCCTGATGTTTGGCTCTTTTGCCATAAATGCTCTGATCGCTCGCTTTGTCATAAAAAACAATATTGGCAAAAGAAAAGCTTTCAACAAATCCGAAGACGAGATCTCCGGTTTGATCGTGGACAATCTTCTCAACTACGAGACAGTCAAGTACTTTGCCAAAGAAAAATGGGAAGCGGAAAGACTGCAAAAATCATTTGTTGGTTGGGTTCAGTCTCTGTGGAGATACGCTCTGTCTTTCAGAGTCATCGATATCACAGTTGGTACCGCCGGCAATATCGGGCTATTTCTAATACTGCTTTTCAGCCTCGATCAGACGGTCAAAGGCCTCATATCCATCAGTGATTTTGTCATGATCCTTGGTTTTATCAGCTCTTTTTATCCTCGTTTTTTCGAGTTGATCTTCAGTATCAGAAACATAGCCAAGCACTTTGCCGATCTGGATAAATACTTTGATATCTTTGACCAAAAAACTCAGGTAATGGACCCCTTGGTGTCTCAAACAATAGAGCATGTTAAGGGAGAAATAGAGTTCAAAAACATTACTTTCACTTATCCGGAAGGCAAAAAAGGAGCCGTCAAAAATATCGATCTCAAAATCCGCGCCGGCCAATCGATAGCCTTGGTGGGGGAGTCGGGAGTAGGCAAAACCACACTCGTCAAACTTCTCATGAGGTTTTATGACGCCACCGAGGGTGAGATTACCATAGACGACGTAAATATAAAAAACCTCAGCAAGAGTTACCTCCGCTCGCTAATGGGAGTTGTCCCCCAAGATCCCAATCTATTCAACGACACCATCTCCTTCAACATCGGTTATGGCAGACCGGGTGCCACTCACAAAGAGATAGTTGCCTCGGCCAAGATGGCCAGACTTCACGACTTTATCAAATCTCTTCCCAAAAAATACGAAACGGTAGTGGGGGAGAGGGGAGTTAAGCTTTCCGGAGGCCAACGTCAGCGCCTGGCCATAGCCAGAATGATTCTTAGTGATCCCGACATTATCATTTTTGATGAGGCTACCTCTCAGCTTGATTCCGAATCGGAAAAATATATTCAGGAAGCTTTCTGGAAAGCGGCCAAAGACAAAACCACCATCATCATCGCTCACCGACTTTCCACCATCATCAAGGCAGACAAGATCGTGGTTATGGACAAAAACACCATCAAAGAAATCGGCTCGCATCAAGAGCTACTGGGGCGGAAAGATAGCCTCTATCGTCATTTCTGGAACCTGCAAACCGCCGGTGAGTTAGAATAGCTCCATGGCCACTCTCATCAAATGTCCCAAATGCAGTGCGGAAATCGAAGTTAGTACCGCTCTAGGTCAATCAATTCGCGACGATCTCGAAAAAGAACTCGCCGGAAAATACTCCAAGGAGTCGGAAGAAAAAATCAAACTTGAAGTAGAGAGGGCTCTTTCTGTTTCGGAAGACAAGGTAAAACTCATCCAAGAAGAACTGAAATTCAAATCGGAAAAGCTTGACCAGGCCAGACACGAAGCCCTTCTCCTTCATCAGGAAAAAATCAAACTCGAAGACGAGAAAAAATCATTTGAGCTGGAAAAGAAAAAACAACTTGATGAAGAAAGAGAAAAGATTCGCCAACAAACCCTGACCGAATTTAGTGAAAGTCATCGTCTGATGGATCTGGAAAAAGACAAAAAACTCAGTGACCTGCAAAAATCTTTGGAGGAAGCCCGGATCAAGGCCTCGCAAAGCTCACAACAGCTACAAGGAGAGGTGCTTGAGCTGGATCTTGAAGAGCTTTTAAAAAACTCCTTTCCTTCAGACGAAGTCACACCCATAGAAAAAGGAGTCAGGGGGGCAGATATCAATCAAGTAGTGAAAACAAAAATCGGCAACGTTTGCGGGGTCATTTTGTGGGAACTAAAACGTCAGAAAGCCTGGAACGAAGGCTGGGTGACCAAGCTAAAAGATGATCTGATGAATGCCGGGGTAGGAATTCCGGTCATTATCACCACCTCTCTCCCCAAAGAAATTCAATCCGGTTTTGGTTCGCACAATGGTGTCTGGGTTTCCGAGCCCAAATATGTCAAATCACTGGCCGAAATTCTCAGAAAAAATCTGATTGATGTTGCCAGGGAAAAACACAACTCTCAAGACAGAGGCACAAAAGCTGACTCAATTTATTCGTATCTAATAAGCGATGCCTTTGTCCGACAAGTTCAGAATATTGTCGAAGCCCAACAAAATATGAAAAGTCAGATTGAATCGGAGCGTAGAGCGTATGAAAAAATCTGGAAAGAAAGAGAGGCTCAAGCGCAACGAATTATCTCCAGTACTATCGGCATCTATGCCAGTATTCATGGTATTGCCGGCCAATCCCTTCCGCAAATAAAAGGCCTCGACCTCCTCGAGCCATAAAAAAGTGCACCTCTTATGGGTGCACTTTCAGGATCTGGGTCATGCGATGAACCCAGAAGGCTAAAAAGGTCGCGTCCGTCCCAATCTCTGACGAGATGTGGCAGCACACCTTGCGCTTCAACGCGTTATATTCTACCCAGTAGGGATCGTTGCGGTCGCAATGAATCGGTTTTTCCGACACAACCTGAAGACGCTTTACGGCCGCGATCATAAAGGCCAATGCTACGACAAACTCCTCAGGATACGCCACAAACATGCCCAAATGGCACAATTCGTCCAGTTGGTGCATCGCGTAATCCTCGACATGTGTCTTCAGCAGTTTTTCAGGCAGAAACTGCGTCAGATCCTTGATCTGTAGCGCAAAGTCATCTTTGCGCTCATGCAAGGCGTAGAGCTTGACCTGCCCGTGCGTCGCCGGGTTGTTGAACGTAGGGGTCATAATTCCTCCTCCAAGCCAACTGTTTGGTTGAATTTAAAAGTGAAAATGAATAGCCTATATTATCACATTTCTCTCTCAAGTCAACTCTCGTGCTAACATGGGGTGTGTCTTACTTCAAAAAAACCAAAAATCTCTATAATCCGGCCTCAAAAGAACCGTATACTATCAGCCGCTCCAAGATAGAGCTATTTACCCAGTGCCCTCGCTGTTTTTACATGGATGTCAGGCTAGGTCTAGGCAGGCCGTCTACCCCTCCGTACACCCTAAATTCTGCCGTAGATAGCCTGCTGAAAAACGAGTTTGATCTACTGAGGAAGAAGGGCGAGAAGCATGAATTGATGGAGAAATACGCCATAGACTGTGTTCCGTTTGATCATCCGGATTTGCCCCAATGGCGAGGGGAAGTCAAAGCCTACGAAGGCGCTCTTGTCACCGATGAAAAATCAAATCTCACAATCAATGGCTTGGTGGACGATCTTTGGCAAGACAAAAACAAAAATCTGGTCATCGTCGACTATAAGGCCACCAGCTCTGCCAAAGAAATCAGTCTTGATGATGAATGGAAGCAGTCATACAAAAGACAAATGGAGGTATATCAATGGATTTTCCGCCGTTTGGGATTCCAAGTAGCCAACACCGGCTATTTTGTTTTTGCCAACGCCATCAAGAATCTGCCCAAGTTTGACGGCAGACTGGAGTTTGCCATGTCCATCGTTCCCTACACAGGCAATGACAACTGGGTTCCGCTGACACTTCTGGAAATCAAAGAAACTCTTAATTCACCCAAGCTCCCCAACCCGGCTCTCGATTGTGAATACTGCGCCTACAAAAAAATGTCGGTTCAGGCAGTCTCAGACTGGAAGAAACGACTCTAGTCCCTTTATTCTTTTTTCGTGATCATCCAAAACCTTCGAATGGTGATCGGATATATTATCAAGCCTTCTGTCGATGCGTGTCATCTTTTCATCTAATTTGGTAATATCTTGGCGCAATAGTTCTACAATATTGTCGATCATTGGTTCTGTTACGGTGTAACTAAAATTCAAAAGAGCTTTGTTAATCATTATTTCCATCTCCTTGCTTTGTTCAGCAAATCTCCTATCAATTTCCTTGCTTTGAGAGGCAAACCCCTGAGCCAGTTTTTGATCAATTACCTTACCTAGTTTGTCTATATCATCATCAGAAAAGGACATAAGAAAACTATACATCAACAAATGAGATAATAACCATTGTGAAAATAGATCAATTTGACTACATTTTACCGGAACACTTGATCGGCCAACAGGCAATCGAGCCAAGAGACTCATGCCGCCTGATGGTACTCCACAAAAAAGAAGCCACAATTCAACACTATATCTTTTCTGACCTGGTCGACATCCTCGATAAGAATAGTGTTCTGGTACTCAATGACACCAAGGTTTTTCCGGCGCGGCTCAGGGGTACCAAACCCAGCGGGGGCAAAACCGAGCTTCTTCTCCTAAAACTCCACAGCCCGGATTCATATATCGCCATTGGCAAAGGCTTGAAAGAGAGGGGTGAGATCAACTTTGGCTCCGGTCTCACTGCGATGGTGATATCAAAAGACAACGACGGGGAAATGGTAATCAAGTTCAATTTATCGGGACAAACTCTATTGGAAAAAATTGATCAGGTCGGCACCACTCCTCTACCTCACTACATTCATTCCCAAGAAAAAGAAACCAATCTTCGTCGCCAGTACCAGACAATTTATGCGCGTGAGCGGGGTTCCGCCGCGGCTCCCACTGCAGGCCTTCATTTTACCGGCAATCTTTTTGCTACTCTAAAAGACAAAGGTATCCAAATAGAAAAAGTCACTCTCCATGTCGGCTTGGGCACCTTCAGGCCGATCACCGACGAGCAAATCAAGACCAAAACTCTCCATACGGAGTCTTTCTCACTTTCTCAGGAAACAGCCTACAATCTAAATGAGGCCAAGGCGACAGGAAAAAAGATAATTGCCGTCGGCACTACCGCCTGTCGGGTACTGGAAACACTCTCAAGGGACAACGGAACAATTTCCTCCGGGGCAGGGGAGACCAATATCTTTATTCAGCCGGGCTACAAATTCAAGTTTGTAGACAGTTTGATCACCAACTTTCATTTGCCAAAAACATCATTATTAATGCTGGTCAGTGCCCTCGTTTCCGCTCCCAACTCCCCTACCGAATTTCAAAATTTCCTCGACTCCCCCATCGGCCTCGCCTACCAAGAAGCTGTCAGAGAAAAATACAAATTCTTCAGCTTCGGCGACGCCATGCTTATTGATTGATATATTTTCTCATTTGTTCTACCAGTCTCACCATAAATCTTACGTTGTGTATCGAGGCCAAACGATAATAGGAGAGCTCCTTTGAAGTATAAAGATGCCTGATATATCCACGGGTATATCCGCTTTTGCAGGTGTAACAGTCGCATCCCTCCATGATAGGGGACTTGTCGTCAGTGAAAATCGCATTTCCGATGTTTAGTCTTCCGTTCTTATACTCACTTTCAAAATTTCCACCTCTCAACTCTCCGTGATACAAGGCTCCGTTTCTGGCCAGTCTCGTAGGTGCCACACAATCAAACATATCCACTCCTGCTTTGATGATATCTACAATATTTTGCGGGTCTCTCCCCAGACCCATGGTGTAAAGCGGTTTGTCCTTGGGCAAACATTCTCTTATCCATTCAATTACCTCCAGTGTCCCCGGCATGTTGTAGCCGATTGTTTCGCCACCCAGAGCGATCCCATCAAAAGGCATTGCAGAAATAGTTTTGGCGGCCTCAATCCTGAGATCCTTAAATGTACTTCCTTGGATAATTCCAAAAAGAGCCTGGTAATTTCCCTGCGAACTGGTTTTCCCGTTTTCCTCCCAGCGCTTGATACATCTCTCTGCCCAGCGTCGGGTTCTTTCCATTGCCTCTTGAGCATATTTATACTCCGTCTGGTTTGGAGTGCATTCATCAAACGCCATGATAATATCGGCTCCCAGATCCCTTTGTACATCCATCGCCTTTTCCGGAGTCAGTCGGTACGATTTTCCATCAATATGAGACTTGAAAGAGACTCCGTCTTCATCGATTTTTGCCAGACGTTCCCCGTGCGATCCCTTTCCCAGCGAAAACACCTGAAAACCGCCACTGTCTGTCAGCATTGGTCTATTCCACTTCATAAATTCCTGCACTCCTCCCAGGTGTGATACCAACTTTTCCCCGGGGCGAAGTAGCAGGTGATAAGTGTTGGCGAGTACAATCTCGGCTCCGGTCTCGGCAATATCCCTAGAGTCCAACGCCTTGATCGTCGCGGCTGTTCCCACGGGCATAAATACGGGAGTAGACACGCTTCCATGGTCGGTATCAATCCTGCCCGTACCATCGCTGTTTTTTACAAACTTAAAAGCCATGGGTGTATTTTACCGCTAATGCGGTAGATAAAGTAAAATATACCTATTGCCGGAGTAACTCAGTTGGTAGAGTAGCGGTATCGTAAACCGCAAGTCGAGGGTTCGATTCCCTCCTCCGGCTCTAATTAAGCATTCCGGCCTCGTGCCGGGATGCTTAATTTGTGATTGTGTGCGGAATCGAACCTGACGGAGCCAAGCTCGTGACGATCTTGGCGAGTCGCGGTCAGAGGCGATTCAGCAGAATCGACCGAAGACTTCGATTCCCTCCTCCGGCTCACTTAGGCCTCTCCAGAATCTTCTTGACTATCGTCTTCCTCTAGATAGTAAAATATTTCCCCTTTTGTTACTATCCTATTCTCAACCAGGACACCGCCAAAGATAATTTGAGCGAAAAACTTTTTCTCTTCTCCTTTGCGTATTTTAACTATCGGCCGAATTAGATCAAGAGATGAAAAGAGATTAGAATCTACATTTTGGGGATCGACATGGCAATACTGATATGAGTCAGTCCGAGTCCCCAATGCCAAAACCTCGATTGCCGCAAAATAAACGAGATTTGATTTTACATAGGATTTTTCTTCTGTCTTCCCGTGGAGTAGGATATGGGCGGCTGTTTGGACACCGATTCTGGCAAATGCGGCCAGTGTTTCCCGTTCCGGTAAATCCAAGGACGAAGCAATAGTCTTTGCTCCCATCACGCAGTAATGACAAACTTTTATGGCGTTGATCATCTCAGCCTCTTTCAATTCCGAAAAGCCCAAAGCCCAGGCCATATCCGTATATACTTCCTTCGCTTTCGGCAAAAGGCTATTCGCGATCACCACTCGCTGATAAACCGAATTCACTTCATCAATCACTCTGTCGTTTAAAAACGGCAGTTCCGACAATAAAGCGTAAAGATCATACGTATCAAATCCCGGGGCGTGAATATAATGATAAGCCGCCTCCAGCATTGCCTCGTCTCCGGTATTGTAATTGTGGATCCTTGCGCTCAATTCGATAGGAATTGCCATAGTGACAAGTAAATGTTAACTGTTCCCGTAATATAGCACATGCCACAACACGGCTATCGCGATATAATTCAAACGTGCGTATTTTTTCATCGATTTTCCTGATTATTTCCTCCCTGATCTTTTTGGCTCACTATATTCTCATCGGCCAGGCTGTTTACGGAGATGGTCGTTTTTACTATTCATATGGAAGGTCTCTTGCCTTACAAGGTAATCTGGATGTCAGTGATGAGCTCACCCATGTTTTTTCACCCAAAGATAATAATCAATCCACCAAAAGCGAGAGCACTTCTCAAGACTATCCGGTTCAATCCATCGGCCCGGCTCTTGTCTGGTCACCGATACTATTCATAGCCCACCAAATCGCCCTAATAACCAACCTACCGGCAAATGGCTACTCGGATATTTATCAAATCACAACCGGGCTGTTTTCCATTCTGTTTACTGCCCTAGCTTTCCATCGCCTTGGTCTGACTCTGCTCAAAAAACATAGACCCGAAGTCGTGTTTGTTACTCTTATTCTTCTCTGGGCCGGCACCAATCTCTTCTTCTATACTGCACTAGACAATATCAACACCCATTTTCTTTCCTTCTCTTTGGCCGCCCTTTCTCTCTCGACTTATCTCGGGAAAAAGACACCTTCATTCTTCCTGATGGGGCTTATAGCCGGACTCGCTTTCACCAATCGCCAGATGGATCTTCTTTTTCACGCAGCCCTTCTTGGCTCTATCATCGTGAAAACCAAAAAAATATCGTCAATAATTCAATTTTCATTTGCCTTTGTAGTCGGCTCACTTCCTCAACTGTTCGTCTGGTACACCCAACGTGGTTCTTTTCTCCCACCTATGGCAGGAAGTGGTTTTTGGAACCTGAACCTAACCTCCATTTGGGATATCTTTTTTAATCTGCCCCGGGGCCTATTGTTTACCGCGCCGGTGATGCTCTTGGCGCTCCTAAACTTACCCAAATTCACCGACACCATTCTCTATAAATTCTCGGCGATATCGTTCATTGTCTTTCTGATCATCAATAGCTTTTGGTGGTCTCCGCTGGGAGGTGCCGCTTACGGCCCTCGCTTTCTTATCGTTTTCTATCCCTTTCTTTCGCTGAGTCTTGCTGATCTTATCTCCCGCATCGGGACAAAGTATTTGCTCCTCCTGACACCCATACCGATAATGGTAAATCTAATTCATATCTTTATTTTTCTCTACAAAAGTCCCTAAGCCTACTTCAAACTAGGGATCACAATCTTCACGTTCGCATAAATCACATTTGGGTCGGCAAAGATCTTCTTATTGGCCTCATATATCTTTACCCAAGCATAACCATCTCCATATGAGCGCAAGGCAATTTTCCAGTACGAATCGCCTTTTGCGGTGACGTATTCACCGGCCTCGATTGTCTTGGTCTCCTGTTTGGTTTCTGCAAACACCTTCGCTGTCTCTGCTTTTACGGTAGCTTCTTTCGCCTCCACTTTCGGGATTCTAAGCTCCATACCAATCTCGATCGCGCCATCGCTTCTCAATTTATTTTCCTTGATGATATCGACATAATTATATCCAGACTTGTAGTATTTTTCGGCGATATGCCACAGATCATCTCCCTTGACCACTTTATAGGTATCAATTACATCATCATTCTTTTGGGTTTCCGCTGTGGTGGAAGCACCATTGTCCGTATTGAGTATTCCCTGCCAGGTTTTCAAGTTCGTTGTCCGGAAATAATTAAAGATCAAACCGGCCACGACCAAAACCACAACGGCACCCATTACGGTGCTGATCGCGTTTTCGTTCATCTTAAAAAATTTTAGGATGTTTTTGATTTTTTTCTCGAGACTCTGTCCTTTCTTCATACTCCCATCTTATATAATCTTTTATGGTTGTCAAGTGCCTGTCCGAGTCGACACCCCCAGGCTTGCAAAAAGCAGTACTTTAGCTTATAATGTATACATTCCAAGTTCATTGAGCCAAAAGGAGGCTTGTATGATGACGAACGAAGACGAAGCAGGCTTCATTATTACGTTCCCGGGAGGAAATCTCCTGACAGAGGATGGGCGATTACTCTTGGTCGACTTGAACCAGGCTCGCGTAGTCAGCCAGGTCAACCTTAAAAGTGTAATCGCGACTTGCCTCTCGAAAGGAAAAATTCCCCGGGGAATCATCCCGGTTATCAGGGTTGATGGAGAAGTCTCTGCGCAAAACGACGAGATTCCGTTTATCGACCTAATTCATGTTTGATGTGCAGTCGCCCCCGAAACAAAGGGGGCGATTTTTGTGGCAGGCAACCGGTGTTTTCTAATGCAGAAACATTTTCATGCTGTCCGGGTGAGTGGTTAGATATTTTACTGCCAGGTCGATATTCGCTTGAGGGTACCAATAAATATTTCGATATTTCTCGAGCACCTTGTCAGCAGTCAGCGAGGTCACATCTACTCCAAAAGTCCTTCTGATTTCTTCCGAAAAACGAACGCAGTCCTTAATCTTAATCTTCATAAGCCTTTCAAAAGCATCGCGTGACCTAGCCGGAATAAAGATTATCGTGTCAGACATCTTGACTCTTGGACAACGACCTTCTTCAGGGATAATGCGAATCTCTGCCTGGTCGTCTCCGCACAACAAACCTTCTCTTCTGGTAAGCTGGACAAGTTCATAAAGATCTTCAACCGGTGGTTTCAAATCGTATTCTTTCAACTCTTCGACAGACATCTCTAGTATCTTTTCTTCCAAAGGACTTGACGCACCTCTCTTTCTAATATTTTCAATTAATTTACGAAGTCCGAAGTTCCCATAGACAACCTCAACAGGCTCTGTATTTATCATCTTGTCCGCCACTGTTGCGATTCCCAAACCCTTACGCCATGGGGAATCACTAGGTCTCGACGATGCGTATAGTTTTTGCGCGGCACCAACAGAAAAAGATAAATAGTCATTTGCCGTTCCCATTTCACCATATCTAGGTTTTGGTGCCATGTAATAGCCGCGGTGAGTTCTAACAAACCTCGGGTCAATTCTTAGTTGTAGCTCGGCCGAAGTGGCAATTTCACCACAGATAAGAGCTTTGATAAATCCATCCGGCCTAGACAGATTGGTAGCCAACAATACAACCTTACTGTCGGGTGCCTTTATAAACTCACGATTAATCACCTGAGGATCAGTTTCCGTCGTTGCTCCGTATTCTCTTATTTCATTGGTTTCAGGCATCAATATTGATTATATCTTTTTTGTCTTTCTAGGATCAGGCAATCTTCTAAAGTCGCGTCTTCTTCGTCCTGCCCTCCACCAGGGAAAGTCCACATTCCGCCTTTGTGTTTTAACAATAGAAATTCATAATTCCCATCTCTTTTGCGGTAAGGTATCGCCAGAGCACCATAGACAACTTTATCTGACATATGACTATCTTATTCTTATGAACGCGATCACAACACATTTCCATGATCAAATATTTTCTTCAATGTGAGGCAGGGACCAGAATACAAACAGCTCTTCTAGGGCAAAGAGTGTTCTTTGCTCCAAAGCCGGGTACTCGCGGGAAAAGGTTACCCGGTCTGCTTTTCTTATAAAATCAACATACTCAATTATTACTGCTATAGATCTTTCCATTGTTTCTACTACCATTCTCTCTGAGTCATTTTTCTCCAGAAAGACGACAGTCTTCCTCATTTGCCCGATTGCCTGGTCAACCATGGCCGTACGCAATATAGTCATGTATTCTGATGGAGCTGCCTGGTCCATCAAATCTCTAAGTCCTTGTATGGCATGTCCAAGTTTTTCCACCGCTTCAGCCGAGTTTGTATAGGCATCGCTTCCTATTATTTCTTCAGGCATTATCGCTACTATTTGTTCAGTCATAACCCATATTATATATCAATAGGAAAATCCAAGCATCAAGTGGCTGACGGGGAAGAGCCTGGCTCCGCCTGTCCTCGTCCCGTATCATCAAATACAAAAAGCGCTCCACAAGGGAGCACTTTCCGTATTTGCGGGGCTGACGGGACTCGGACCCGCGACCTTCCGCGTGACAGGCGGACGCGCTAACCAACTGCGCTACAGCCCCAACACCCATATTCTACTGCCTAATCCGTTTTTTCTCCACCTCTAGTTTGAGGTTGCTGAATAAGTCGGAGACTGTCGTCATTCCCACGAAGGTGGGAATCTATATAGATTCCCGATCAGGTCGGGAATGACAGTGAATGTGTGTTATTCAATCGTCTCGGTTTTGTTGTGGTTTGCTGGTAAATAAGCAAACCTGTTATAAGCTTGATATAATAGGCTAGTTAAATCATCTTAACTTCTTTACACGTATGTTTCCAAAGTGATGACTACTTTGGGAGATCAGAAAGGAGCCAGCAATGGCTATTCGTTTGTACGTAGGGAACCTACCCTACTCAGTTACTAAAACTAAACTCGAGGAGGTCTTCTCCCCGTTTGGAACAATCCTAGATTGCTCTGTCGTTTCAGATAAGTTTTCTGGAAGAAGCAAAGGTTTCGGTTTCGTTGAATTCGAATCCGATGACGCCGGCAGACAAGCTATCGAAAAACTAAACGGTACCGACATCGATGGCAGAGCCATGGTAGTCAATGAAGCCCGCCCCAGAGAAGAGCGTCCAGCTCGTCCTCAAGGTAGATTCTAAAAACTACTAAAACTGTTAGACTGGTTACATGACCAGAAACGCGGAAACCGCTCAGTTACTCGAAAGAGTAGGGGCGGTTTTCCGTTGTCTGGAGGGTGACACCTTTAGATCCAAGGCATATATGAACGCGGCCACGGTGATAGCCAATCTTTCGGAATCGGTCGATGATCTATACGCTAAGAATCAACTGGCTGAGATTCCCGGGATTGGAGAAAATCTTAGGAAATATCTGGGAGAATATTTCAGAACAGGGAAAGTCCGTCATTTTAACGCGCAATTTAGGAAAGTACCTGCAGGAATGTTTGCTCTGATGGAAATCCGCGGTATCGGCCCGATTACGGCCTACAAAATTGCCAAACGCTTCAAGCTTAATGACGAAAAAAATGCCATTGGTGAGCTGAAAAAGCTAATCGATAAAGGGAGACT
>Ga0172379_10008223_pt1 | contig 13212 bp, 11 predicted proteins | sample GrowelOW334metaG_FD_119756 | JGI IMG/M metagenome (GOLD analysis project Ga0172379, IMG submission 119756) | Groundwater microbial communities from an aquifer near a municipal landfill in Southern Ontario, Canada - Groundwater well OW334 metaG | ecosystem: Environmental > Aquatic > Deep... | reverse complement strand
GCGATGAATGATGATTCATTCTCGTTCGGTCAGAAATTCGATGAACTGAAGGAGAAATTCCTCGAAGCGATATTCGGCGGTTCAGAGGCAGAGGCTCAGGCGGTTGAACAGCAGGTTGCAGCGGCGGAGGAAAGATCTGCGATGGAGGACATGTTCAGCCAGATGGCGAATCGCGGCAGTCTCATGGAACGCAACAAACTGTTCAAGACCGACATTGATATCGGGCTCGAAGAGTTACTCGCGGTCTGAGAGGGCGGCACAGGCATTTGTCACGTCGTATGACTTCGGTCTTGCCTCGGTAAAATGATTTTTGAGACGAAAATTATGACTGAAGAGAAGACGATGAGCCTGTGGGAGCATCTTGAAGAACTCAGGTGGACTCTTTTCAGGATTCTGGGAGTGCTTCTTGTCGCAACCGGAGTCGGTCTTTTTTATGTTGATTCCATTCTCGAGATACTTACAGCACCGTTGAACGAGCTGATATTGAAATCGAGTGTGACTCTCAACCAGGCCGGCCCTTTTGACGGAGTCATGATAAAGATGAAGGTCGGCGTACTCGCAGGTGTTGTCGTCAGCCTTCCTTTTATGGTACTGCTGCTCTGGTCGTTTATTTCGCCAGGACTCAAGAAAAGGGAGAGAGACTCGTTCTGGTGGATTTTCTCCTCGATAACAATTCTTTTCCTTTGCGGTGTCATAGCCGGATATTATTCCCTTTCCGTCCTTATGCCGATACTTGTTTCATTCGGGGTGGAAGGCGTTCAAAACCTGTGGAGGCTCCGCGACTATGTTGATTTTGTCTTCATGTGGCTTCTGGGTGCGGGATTGGTCTTCCAGCTTCCCCTGATTATTGTCATCCTGGTGAAACTTGGACTGGTCAAGATTGCCGCCCTGAAGAAAACCAGGAAATATGCGGTTGTGATGGCATTCGCAGTTTCGGCCGTCATCACCCCGACTCCGGATGCAATATCCCAGATTATTGTTGCAGCGCCATTATATCTCCTTTATGAAATCGGGGTATTCGTTGCCTCCTTCCATAAGAAATCTGATGATCTGGAGATTGGATGATCTGGAGATTGGATGATCTGGAGATTGGATGATCTGGAGGTGGGCGGTTCCATCGGGACTCTTTTTGAACGCCACCAACTTGATGACTGGTCACTTGTCACTTTCTTTATCTTTTTTGAGTTGCGGGCGGATTCCACATCCTACTTTGCCGTTGCGGCCTGCATGGCTTTTGCATATTCGGGAAGTCTCGAGTATTTCTGTGTAAGCTCCTTCAGTTCCTGTTTTGCGGTGTCGCTGTTTTCATTCATGAGATATTTCAGTTTGCCCGTAAGATACGCGCAGGCTGTTTCCGACACTTCGTTCTTCATTTCATCATTGGGAGCCAGTTCCTTTGCCTCGGCAAATTCACCGCAGATGAAAAGATAGTTGAATAAAGCATCCGCCGAGCCGGATTTTTTAGCGAGAAGCTTGAACTGCCTCATGGGAAGTGAGATAAGCTGAACCTTCTCCAATCCCGGCCCCACCTTCACCGTAATGACACCGTTGTTTATTGAAACAATTTTCCCGAGGCTGTTTTTCACTTCGAGCTGGGAGCCCGCAAGCTTTTTATCGCCGTTGGAAACATCTTCCCATAATTTTCCGCCGTCCGAAATGAGAGCCTGCATTTTAGAAGCCCAGCCGACAAATGTTTTCGCATCCTTTTTCAGATATTCCGGAGCCTTGCCTTCCTCCTTCAGCGCCTGGTCAAAAACCGCAACGGCTTCAGTAAAGTTCCGTTTTACGCTCTGGTAGGCGAAGCGATAACGGAGAAGATCCCTCTGCCGTTCAAGATCCTGATTATATTCCGTTACGCGCTTTGCCTGCTCCTCCACTTTCTCCCTGTCCAGTCTGGCGCGCTCCTCTTTTCTTTCTTTTTCGCGTTTCACCTCTTCGATTTTTTCGAGACCCCTCTGTTTTTCGAGTTCTTTCTCCTTCAGCCCCTGCTCGTACTCTCTTCTCAACTCTTTCCTGTAAGGGGACATCCTTTTTTCATCAAGAGGCACGTAACTTTTAAGAACATCTGCAAAAGCTTTTTTCTCGCACATATAGACCGGTGCCGGAAACTTGACGAAAAACTCGTCACATTTGAAGAGTATGTCCGCATCGGAATTCGGATTCTTAACCGCGAAATCGAGAAGTTTTTCAGCCGCTTCCGTGTAGGCGGTTTTTTCCGGCTCGGGATGGGGTTGAGGCAAAGGCGTAAGCTGTGGGAGTTTTTTTTCGGCGCCAGCCCCTTTCCCCTTTTCCGCAGGCGTGTGAACAGATGATTTTGCAGCGGATCCGGTTTTGGCGGGGACAGGCTTCATTTTCCATATTGCCAGTCCGACCGCCACGAGAGCTGCGATGACACATAATGTGACTGCAGCTATAACCTGATACATCGCCTTTTTTTCATTGATTCTCCTGATGTCCGAAGAACTGCCGAGAGAGCCGCTTTTTATGCTTGACGATGTGGATGAAAACCTGCCGGTGGAGGATGAGAGTTTTCCGGTGCTGCTGGCGGTGGGGACGAAAGGTCCGGTTCTTGTTTTGGCCGTATTGATGATTACTGTTTTCCCGACCCCTTTTGTTGCGGTTGAGGTGGTGAAAGAACCGGTGGATTTGCCTTCGGCTATTGATTTTCCCCGCCTGGCCAGGCGGATGTCATCAACAAGCTCTTCCGCCGTCTGATAGCGGTCGTTGGGGTTTTTCTCCATCATTTTCATGATGATCCTGCTGACGAATTCCGAAATATTCGGATTGACAAGCCTTGGCGGCGTCAGGGGCTCTTCAACGTGTTTCCTGGTGATTTCAGCTGCGGTTTTGCCGGTGAACGGGAACTGTCCTGTTATGATATGGTAAAAGGAGGCTCCCAGACTGTAAATGTCGCTTCTGCCGTCCATCTGGGCGCCCGTGAGGTGTTCGGGACTGATATACTGGGGCGTACCCATTATTTCTTCATCGTTTTTGTCTTCAATCTCGCCGGCGATCCTGGCAAGACCCAGGTCTGCAAGTTTTGCGCGTCCGTTTCTGGTGATCATTATATTGTCGGGTTTTATATCCCTGTGAATAAGACGCTGTTCCTTCCAGGCGTAGTCAAGGGATTCGGCGATCTGCTGAATCATGGTCAGTGCAATGTCAACAGGAATGCAGCCCTCGCGCTTGAGAACCGATTTCATGGTTTCGCCGTCTATGTATTCCATTGCGAAAAAATAAATCCCGTTGTCTTCACCGACGGCGTATGCCTGGACAATATGGGGATGGTTGAGTTTTGCGGCGGCCCGCGCCTCCTTGATGAATCCAGCCACGAATTCCGAAATGCTTGCGTATTTGCTGGAAAGTATCTTGAGTGCCGCCCTGCGATCAAGGGACATCTGGTGAGTCAAATAAACCACACCCATTCCGCCGCGCCCTATTTCCTCCAGTATCAGGAAATCATTGCCCACCACGACACCGGTAGACACTGGCGACTGGGGAGCCGTGGTCACTTCTCCGCATTTGGGGCATCCCACCTCCGCACCGCAGTCGGAGTTTTCAACCTCAAGGACGTTTCTGCAAAATAGACATTGAAATTTCATAGGATATACTGGAAAACAGTATGTGAAACCCGTTCAAATTGTTAAAATAAACATGAAAACTGTTAAACTAATATATATTGGTTGCCATTCGTATTCCAATATAATTCGTCAATAATGCGAACTCAATTTCCGCATTCTGGCTCCTGTCTCTTGAATTCTGACCGTTTTTGCAGTTCCCCCGTTCTCTTTTTCCCATGGCATTTATTTTTTTTGTGATATATTGGCAGCTTGACAAAAGGAAACCCCTGAAAAGCGGCATATGGCGTGCAAAAGTAGATTATGGATAAACCACAAAAATTCATACTGTTGATTTCGGCGGCAATCTTATTTCTTTTTTCCGCGTCCGAAGCCTGCGGCATGAGAATAACAGACATAAGCGAGAGGGTGAAGTTCTGTTTCAACAGGCCCGATCCCAGGTTTGATAAGCTTCAGAGTTTCTTAAAGGCGGCCGATTCCGTAACATATTCAATGTCAGGACTCAGGTCGGCCGATAAAGCCGCCCTGTGCTCGGTCATCGTCACAGGCAATGACATGAAAGACGGATTCGAAATAAACACCGGCGGAGAGGTGCTCAGAATATTCCTGTCGGACGACCTTTCCGGATGGGAGAAAAACTACAAAACCCGTTCCGCTGTAATTTCCGCAATGTTGCTGGGCAGGTTTGGAATCAGGCCGGATGCGAATTACGGAAGGGTTCCCTCCTGGCTGACTGCGGGCGTTCTTTCAAAAATTGAAATGCGCAGGAACCCGGCAATGTTGCCGGGCGTGATTCTTTATCCGGGAGTGAAGGGGCTGGTATCCGGAGGTGTCCAACCGGATTTATGGTGCATCATGAACAATCCGCTGGAATACAGGGACGGGCCCTCGTTCACTCTTTATTCTGAAACATGCGCGATTATAATTGACTCAATGGCAAGGATTCCGAAGAGCAGAGACGTATTCATGGCAATACTGAAATCCGCTGTTGACGGGGAAAAACCGGATACGGCATTCAAAACTGCGATTAACGATTATATTATGAAGGGAGGATTTGATTTTTCAACGCTTCCCGTTGACCGGATTTCTCCGGAGAAAAGAGTCGAAACCTGGTTTGAAACGGCAATCAGAAACAGTTCCGTAGGCATATTCTTTCCGGGTTCCTCTGATTTTGTGGAAAAACGCCTGGATGAGCTTAAGACTTTAAATTACACGGCCACCGCCGAAACCGGGAAGGATAAACCGTCCAAATCCGAAGTCAGATCGTGTGAAATCCATGAACTGGGGAAAAAATGGGGTGAAATTGAAAATCCGGAGAAGGTTGCAAATATTTACCGGAGATATTTCGGCGATCTTTCAAATCAGTCCCCCCCCCTGATACAGAATGATGTGAATAAGATAGCTGAGCTGTTCGGCAGGTTAAGGGACAGTGACAGGGAAGACTTCGAACGTGATTTAAAGGATGCCGAAGCGATTTTGCGGGAGAAGATCGGAAAACTGAGACAGGTCGAGGATTATATCAGGGCAAGCGAAGCCAGGTTCGTCCCTTTCGGGAAAAGATATTCGGCCGAGCTTAAATATCTTGATGAGACGGGAACTTTCATCGGGCAGTTTTGCCCGTCCCTGAATTCCATCCTCGACAAAGAGGATAAAATTTTTTAATCAACAAAACACCGTTGTGTTATCGAGTCAAAAATGCTTAGCAGACAGAACTTCATATTGCTTGCGGGATTCGCAATTCTGTTTATTGTGTTTTCCTTTGCCATCGTCAGGAATTTCACGAAAAGGGTTGTTTCCGATTTTTATCACCCCTTTTTCTCTTCCGTTGAAGCCGTGTCTGACAAAGCCGCTTCGGAAAGCCTGTTTCTCCGGGGCAAAGGCGAACTGGCGGATCAGGTTCTGAAGCTTCAGAAGGAAAACGACATCATGTCTGCGAAGATGTCTGTTTTGAATAATCTGAAAAGGGAGAACATTGAACTGAGGGAGCTTGTCGGAGTGGGCAAAGTCCCCTTCTTCAATTGTCTCACCTCTGAAATTGTCAGGCGGGATCCTGTGAGGTGGTACGAGAAACTGGTCATAAACAGGGGAAGCGCCGACGGAGTGAGCGAGGGGAGCATTGTCATTTCAAAAATACTGAGGAAGGATGTCGGCGGAGCCGCCTTTGCGGTTGTCGGAAGAATCAAATCCGTTTCCCTCCATGAGTCTGTCGTAAGCACAATACTCAGTGACGACTGCTCGCTCAGCGTCATGGTTTCAGGGAGAAGGGCGCATGGGATCGCGGGTTCCGGCAGGAAAACCGGCAGGACTTTCACCGTCGGGATAAAATATCTTCCGAAGGACGTCGGATATTCTTCCGGTGAATTCGTCTACACTTCCGGATTGAGCGGCCTTACGCCCTCTTCGCTTCTCATCGGCAAACTTGCCGGGGGCGGCGAAGGCAGGGTCGTAAGTGTAAAAGACAATCTTTATGCGGAGGCCGGGATGGAGGCCGCCGTTAATTTTGACAACCTGCACTTTGTGCTTGTATTAGTGCCTGAAAAATGATTGCAGCCAGTTACATATTTATTGTGCTTTTCGTTTCAGTGATGCTGGAGGTGATGGCCGGTTCATCCGGTGTCATCATACCGCTGTCCGCGCTTGCGGTTTTTTACTTTTCCATGGTGTACGGATGGAGGTTCGGCCTTTTTCTCGGGTTTATTTCAGGACTTGCCGTGGACATGCTCTATGGGAGGGATATCCCCGTGTCCGCGCTGAGTTTCGCCGCAGTCTCCGGAGTAACCGTCTTCTGGCTTCTCAAGGGGGAAACAAAAGATTTCTACCTTCATGTTGTTCCCGGAATTTTAACCGCCGCCATAGCGGTGACGCCGGTTCTGCTCTTGCATTCAGAGGAAATTGCCGTATCCGGTTTTGCGAATTTCGCGTTTCTTTTTCTTTTCTCGGTGACAGCCGGAGCATTCTGCCTGCCATTCCTTATAATATTTCTTGACATGCTCAGCGAATGGCTGGGAATGGAGCTCTATAGGTCGGCGCGTGAGAATATCGGGGAAAGGATGTAGGGAAATTTGAAAGCCGGGATCATCAAAACTTTTATCAGAATCATCCTGCTCGGGGCGTTTTTCTCCCTGTTCTATGCGGTTCTGGTTGTCAAGCTCTGGGACGAGCAGATAAGACAGGGCGAAGAGCACAGGGTTAAGGTTTCGAAACAGTCCATCAGATGCATCAGGGTTCCCGCAATCAGGGGCAGGATTTTCAGTTCGGACATGCACCTTCTCGCGGACAACATGCCAGGCTATGATATTGTTTTTCATCCGGCTGAAATGAGGCAGCCCGGGAAACAGGGGAAGACTGTGAATCACATTTTCGCCAGCGCCCAGAGGATTGGCGCGGCAATAGGGCGGAAATCAACGCTTACGACAAAAGGGATCCTCCAGCATGTAAATATGAGGCCCGCCCTTCCAATCACGATATTCCGGGATCTCTCCACGGTTGAAATGGCGAACGCGGTCGAAGTCACCCCGCAAATAGAGGGAATGGAGATAAAGACGATTCCCAAAAGATATTATCCGGGCGAAAAAACGGCATGTCATTTGATCGGATATGTCGGACTTGAAGATCCCGGCAGCGCCGAGGACAGGACGGACTATTCATATTATCTGCCCGACTGGACCGGAAGGGACGGAATCGAGAAGGCATATGACAAAACCGTAACCTGCGGCCCTCAGCCGCTCCGCGGGCTCAGGGGAATCCCGGGAAATGAGATCGTAAGGATTGACAACATGGGGTTTGTCCATGAAACAATAGGAACTCCGGTTCCACGTCAGAACGGAAACGATCTTGTCTTAACTGTCAACTGGCGTGCGCAGTCAATAGCGGAAAAGCTCCTTGCGGACAGGGTTGGCGCGTTCGTGCTTCTCGACGCATCGAACGGAGCTGTCCTTGCAATGGTGTCGTCCCCCGGTTTCGATCCGCAGGCTTTTGTCCCGAAGATAAAAGCGGAGGACTGGAAGAAACTCGTCAACGATCCGGAAAGACCTCTCCTGAACCGGGCCACATTCGGAGAATATACTCCCGGTTCAATCGTAAAACCGCTCATCGCAATGGCCTCTCTGGAGAGCGGATTCAGCCCCAAAGAAAAAATCAGATGCGACGGCTCCCTGTCAATCGGGAACTCGTCAATACACTGCTGGAGCTGGAAAAACGGCGGGCACGGCGATGTGGACATGCTCTACGGGCTTGAACAGTCATGCAATGTTTATTTCATGACGCAGGGCAGAAAACTCGGCTTTGATAAAATCAGGGATATGATGGAATCGGCAGGAATCGGGAGAAAAACAGGCTTATGCATTTCCGAGCGCGCCGGACAACTTCCTTCGATGGAGAGGAAATTCCAGTCCTACGGGGAAAAATGGACAGTATACGACACCTGCCTTGTTTCAATCGGGCAGGGGATAATCTTGCTCACCCCCCTCCAGACCGCCCTTTATGTTTCAGCAATAGCAAACGGAGGCACTGTCTGGAAACCTTACCTCCTGCAGGAAGTAAGGGACACCCGGGGGAATACGCTTTTTTTACAGGAGAAACCGGAGATGACCGGCGAACTTGATGTTAAAAAGGAGAATCTTGATATCATAAGGGAGGGAATGTACCTTGTCATCAACGGCGAAAAAGGAACGGCCAAAAGGGCTGGCAACAGTAAAATAACGCTTTCAGGGAAAACCGGTACCGCTGAAATAGGGCCTAAAAACAACAGGAAGACAAATACCTGGTTCATTGGGTTCGGGCAGCGCGACGGCAAGCTCTATGGATTTGCCGTGATAGTGCAGGAAGGACTCAGCGGAGGCGCAACCTGCGCTCCGATCGTCAGCAAATTCTTCGAAGAATGGCTTCCCCCAAAAGAAGAAGACAAGGTTGGAATAGAGGACATGGAAGCCGAGGAGTAGAACTCACATGAAAAACGTTTTGTTGATTTTCGGTCTCTGTCTGATGTTTTGCGGATGCGGCGAGGATGCGCCTCCGTCAAAATCTGATTCCTGCACTCCTCCGGCTTTCAGGAAAAATGAACCTGTGGCAGGCGCTCCCGTTCGGCCGACAACCGCAAAAGCGACACCTTCCGGAACCGCTAAAACCGCCGCCGCCACACCTGAAAAAGACACGAAAAATACCGGGAAAAGCGTAAGTACGCAAATCATTGGCGATGCCGCCGCCGTAGTTGACTACGGTACGGGTGCAACTCCCCTTACCATCAAGGAAAGTCAAGCCGACAAGATACAGTCTGTCCAGGATCAGCGTAATCAAAGCACGCAAAAGGCCTTGAACGAGAAGTAACGAAGCCGTATTACTCTTCAAATAATTGCGTTTGCATATTTGAATCTTGCGAACTTCGCACTATTTTAGCGTCCCAATTCATGGTGGTTGTAGCTCAGTTGGTTAGAGCGGATGATTGTGGTTCATCAGGTCGCGGGTTCGAATCCCGTCATCCACCCCACCTTTTCAATCTCATTATTCTTTCGGGCTGCTGTCAAAGCCCGCCTTGGGCAACTCTGCGGAATTCGCATGTTTCTCTATGAAACCCCTCAGTCCGTTGACGTATGTGTCTCCGGAATCGGAGTAGCCTTCGTTGTGTGAGCCGCTTATATCAAGGAACTCCTTAGGTTCCCTTGCAGAACTGAAAATCTTTTTCCCGTTGGAGTAGGGGATGATTTCGTCTTCGGGACTGTGAACCACAAGCACCGGGCATTTTATGTCTTTCACGTATTCGGCGGTCCTGTATTTGTAATGGCAGAGCAGTTTGACGGGGAATATCGGATACTGCCTGGCGGCAACATCCGGGGTGGATGAAAATGCCGATTCAAGTATGAGGAGTCCCGGATTGTTTTTTTTTGCGAGATTCGCAGCAATTGCCGCACCTAGCGAACGGCCCATGACGATGATTTCGTTTTCAGGGATGTTTTTATCTTTAATGAGCCACCGGTAAGCTGTTTCAGCGTCCGTGTAAGTTCCGTTTTCTGTCGAGACCCCTTCGCTTTTCCCGTAGCCCCTGTAATCAAAAATGAGAACATTGAGATTGAGTTTGTTCAGGTTTTCCACCACATCCAGGGAGTAGGAGATGTTTCCGCCGTTCCCATGGCAGAACAGAACCGTTCCCGTCGGAACCTTTGCCGGAACAAACCATGCGTTGAGGTTAAGCCCGTCGGAAGTTTTCATGGTGATGTCATCATATTGGAGACGGATGTCGGCGGGCGTGCAGACTATTTCCCTGGATGGGAAATAGACAAGTCTGGACTGCATGAGAAACAGGAGAATCAGCATCCCGAAATAAACACCGCAAAGAATGAATAAAAGTGAAAACATAAGCCTTTTAATCCGTTTTTTCATATTGCCCGCAACTGCATGTTGGCGCTTTTATAATTTAATCTGAGCCCGCTTGGGGGCTCAGATTAAATTTCTTTTAGAAACGAAGACAGCGACTCCTGCCAGAGCGGCCTCTTGAAATCAATCACCTTGTCGATCTTAGAACAGTTGAAGCGGGAGTTTTCAGGGCGTTTTGCCGGTGTTGGAAAATCGGAACTTGAGCAGGAGCTTATTTCCTTTTCAATGTTTTTCTCCCGCAGAATGAACTTTGCGACCTCATAGCGGCTTGCGTATCCGTCGGCTGCGAAATGATAAAGGCCTTCCGTCTGGTTTTTCATGAGGCACATGATGGCACGCGCGGCATCGGCTGTCCAGGTCGGGGAACCCGTCTGATCCCCCACCACCTTCAGTTTCGGATTCTTTTTTGCCGCCTCCAGCAGCTTGCTTATGAAATTGACTCCGTTTCTGCCGTATGTCCATTCGAGCCGGACAATGGCGTGGCGGCATCCGGACGCCTGAAGCAGTTGTTCGCCTTCGAGTTTTGTCGTGCCGTACCAGCTGAGGGGTCTCGGCGTGTCGTCTTCCGAAAGTGAATTCCCGGATTCGTCCCCGAAAACGAAATCAGTGCTGATATGAACGAGATACTTGTCCTTTTTCTTTGCGGACTTCGCAAGGGATTCTACGGCAAACGCATTCACGGATCTGCATGTTTCCCTTTCATCTTCAGCCTTGTCTACAGCGGTATAGGCGGCGCAGTTCACGATGAAATCGGCATTGGAGACTGCATTCCGAATATCGGCATTCTGTGTGATATTGAATTCCGGCAGGTCGAAAACGGAAACCTCATGGCCGGCTGATTCTGCGAGCTTCGCAAGATCCGAACCGAGCATCCCTCTTCCCCCAAGTATGGCGATTCTGTTCATTTCGGCGGGTTCTCCTCGACAAGTTTCTGCACATGTGAGAGTGATTCGAAGGTGCCTGCATCGCTCCACCATCCGTCCATCCTGCTCCAGCTCATTATGCCGCGTCTGATGTATTCGTTGTTGACATCGGTGATTTCAAGTTCCCCGCGGCCTGAGGGCTTGAGGGTTCTGATTATGTCGAAAACCTCGCCGTCGTAAAAATATATTCCGGTGACCGCGAGATCAGACTTAGGATTCCCGGGCTTCTCCTCGATTGAAATGACTTTGTCGCCCCTGACCTCCGCCACGCCGAAACGCCGGGGATCCTTTACGGGTTTCAGAAGGATGTGCGAACCTTTCCCCTGCTTCAGGTATTTTCCGAGATAGGGCTTCATCGAGTCCTCGAATATGTTGTCGCCGAGGATCACCGCAACCGGAACTCCGTTTGAAAAATCTTCGGCAAGGCTCAGAGCCTGGGCGATCCCGCCGGCCTGATCCTGGACTTTGTAGGTGAAGCGGCAGTTGAAATCCTTTCCGGAACCCAGCAGGCCGACGACATCGCCCATGTGGTCAACGCCGGTCACAATCAGTATGTCTTTTATTCCCGCGCCGGTCATCTTTTCAATGGGATAATAAATCATGGGCTTTCTGCCGACCGGCAGAAGATGCTTGTTGGTTATGTTTGTCAGCGGACGCAGCCTTGTCGCGGTTCCGCCCGCGAGAATAACACCTTTGACAACATTGGAGGGTCTTGTGTTCATGTTTTCACACCCGTTGTTTTTATTTATGAAAGCGAAAATATAACCCGTTAAGGCTGAAAGTTCTTCATTTATCCCTTAAAATTCCCTGAAAATAAAAATTGATATTTTACCCCGGATCCATTGCCTTAACCTTGATGAAATGATATTTTCTACCGTAGATTAGGCAATGGCGGAGGTTCTTATGAGTAACACTGTTAACAATGTTGTCAAGAAATACAATGGTGATGCAACCAGGCTGATGGACATATTGACAGATATCCAGTCTGAACTTGGGTGTCTTTCCGACCGGACTGTCGAACAGATTTCCAAGACGCTTGACATCCCGCGGGTCAGCATAGAACAGACGGTTTCATTCTACCATTTTTTCACGAAGGAGCCGCGAGGGGAATATACGGTCTATCTCAACAACAGCGCGGTAGCCGGATTTTTCGGGCGTGATGAGGTGGCGAAGGCTTTCGAGGAGGCGGCAGGTTGCGGGTTCGGTCATGTGACTCCGGACGGGCTGATTGGATTGTTCGACACCGCCTGCATCGGAATGAGCGACCAGGAGCCAGCCGCGATTATCAACGAAGAGGTTTTCACAAGCCTCACCCCTGCGAGGGCAAAAGAGATAATCGAGGGAATGAAAGCCGGGAAATCCGTTGAAGACCTTAAAGGCGGAAAATACGGGAACGGAAAAAACTCCAGCCCGCTCATCCGCTCGATGGTGAACAGCAACATAATGAAAAGGGGAGAGGTTATTTTCAGCGACTACACTCCCGGTTCCGGGGTTGGAAAAGCCGTCCAGATGAGCTCCGGCGAAATAATCCAGATTGTCAAATCGTCCTATGTCAGGGGACGCGGCGGCGCAGGATTCCCGACGGCAATGAAATGGGAGGTCGCGAAAAAGATGTCCGGCGATGTGAAATATATTTTCTGCAATGCCGACGAAGGCGAGCCGGGAACTTTCAAAGACAGGGTGATCTTGACGGAACTTCCGAAACTTGTTTTCGAGGGGATGGCGATCGCAGGATATGCCGTCGGGGCGAAATACGGGATACTGTATCTCAGGAACGAATACCTCTATCTGCGGAAATATCTTGAAAGCGTTCTCGATGAAATGCGGAATGAAAATCTCCTGGGCGCCCTGATTGCAGGAAAGCCCGGCTTCAATTTCGACATAAAGATCCAGTTCGGTGCGGGGGCATATGTCTGCGGGGAGGAATCCGCCCTGATAGAATCTGCCGAGGGGAAACGCGGCGAACCGCGCGACAGACCTCCGTTCCCGGTGGAAAAGGGATACCTCCAGAGGCCGACAGTTGTCAACAACGTCGAAACACTCTGTTCGGTAGTCAAGGTTCTTTTGAACGGATCCGAATGGTACAACAGTCTCGGCACAAAAGAGTCAAAGGGTACAAAGGTGATAAGTGTTTCAGGCGATTGCGGGAAACCGGGAATATACGAGGTTGAATGGGGGTTCGCGGTTGATGACGTCCTGAAAATGGTTGATGCGGAAAAAGTCCAGGCAGTCCAGGTCGGCGGTCCTTCCGGCTCGTGCATCGGGCCCGGGGAATTCTCCCGCGAGCTTTCATATGAGGATCTTGCGACTGGCGGATCCCTGATAATCATCGGGGAGAAACG
>Ga0172379_10008222_pt1 | contig 13213 bp, 14 predicted proteins | sample GrowelOW334metaG_FD_119756 | JGI IMG/M metagenome (GOLD analysis project Ga0172379, IMG submission 119756) | Groundwater microbial communities from an aquifer near a municipal landfill in Southern Ontario, Canada - Groundwater well OW334 metaG | ecosystem: Environmental > Aquatic > Deep... | reverse complement strand
TTTTTTTCTTTTCCAAATATTTTTTTACATCATGAATCCATTCTTTTGAAAGAATAATCATTCGGTCCTTATTTCCTTTTCCTCCGCGAATAGCTGCAGTTCTTTCTTTAAAATTGAGATCATTTACTTGCATTTTAACAACTTCAGATACACGGCAACCAGAACCATACATGAATTGTAACATTAATCTGTTTCTTCCAAATTTAGTATTTTGAAACATTAACCTGATTTCGTCTTTGGTTAAAACCTTAGGTAAACTTTTTGCTTTTTTTGGAATTTTTATTTCTTCAAGAATATTTAATTTTAAATATTCCTTAAACATATATTTCATTGCAGCGTGAATTAGTGCAAGAGTAGAGTTTTCACATCCCGTTTCTCGTTTATTTGCTAAATAATTAACAATATCTCGCTTGTCAATGGTGTTTACTGGTTTGTTTATGGTGTAGAGAACTTCCCTAGTATAAAGTAAATACATTTTGAGAGTCTTGGAGGAATATCCTTCTACGATTAGTTCTTGTTTTATTTCGAGCAAAAGTTTTTCAAATTCAGGATTATTATAAACAAAGTTTTTTTCTTTATTATCTTTTGGAATTTGTGAATTTGAAGGGTTACTTTGTTGGGTTGGTGCTGTAGTGGGGGGGGTTAGGGTGGAAGTAGATGTTTTTTCAGGGCTTGTTATTGTTGGATCAATATTAGGGGAAGCTTGGGGCGTCGGAGCATTTGAAGCTATTGTAGAATTATCCTGCAAATTGTTTTCCATACTTTACTTTGGTTATTGTAGTATAAATTAGTTACTTTAAAGGAAATTAATTTTCTCCTTGATTTTTTAATGGCGCCTTGTTTTTAGTCTTTGATTTATCCTTGTTGTGGAAGATGGTTTGATAACGTGCGCTATTTGGCTTGGAGTAAAAGTTCTTTTCTTTTTTAGCATTTTTAATAGGTTGATTTTGGCATCAGCATCAAGTACTCTTTGGCGAGGGGTAAGATTTTGTTGATTTTTTTCTATAAGCCCTCGTAAATATTCTGTTGGAAGTTTAATGGATAATCCATTAGCTGATGAAGCAATTATTGTTGGTTTTTTATTTACTGCGCGTAAAGCATTTCTAATTACTTTTGTTGCCTCAAGACCCACCGCATCAACACAGTTATTTGCATGCTGCCCAAATCTTACAATTTTGAGTGTTTTTTCAAAAGAAAATTTTGACTCTAATGTTGCTGTAAATTCCCATAGCCCGTGAGTTGAAGTAGTGAAAAGAAAAGCACCTGGAAGATTTTTTTCTAATGCACTAAGTAGTGTTTTGTGAAGTTCTCCTTTGAAGGGGTGGCGGGAATCATGAAAAACAACAACCGCACTGTCTTTTCTTTTTCCTGCAGCCTCAATTTGTTTAATCCATTGCTCAAATTTTCTTTTTCCACTTGGGGTTTTTAGTTCCTTTGATCCATTCCATAAAGGAAACACTAAAAGGAGAATTTGCTTAAGCCTTGGTTTTTCCATATGATAATACTTCAGTTGGCAGATATAAGTATTTCTTTTTAGGGAAAAGAAAAAGCCTGTCTTTAGGGTTATTAAATTAATCCTGTTTTGGCAAGGTTTATAAGTCTGTATTGCGAATAATTATTTTATGTTAAGAAAACCACAAAAGCCTCCGGAAGGAGCAAAAATGAAAGAGACCGCGGACATGGTTGCTTGGAAGAAAGAGTTCTCAAAAATGAAAACTGAGGATCATCTAAGTAAGCTAAAAGAACTCGGTCTTGACGACGAAGACTTGGATGAATTTAAAGCACTAGAAAAAGGCGAAAAAACTTTGGAAGATGAACTTGGACCACCAGTAGAAGAAAATGAAGCACCAGCTCCAAAGAAAAAAGCTAAAAAATAATTTATCCTCGGACTTTCTTTAACTTAGTTAGGGAATAGTCTGCTATTTTTTCCAGGATTTTAATTAATTTTTTAAGAAAGGTTTTTTTATTAATCTTTTTTATTTCTTTCTTGCAATAACTCCGCTAGATTTTGGGTTATGCACACAATCAGTAAAACCATTTCTTGAAAGCATTTTGATCATAGTTGGATAATATTGCGTTCCTTTAGTTTTTCCAGGGTTTGGGCAATAATGGTAAAGAATTCCTCCTTTTTTTAATACTCTAAAAAGCTCTTTGTAAAATTCATCCGAATAGAGTTCTTTTGCAAATGAAATAGTCGGAGGATCATGTATAATTCTGTCAAATGAATTGGATTGAATTTTTTTTATCCCGCTAAAAACACTTTCTTTGTTTAATTTAATTTTTGGATTAGTAAAAAGTTCCTCTGAATAAGGATTATACTCCGCGATTCGAATAACATTTTCATCTATCTCAAAAACACTAACCTCTTCACACCCTGGCGCGCGAGCAGAAAGAATTGAAGTATACCCAAGCCCGCAGCAAGTATCCAAAACTTTCCCTCTAATTGGAGAGATTCCCCCAACCATTAGTTCTGCGCTGAGTTTAGGACTCACTGTCTTGAATCGGTGCATGGGGGTGGCAGAAAGAGTAATTGTCGGCCAGTCCTTAGTTGGTTTTAATTTGTAAAAAATGTTTGTATCAGCGCCAAAAAAATCAATTGATTTAAGTTCTCCCTCTTCAAAACAATAGCAAGTGTCTTCTTTTAGGTTGGATAGCTTTGTTATTTCAACCCATTCTCCATTAATCAGTACTTTTTTGTTCTTAATTTGGACTTTAGAAGTTGTTTTTTCAAGGTCAAAACTTGCTTCGACCCAAGAGTGTCCTAGTTTTTGAGAAGAAATTATTTTTTCTGCATTAGATTTAGTCAAAATGGCAAAATTCATGGTTATAACCAATCTATTGTGGTTCGAAAGGTTTATATACTACCTCTGCAGGTATATGTATTGGAGCTATTTTTGGAATTTTTCCAAGGACAAATAAAAGGTGAGCCTAATGAGTCATATACTGTTAAATATGGGTGTAGATGAAGAACTTAGGCTCGAGCTATTGGCGCAAGAACAAAAAATGAGATCAAAACAGCCAGAAGCTTGGACTAAAACTAAGTTCAGAAAATACGCAAATTTCGGAAGAAACCGAAAGAAAACTGCTGAAGAAATTTTAGGTATTGAACCTAAGACAGTAGGAAAACCAATAGTTAAAGCTCTGAGAAAATAGAGTTTTTCCTAAAGGAAGTCTTTTGAGCGTGTGGGATAAAGCATTTGCTTTATTCTCAACATGGCCCAACTTTTTTTTAAATTTATTTAAAGTCAGCCAACCAAAATCTCTTTTAGTCAGCTAACAAATTAGATTTATTTAGTTAATACTTCTAATTTTCCTTGCTTTCCGGCGCTTATTTGTAGTTTTCCTTTGTAATCTGTTACCCAGCCATTAGTGATTTTTACCTTGTCTCCGTCATTAACTTTTTTGTATTCGTCGTTCCAAAGAGTTAGGGAAACTTCTTCTCCAGTTTCGTCTTTTACTGCCGCGTTACAAACAGTCCCTTGTCCGTTCGCACTAGCAAATGCCCTTGGCTCTCCTTTAGTTACTACTTCCACGATTAATTCATCAAATGGAGTTCTTGCTTTTAGATCCTTAATCAACATTAAAAACACCTTAAGAAGAAAAAGAGACAAAATCATTAAAAATGCGTTCATTACTTACAAAGCCCAACAACCGCGCGCATTTCCTTCAAACTTAAACTAGTTTTATTATATTTTGTCAAAAAAATACTCGTGTTTGTTCTTTTAATCGCACACCGGGTTTTAGTTAGTGACCGATGATCTTGTGCAAGAGTGGAACTATTCTCCGTTCGGATGATTACAATAATTTCATTTGAAAGGGTAGTAAAAATATCTTGAATATCTTTTCTTTTCATTAACATGTTGATAATTTTTTCTTCTCCGCCAGGATTAGGTTTAATTATCATAAATGCTTTAAGTCCCATTTTTATTTCATCATATCCTTTTTGAGTGAGATCTGGGATTTCTTTAGTAATGACTCCCTTTTCCCATAGGGCACTCCATCTTTTTGAAACGGAGTTTCGGTGAATTTTGTGTTTGTCAGCAATTTCTCCAAGACTTATATTTGGATTTTCGGTTTTTTCTTTAATAATTAAACAATCAATTTTAGTTGTTTTATAGTGTTGTGTTTTTTCAACTTTCAAATAATGCCTTTTGTATTCTTTGTTTGCAAAATGGATATGTACTTGGGTGATTGTTCCTTGAAATAATTTTTCAATTCCCAATACAAACGAACTAAGATAACTTATGCTTGGCCCAAAAATCTTTATCGCCAAATCGCTAGTGCCAGTAACATCCGCGACAGTAAGTACTGGGGTTAATTGCAAAAGCTTTTTTATAAATTCTTCCTGGTCATATCTTTCCCAATTTACTCCAATTAATACCCATGCAAATTTTCCAACACCAAGTGATTCAAAGTCCAAATCATATTTTGTTTTAGTAAAATACCCTTCTAATTTTAGTTTTTCAAGAGCATACTCCACAGTTTGCTTTTTTAGGTGTAATCTTTCAAAAAGAAGTTCTTTTTTTGTTTCAATTCCTTGGGTATAAGCCGATTCAAGAATTTTTTTTCGTAAATCCATCGCACTGTGCATGATGTATTTTAAAATCTGAAGTGTATAAAGCTTTCTTCTTGAGCACAAGACATTCACTCACAATAGTGAATTATTTTTAATTTATTGCTTTTTTTTAGCATAATTGAACACTTATTATTAAAAAAAGTGTGCATTCCTAAACGAGGTCTAATTAAGTTCTCCCCATCCATTATTAGCAAGGGGAGGGAAAGAAGATGGAAAACACAGCAATGATGAAAGGAATTGCAATGTTCGCAACGCTCACTGGAATATATCAGTGGCTAGGGAACGGAACAGGCCTTTACGATGTATTAGTCATCCTCTTCGCAACTTTCCTAATAGTAAGCATGGAACCGGCTAGAAGGGGTGAAGTAGATAGATTAGTACCTGAAACAACGGGGGATAACCAAGAAGTAAAAAAGAATATATTCCGAGAATTTGTTGCCTTAGCAAAGAGGGTGCCCTTAAGGGACTGCGGTGTCAGTCCGCAATATGCATAAGGTATTTGTGTAATTTATTTCTAGTTTTATATTAATTTTTAAAAAAATCAAGATTATTTTTTATAATTAGGTTGTTTGTTTTGGATTTATTTAGCATTAGGGTTTTTTATTCATTTGCATAGAAAAAGTCTTTGATAAAAATGGGATTTCTTTTTTTAGATATTGAATCATTTGTTGATCCAGAAGACGAACAGTCTGGGTTAAACCCATTTCATGCAAAAAGCAAAGTGATTGTAATAGCTTACAATTATTATCATTCTTCCTTAGCTCCAAAACCTGAGCAAGTTAAGCCCCCCACATTTATTTTTGAATGGGAAGAAGGGGATGAAAAAAAACTTTTAGAAGCATTTTATAAAGTTTTAAAAGATATTGAAAAAAAGGAATTTCATAGCGGGGAAACTTTTTTGAAAATTGTTGGATTTAATCATTTAGCTTATGATTTGAATTATTTATTTGCAAGAATGTCCCACCATAATATTGCTCCACAAAAAGAGTTATTTGGGCTTCTTTTTACCCATCCTCGCCACATTGATATGGCTCAATTAGGGATGGCGGTTTCAAAAGTAACAAAAAGAGACGAAGATTTTAGAACAATTTCTCAAAAGGCAATTAATTCCTATTTTAGTATTCCTATTAAAGAAGCAAGCGGAAAAGACGTTTCAGTTTTTTATTCTAAAAAAGATTATGCTAAAATAATTAAATATTGTACTGAGGAATTTACTTTTGAACTTTTATACCAAAGTCTTCTTCAAACATTTTTGCATTAATTTTTTCAAATTATTTTCTTTAAAGGATTCTTTAAAATATTTCTTCTTTTTACGTCAAAAGTTTCTTTTCGAAAAGTATTTATACTAAAAATTCCTAAGAACAATAGCTGAGTACCTATGGAAACAAGTGCCTATCAACAAAGAGAAATTGAGTTGTGCAAAACTCTCTCAGTAAAAGGCAAATGCCTTGATAATGACTGTGTAGCTTTTGCAAAAAACTTCAAACTCTAAAAATAATTAATAATTTTTTCCTAGCCTAGTTTTGGTTACTTATTTTAACCGTTTTTATTAGCTTTTAATTCTTTTTGACTGTAAGCTTTTTATGAGATTAATAGTAACAGGCACCCCCGGGTGCGGGAAAACAACCCTTGCGAAATTACTTGGAGAAAAATTTAATCTTAAGGTAATTAACGAGAAGGATTTTGCATTAAAAAATGCTTTAGGAAAATTTAACGAATGTAACGAGCTTGAGATTCCCCTAAAAGAGTTTGAAACAAAAGCAAATGCTTTTTTGAAAAAAAATGACAATGTTTTGTTTGAAGGGCATGTATTGTGTGAAACAAAACTTAAAGTTGATAAAGTAATTTTACTCCAAGTTGATCCAGAAGAATTAGAACTTAGACTTGAGCAAAGAAATTATTCAGTGGATAAGATAATGGATAATGTTTTCTGTGAAGGAATTGATTATTGTAAGAAACATGTTTTACGAAAATACCCTAAAAAGAAAATTATTTTTGTTAAATCTCTTTCAAGTTCTCGCTTAACTTATGCAAAAACCCTTCTTTTGCTTCAAAAGTGAGAATATTTTGGTTTTTGCCCCTCTCCTGTAAGTTTTAAAACTTATTTTTGCACTAATGAGTTTAGTTTTGGGGATTAAATGTATCAAAGATTTACTATTTGTTTAATTGTGGTGTTAGTACTTATCCAAAGTGCTTTTGCATATCAAGCCCCTTTAGCGGATTTTGGTTTTAATGGACTACTTAACGAGACAAAGGAAACAAAGTCTTGCAAAGAACTGACAATTACTCTGCCCGATTCTGCAGTTTTGGAGAAAGGGACAGGTATTCTTTCAATTAATGGGGAGTTTTTAGACCCAAAAATGGATAGTTCTTATATTTCAGTTTCAGTTAATGGCGGGGAAGAAAACGTTCTTTGGCCCGAAGATTTTGTTTGTAATGGAACCTGCTGGGCGAGAATATTTTTAGTAGACTTAAAGAGTGCAACCACAAAAATTAATTTATGTGCTGCTCTTGGAGGGCTGTCAAAGAGTGTGTCAGTTACAAACAACTCTTTTATTGGAATATATGACGCTCCAAGTTTATCCATTACTAATTCTGCGCCAGGAAGAATTTTTCTGGGAGAACGTGCAAAAATGACTATTACTGTTACTAATAGTGGAACAAAAGCTGCTGAAGTATTTGTTCAATTTGTTCATCCAGATACACGTGCAAAAGTCCCTATTGCAAGTTTTGATATTGTTGAAGGGGATTCAAGTGCCACAACAATAGTTGGAGCTGGGGAAGAAAAGAAATTTGATTATTATATTAAGCCCTCCATCGTGAGCTCTTACAATCTTCCTTCCGCAGCATTGTTTTTTACAAATGTATTTGGGGAAAACCAGTTTCTTTTAAGTGAACACCCTACTATGAGTGTTGTTGAACAAAAAATAATTCAAGTGTCTTTAATAGCGATGGAAGAAAAAAACCCATTTGTGTTTAAAACAATAATAAAGAATAACAGTGCTTCAACATTCAACGGGGTAGTTATTTTATCTCCTCAAACTGCATTAACAAGTCCGATCCAAGCAGTTTCTGTTGGTCCAAATAGCGAACAGGAAGTTACTTTTAATTCAAAAGAACTTGAGAATGGAAATTACTCTTTTGTTGCAAGTATTAGGGATGGAAATGATATTTATTCCTCAAATGCAATTGATTTACAAATCAAAAAAGAAGGAATTCCTTTTGAAATAATTTTTGCAATAATTGGTATTTTGATTGGTGCCGCAATATTTGCATACTTATATTTTAGAAAGTAATTATTCCTTCCATTCTTCTAAGATTAGTTTCTTTTTTTCCGTGTCAGTTCTTTCTTTTTTTCCAAAACTCCTCTTAAGTGCAAAAGCAGCCACGAGTATTAGAATAATTGGAAGGAATATCAAGTAATTAAAATTGAGTAGTGGTTGATTCACAGAAGGATTGTTTGAAAGCAAAAATAATGCATCAGCATAATTGTTTTCATCAAGATATTCTTTTGCTTTTGTAAGTGTGTCTGTTGAGAGACTAGCATCAATTCCTTTGTTGAATAGAATAATAGCTTCTCTTTTTAGATACTCTTTAGCATTACTTAGTTCTTCTTGCATTTTTGAAAGATTATTTAGTATTTCCTCTGAAGAGGAGTTCATGGTATTAAGATCAATTAAATCAAGTTTTAATTTTGCAAGTCTGTTTTGTGTTATTGGGGGAATAAATTTGTTTTTACTCGCCCCCGCAGTTTTTGTAAAATATTCCTCTAATTCACTGATGAGCTTGAGATTAATTTGTTTGAGTTTATTAATTTCTTTTTGGTTTTCTTTTGCAGTTTTGAGTTGGTTTGCGTCAAGGTCTTCCTTTACTCTAACAATTGAGTTAAAGGTGGACTGTAAGTCTTGGTAGTACGTATTCCCTTTAGTTGGATCAAAAGGAAAGACTTGCTCGAAGTTTTGTTTTTCTTCCATAAATTTTTCTTTGAGAGTAAGTAGTTCTTCAAAAGAGGTGTTTTTTGTGAGTTCTTCCACTTTCTTCAACAATCCTTCAGCATTTTCTTTTAAAGTATCATCAAAAGAAAAAGTTTTCTTTGAAAGCAGATCGAATGCTTTTGTGAGGTTTGTTTGTTTATCAAGATCCAAGTTGAGAACTTCTTGTATGAGCGTTTCGATTTCTTTTGACTCTTTACTAAGCCCAAGCCTATTAAGTTCCTCAATTTGGGTTCTTAGTTCTTCAATCTTATCCAAAATATTTTGTTTCAATAGTGCTTGTGAAAGTTTTTCCTCTTTTTCCAGATTTAATTTTTTTAATAACGTTGTTGTTTCCAAATACTTTGCTTGCAGAGTTTTTATTGAGTTTTTTTCTCCTAAGGAAATTAAATCTGCAAGAAGTTTTGCAGAAGTTGTTTCGCCAAGACCTATTAATTCCTCACGTTGTTTTTCTAATTCCTCGAGGTAATATTGCAAAGAGTTGTTAACAGTGAGTTGTATTTTGTAGTTAATCTCTTGTTTTTCTTCAAATATTTGATTTGAAAGCAACAAGTTATTTGCTTGTATTTTTCCCGTAATTAATTCAGTTCCATTTTTTATAATCACTATTTCTTCCACATTTGAGTTAATGGGAATATCCAAAAGCAAGTTTGCAGAAACTTTTTTTGAGAGCGTATTTTGTGCGGATATTAAATACACAATTTTCTCAGTTTCTGCTCCATTTATTTTTTGTTCAATTTGTGTTCTAACATTAATTAAGTCTTCAATATAAAAAAACAAGGTGGTTTCTTCATTTGGTTGTAAGTTTTCTAAGTAAAAAGTTAAACTTTGATTTTCAATTTGTGTAAGTAATTCCTTGGATTTGTTTATTGCAACAACTTTAGTGATTCCTTTTGGTAGGTTTGTGAAGATTAGTGCTTTTTTTATAGTGCTTGTATTTGTCAAAGTTATTGTTCGTTTAATTAAAGACTCTTTGTTTGAAACAAAGATTAACTCATCTACTTCTTCGCTGCCGAGGTTTTCTTGTTGCGTAAAATCTACACTAATTCCTCCCAAAGGAAGACAAGAAAGCAGGAGGGTTGAGTAATTTTTGTCACTGGTAATATTAGTTATGCAATCATTTTGGCTAATTGTGGAAGGTTTTATTTTTACAGGAATTAATATTTCTCCAGTGATTTTCTCAAAAGGGTTTGGGAGGGTTAGTCGTAGAGTTGAATTGTAGTCTTTGCTGCTCTCTGCGACAAAGTCATTAAGCTGGGTTATTTGTAAATTATTTTGTGCGTAGGATATAATTCCTTCTTTTAGTGTTTGATTAATGTCTTTATTTAAAGTTTTGAGTTTTTCAAATAAATTACTTTTTATTGGCAGCAAAAGATCCAATCTTGCCTTTAGTGAGGGGCCCTCTGTTTCAAAATAAGTTTCATATTCTTTTAATCTTGCTGAATAGGTTTGGGTGCTTGCACTAGCTTTTGAACTGTTTTCATATGCAGCTACTTGAAACAAAAGGGGGAGTTTCTTTCGGGCATAGTTTATTTCTTTTTCACAAGAAAGTACCTCGTTGTCCTCTCTTAAAATATAATCTGTTTGTTGCTTTATGACTTCACAGGAATAAACAAATTCTTCTAAATTTTCTTTTGTGACTTGGGTTTTTGAAAGTTCATCAAACGCGTTTTTTAATTCATTTAATTCAACCGAATTGAATATTTTTTCCAAGTACAAAAAACAGTCTTTCGCAGAATCTTTTCTCTCTGCCTCAAAAGACAAATAGTCCTTTTTTGCAGTTTCTAATAATTTTAGATCCTTGTTAAGTTTAGAACAGTACATTAATTTTTCTTTTCCTTTTGTTGAAATGGTTTTGGATGCGTCAAATCTCGAGTCATAAATTAACTTAGTTAGCTCTTCTGATTGTAGTTCTTCTTCTTTTGTTGTTTTTGCCAATGCGTCACAGGCCCCTGCAAGTTTTGAATCATAATTTTCTTTTTCAATAGTAAGCATTAATTTAATTTCCTTTAGCTCAATAGAGTATTGTTTTAATTTTGATATTTCTTCTCCTAGCGAAAGAATATTTTTGCTTTTTTTCTCTCTAAGTGCTAAAATTTCGTTTAGTTTTATGTCTATTTTTGTTGTTGTCTCTGTTTCATTGACTGCTGTTGTTCCAAGCAAGGAGGAATAAAGTTCATCAAAGGATGAATATTCTTCCAGCGTGCTAAGCTCGGTTTTACATTCGTTCAATAAGGAGTCGTTTTCTTTCCATAACAAATCAATGCTTTTTTGGGTACTTTCTAGATTGGCGCTTGTTTTATTTGCAAGATCTATAAATCTTTTTAATGAGGACGTGTCCTTTCCTCCGAGCGAAGAATATAATGCAGTAAACTCAGAGACTGGAAATTTTTTTAAAGCCGATATTCCTTGAGTGGAATAAAGTAAACTTTCCAAGTAACCTAATCCATTTTCGTATGCACTGTTAAGTGTGGGGAACCAAAATAGTGTTGTCGCCCCCATTTTTTCTAAAATGCTTCCTTGTACATACTCATAAGCGCCTGTGGCAATTGGTTGCTTTTCTATTAGTGGGGGAATGCCTTTTGTAATATTTGAATTTGAAAAGGTTTGGGTTTTATTTAAGTAAAAGGAAACATAACTATCTGAATTTGTTGGGCCAGTATTAAGTTCAGTAATTATTTGTCTTAATTCAATTAGTGAGTCATACACTTTTTCTTCTTTTATCGAATCTACTTGTTGTTCGGTTAAATATTTCTCTTCCGCATTTACAAATTCAAACGTTTGTTTCATTGCGTCATCAAGAGAGATAAATGAGTCTTCAAGGTAGACTTCGGCTTCGTTTAGTTCTCCAGGCAAATCAGAATAATCCTTCCCTTGGCAGATTTTTCCAGCATTTTTTATTTTTGCATTTGCTTTATTAAAAAACAACCAGCTTCGGGCAACATTGTTTTTTAATTCAAATAATTTGCTTTCTTGGGAATAACTTAAGTTAGTTTTAAACAAGTCATTTACTTTAGAGAAACAACTATCCTCAGTTTCACATGCGGGGATAGTTGTATAACTTTTTGTTGAAAGAGAATAACATAATCCTTTTTCACTGCTTGTTAATTCCGTGCATCCAAATAACATTAATAAAAACAGTTGTAGAATTATTCCCGCAATATAAATAATTTTTTTTGGTTCTTCTTTTTGCAAGCGTTTTTTTGGGATTTTTATCATAAGAAGGCTCTTGCGTGGGCCTTATTTAAAACCTTTATTAGAATTCGTCAATTGACTTAGCGAAAGTTAAGTTGGCTCTGCGTTTCTTTTTAGTTTGCGGGTTCTTCATTAAAGTCTTTTGCAATAATCGTATTTTTTTCAATGTAAGCTTGTGTTGCGCATTTCTCTGATGCAAGTTTTGGGTCCTGTATTAAAGTGTACAAGCAATCGTTTTCTTGATTGAGTAAATCTTTTGCATATGTGCAATCTTTGTTTGTTGTTCCCATGCTTTGTGCAATCATTGGGTCAATAACACTGTATTGGATTATTAATCCAAGTGCAATTCCTACAACCAAAGCAAATAAAATTAATTTATTTTTATTAAAAATTTTTGCCAAAGGGTTATTTCCTTCAGGAATTAATTCATCATAATCATCGCTTGGATCTTTTAAGGACATGTTAGACTTATGAGTTTGTTAAATAAAAAGGTTTTGTGTCAAGTGATTTGATTTTTTTTTGTTTAAAATTATTTATTACCTCGACTCCTTTAGAACTGCGGATTTGCCTAATAAAAAACACTCATATACATAACTGGGCTTTTAGTATTTTTTATTTTGTTGGTAAATTACTTGTGTGTTCTAAAAATTTTCTCCAAATACATAACACTCTTTTGGTTTACTTTTTGCTGGGGAAACGTTTATAAAGGAGTTAGACTTTCTATGTGTTAGAAGTTTTTTACAGGTGTTAAAAATGTACAAATATACAATAGCAAGACAATTGGCATCAAAAAGAGTAATCACTAACAGAGGAGACGAAGTTGGCAAATTAGTTGACATAATCGTTTCAGAAGTTGGTGGAGACATAGAGTACTTGGTAGTAGAAGTAGACAGAAACTCCAGACTATTGTCAAAACTAGGGAAAGTGGATAAGTTAATAGAAGTTCCTTATTCATCAGTAACTGCAGTTAGCGATGTATTCATCGTTGATGAAAGAGAAATCCTAGAAGACGTAGCAAAAAAGGAATAAAGTTTTACTTATCTCCGAGGGTAGCTCTTGACCGAAAGGATAAAGCGCTAGCCCGAGGACAATCAAGCATCTTGCCTTAACTCTTAGTTTTTATGCCTTACAAAATGGGCTTTTAATTTTTTTATCTTGAGAAGAGAGTCGGGTTGTTTTTTTCTTTAAGATTATTCAACAATTATTCCTTCCTTAACTAGTTGTTTGAAAGAATGTATCAAAAATTCGTGCCCCGCTTTGTAGGCGAATATTTCTACATTGTTAAAATGCCCTGGGAATGAAGCAATTACCCCTAGGAGATCTATTTGTTTGTGTCTTACTGGTTCTTCCCCGTTGTATCTTACTCGGGTTTGTGGATTTTTAGGGTCGTTTAAAAAACTTTTTTCATTTGGATGCCCGACAAGAACTGCTCTTTCTGAATCAATCCCGT
>Ga0172379_10008221_pt1 | contig 13214 bp, 15 predicted proteins | sample GrowelOW334metaG_FD_119756 | JGI IMG/M metagenome (GOLD analysis project Ga0172379, IMG submission 119756) | Groundwater microbial communities from an aquifer near a municipal landfill in Southern Ontario, Canada - Groundwater well OW334 metaG | ecosystem: Environmental > Aquatic > Deep... | reverse complement strand
ATATTGATTGATGTAAATTTCGTAGGAGATTGATGTGAAAGTAGGTTGTTATTCCGAAATAGATTGTTGTTCTAAGAAGCAATCGCTAAAAAACTTGAAGCCCACGGTTGAATTTTTAAAAATAATAGCCGAAGAAAATAGGCTTAAGATTTTATGCATTCTCTTAAAACATGGCGAACAATGTGTTTGCAATATATGGCAATATCTTGAGCTTCCTCAAAATTTAACGTCGCACCATCTTAAAGCCTTAAAGGATTTTGGGTTGCTTAAATCACGAAAAGAAGGCCTAAATGTTTTTTATTCAGTTGATTATCAATTTATGAAAAAATACAAAGAATTGTTAGATTGTATGTTAACAAAAAAGGAGCTCTAGTGATTATTAAAATTTTAGGGGCTGGTTGCGCAGGATGTGCAAGGCTTGAAAATAATACCAAAGAAGCTTTGAGGCAACTTGGGTTACAGGCTGATGTTATCAAGGTTACAGATATTCAAACCATCCTATCTTATGGAATTATGAGTTCTCCGGCTCTTGTAATAGATGAAAAGGTTGTTATGTATGGGCGAAATCCATCGGTTGATGAAATCATAAAATTAATAAAAGATAATAAGTAGGGGGAGTGATGAGCATTTTTTATCTAGTTCAATGCTTTGCGGATTGGCTTACTTACAGCATATTTTCGATATCTAAAGGCAGTGTCTTGGCTGATGCCGTAAACTTTTTTATTTTTGATACAATAAAAATTCTTATTCTTTTAACGGTTATTATTTTTATTGTATCGATTATTCGGTCGTTCATACCGGCAGAAAAAATACGATCCATTCTTTCTCATAAATATCAAATAACCGGCAATCTTATGGCAGCAGCTTTTGGTATAATTACTCCATTTTGTACGTGTAGCGCCATTCCTCTTTTTTTAGGGTTTATTGAGGCTGGTGTTCCCATAGGCGTAACATTTTCGTTCCTGATTGCATCTCCGATGATTAATGAAGTAGCGATTGTTCTACTGCTCGGATTATTTGGATGGAAGACTACTTTTATATATATTGCCAGTGGTTACCTGATTGCTGTTATAGCTGGGTTTGTAATAGGAAAGTTAAATGTTCAACATCTCATTGAAAAATTTGGTGTTAGCAACCGTAACACTTCTTTGGTGCCTATGCAATTAACTTGGCCTCAACGAATACAATCTGCAAAAGATTATACGAGTGAAACGCTTGTTAAGATTTTGCCATACATTGTGATTGGTATTGGTGTGGGGGCCTGGATACATGGCTATGTGCCAACAGAATTTATTGTCCGCTATGCCGGAGGCAATTCATGGTACTCTGTCCTTGTTGCAACTCTCGTTGGTATCCCGCTTTATTCGAATGCTGCAGGGGTTATGCCGCTTGTCTCTGTTCTTACCCAAAAAGGTGTTGCCATTGGCACAACACTTGCTTTTATGATGGCTGTAACAGGGCTTTCGCTTCCAGAGTTTTTGATACTTAAAAAAATCATGAAAACCAAACTACTTATCATTTTTGCAACAATTGTAGGCTTGGGAATTTTATTTACCGGGTACATGTTTAATTTTTTACTTTACTAAGGAGTATTATGGAAAATTCGCTTATTTTGACAGGCCTTACTTTATCATCAATATTGGCATTAATAATTGTTATTTTTTATCTTCCTGCTTGCTCAAGCACCACAAAAAAATGTGATCTTGATGATAAATCGTGTTGTAATTCTTGTAGTGGTAGTTGTTGCACAATAAAAAATAGCAAATTCTCTGGAAATGCCGCAGACAAAGAAACAAAAGACGTAATCAAGGAAGCCTATGGCAACGTAGCGAATAAGGGTGGTTCTGTTTGCCCAATGGGTGGTTGTTGTGGTGGAGGCGGAAAACTTTCAGAAGATATTGGATATACAAAAAAAGAAATAGAGTCATTAGCAGACGCTAATTTAGGTCTTGGTTGTGGCAACCCTACTAACCTTGGACAAATCAAAAAAGGTGATACTATATTAGATCTTGGATCAGGGGCTGGACTTGATTGCTTTTTGGCAGCTCATAAAGTTGGGGAGCAAGGGAAGGTTATTGGTGTTGATATGACCCAAGCTATGATAGATAAAGCTCGCAAAAATGCGATAAAATATAAATTAAATAATGTTGAATTTCGTTTGGGCGACATAGAAAATTTGCCTGTTGATAATGATTCAGTCGATGTAATTATGAGTAACTGTGTTATTAACCTTGCTCCGAATAAAGAAAAAGTATTTCAAGAAGCGTTTAGAGTTCTTAAGGTCGGTGGAAAGATGGCTATTTCTGATGTTGTGTTAACCGGAGAGTTAACGAAAGAACAAAAAAATGACAAAAAGCTACTGAGTGCCTGCGTAAGTGGTGCGATCTTAAAAGATAAATACTTGGATTTGCTAAAAAAAGCAGGTTTTGATATAACAATTATCGATGAAGATAAAGATATTAGTAAAAAATGGTTTGGTGATAAAGTGTTGCCTATATCAAGCCTAAAATTTGTTGCACATAAAAAATAAAATTTAGATTTAATTTGTAAATAATGGGGTTGCATAGGAATGCAAAATTTTATAGCAACCCCATCTTCAAAGTTGTTATCCCATTAAAATGAATTTTTAGAACATGAATAAACAAAGTTGCAATAAGGTTTTCGATGGTCCATTGCTTGATAAAGTTAAAATTGATTTTACTCAAATAAATGATAATAATCGAACTTGTTATCCGTTTTCATTATCTATCGTCAAAAATCTTCAAGATATTGTCTTTCCAACACAAGTAACTTTTTTTGTTGGTGAAAATGGTACGGGTAAGTCAACCATTCTTGAAGCCATGGCCTTAAAAGCTGGTTTTGGTCCTGAAGGTGGCAGCAAGAATATTCATTTCAAAACATCCAATCAGAATACCTACGTGGGGACTGAATTACTTGCCCAATCGTTTGTACTTTCTTGGCGTAAAAAGCCACAAGATGGATATTTTTTTAGAGCGGAAAGTTTTTTTAATATTGCCAATTATCTTGATACAATAGCAAAAGATGGTGGGGAAGGTGCTTATAGGGCCTATGCTTCGTATGGAGGGAAATCACTGCATGAACAGTCTCATGGAGAAAGCTTTTTATCATTTTTCAAAAATCGTATTGGGAAAAATGGGTTCTTCATTTTGGATGAACCGGAGGCTGCGCTTTCACCTCAACGTCAGCTTTCACTCATGATTATTATTAATGAAATGTGCAAAAGTTCTAATGCACAATTTATAATTGCTACTCATTCTCCGATACTTTTGGCATATCCAAATTCAACTATCTATTCATGTGATTCAGAAAAATTATCAACCATTCGATATACCGATACGGAACATTATCAAATTACCAAGCAATTTTTAGACAACCCAGAATATTATTTACACCATATGTTCAATTCTGAGTCGTGATTTGTAGTTACCATGTAAAAAATTCATTATATGATAATTTAGTATTATATAAATCAAAGCTTGCTAATTAAAAGCTTAAGAGCACTTATCTGTTAAAATCTTGCTAATTTCTTGATCGATAATTTGTTTTTCCGGTGTTAATTTTTCGTTGTAGAATGGCTTTTCTTGATATGTTCTTACATTGCTGCATGCGCCTTTAATATCTTCTTTTGCTTTATTTTCTAAAGTCCTAATAGAATCGATATTATTTGCAGTAGCCAAGCTGTGTTTAAGGTTGTTGATAAAACCATCTATGTCTATGCCTTTTTTGACGGCTTGGTATAACCATGATTTATCATTGTCGTTAACCGGATCGTTTTCATACCACGTGTGATATGTTTCTCTTAATTCAGGTTTTGTATGTTCATCGTATAATTTGTTTTGCCATCTGCGATATTCCTTTACCTGCTGAATTTCAGCAATATTTGCCGCTTCACTACTAAATGTTTTTAAAATTGATTCGTCTAATGCTTGCAGATCAGCAATTGCTTTATTTGCGGCCTCTTTTGCTTCAGTTGTTGTTGTAAATTCTACAATGTTTTTGTCGACAAAATTTTGCCAATGATCAGGTAGGTTACGTAAAATTCCGTCGCCAATCAAATCGTGTTGTATGAATGACAAATTATTTGCGATTGAAACAAGAGTGATAAATCCTAAGATGGTTCCGATAGCAATTTTATGTTCTTGTGCGAATTGAGAAATTTGTTGAGCTTTTTGTTTTGCTATAATTATGGTTGTATCAATTGCTCTTCTTATTTTACTTTTTATATACTGATCATCCTGCATGGCAAAATTTGTAGATGATAATGCAAACGAGCATATAATAATGGAAAGCACTTTTTTTGAAATCATGTTCGGTTCCCTTAAAAAATCCCTAAACTTAAACCCTAGATTGAGAATACTAGACGTTTATTTCATTGTAAATGTTTTGGTTGAGATAGAAGCCATATAGGTGCATAATATTTCAAATGTGAAATATTATGCACCTACGCTCGATATTATTTATAATTTCTTGCTTTTCGAATTGACGTCCAATGCCACCATGGTATTTTTTCTCCCATATTTGCTTCATGTATAATTGCAGCAAACACATCCCAAACGCATGGGTCGTGTTTGGTTTTTGTGATTTGTTGTAAACGCTCATACAACTCATCAGGATTTGCTTGTGCAAGTTGATCTATTGTTGTAATTCCTAAAAGAGTAAGATCTTTCTGTGTTGCGGGTCCAACGTTCATAAGTGAGCGTAGCTCATTTTTTGTACGAGATTTTTTATTCATTTCAACTCGACTCAACCTCAATTGATTCCTTGCCCTCAATCTCTTCTTTGGTGACCAGTCCACTGATGGCAAATGCACGCTTAAGTGCCATTGCTTCTGCCACCTTAAGAATCATTGCATTTGTATACTGTTGCCAAATAGGTGCATCTTTTTTGTAATACTCTTTAATACTAACAAATACAGCAGTTGCCTTTTCGCGGTCTTTGCGAAAAACATTGCAAAAGGCTCCGGTTAGTTTCGATTTATCGAAAACGAGGTGATCGGGGCCATAAGTGATTAGTAAGCTTCCATCATCTCTTTTGGTAAGCACATCGCCCTGATAAACCACTTCGCTTTCTATGCCATTAAAGTGCTCATTAAGATTTGCGATTTTAAGATAACCGTCCCTGCTTGTAATTACGGTTGACCTACCACCGTACTTAATAAAATAAATTTCTTTTTTAAGCGGATCAAGGTTATATTCATGACATAAGTACATAAACGATTTAAATTCATCTTCTGTTGCTCCTTGAGCGACCATTTTTTTGATATGTTCCTGATCTTCTTTAATAAGATTGATTTTAGATTTAGGTACCATTTTATAATTTTCTTAATTTCTAATTTTCTTATATTTTTTAATTAGTCACTGAGTTAGAATAACCATTGCAGATTTAGGATTATATACATAAAAAATATTATGAATAGAGAATTTGTCATTAGTTTGATTTTTGACTATGTAATGCATTGTTGTCTTGCAATTCAATGGTTTTTTAATTTATATTTTAAGCCATGTCAATTATTAATGTTACAGGATTGTGTTGTTTAGACTGGGTAATTTATGAACAAGAAAAAATTGGTTATGGCTTTTGTATGTTTGTTATGGACAAGTTTGTTTGGTGCTACGGAATATCCTGAGCCGATTAAAGATATAGATGATATTCCGGATATGTGTGCATATTTAATGATGAATTTATTTCAACAAAAATGTGATCAATTTGATAAAAGTCGTAGATTATTACAAATTAAATATTTGAATGATGGTGAAATTTGTGCATATTTAACTTTGAACATAGGTCTTGGATTGTTAGTTTATGCATGTAAATCAACTCAAGCGCAAGATGAACAAGATCAATCTATGGGTGAATTAATTTTGTTGCCTTCCGATGGTACTTTTGATTACAAAGATGATATTTATATGCGGCTTAAACGTATGTATATAAATGCTATGGAAGCTTTAAAATGGAATTGGATTTTCGTTGCATCTGGTAAATCTGGAAGCTTAGCTTACCCAAATATGCCAAATAGTTATTTGGCTTTTTCTAAAACAAAACAGCTACAGGGTGAAGCTGATTTGTTAATGAGTTTGGCTCATAAATTCGGATTAGGGAGAGATGTTGTTTGTAGCGATTCAGATAGGTTCCCATACGAAAATGAAGGAATAGTTTATCTTTGGTTTAAAAAGGATGCTAAACGGAGATTTGATCGAGTTTTTAAATTTAAACATGTATAAATAACACAAAAATTGTTTTTATGCGCTTTTTATTTCCCCAGAAAGTATAGCATCCGCTTCGCTATCGGTCAGCCACACTTTGTCATTCATAAGAAAATCAAGTTGTAAAAGGGCTCGACTGGTATTCCACTCGTTGCAGTATTTTTTCCATCCAACCATTTGATAGCCTGAAAAGGCAATTTTTCTTTTAGCGCATTCGCTTGCAATAGAATTAAGCTGTTTTTTTTGATCATCAAAAGAGATGATAAGTGTAGGTTTAAATTTATTGTGATCCAAAAACGCCCCTAGGACTTTTCCCTTATCTATATGATTAGTGCAAAGGATGCCCTTGTAAAGGCAGGGATGCAACCCTCTATTTTTTGGAAGAGATTTAAATTCTGTATCTGGAAATTGTTCATCAAAATTGATATTGAATTTTTCTAACATGCTTGCGCGCCACTCGGGCATGTTTTTAATATTTCCATAAGCTCCATTCCACATCATTGTAAGAGCAACTGTTTTGCAGTTTTGTTTTTGTAGCTGTTGAATGATAGGAACAATATCAGGATCAAAAACGAAACGTTCTGCTTGTTCAAACACAACGCTTAGGATTGGTTCTATCGATTTTTTGTTCCAGATGAGTTCTGGATACTTGAGTAGTGCTCGAATTGCGAACCATATTGATGGAAATTCAAAATTTGCCATAACATCGTGTGACATGATCAATGTACTATCAACATCGAATGTAATAAGCGTGTTTTCATCGCAGGCGTCAAATATATTTTTAATTTCACTGTATGTTTCAATTTGCTTAAATACCCCATAAGGTGGCTCTTTGAAAAACCAGTTACTTCTTAATGGCATAAACGGCATAATTGTTGAACTGATAAATACCAACGTAAAAAGTGTAAATTTTGTTTTTGGCCATTTTAACAAACCAACCATTATAATCCTCTTTGCATTCGTATTATTAAATTTATAAGCCCCAATTTGCTCAAGATTAGCAGATATGTCTGGTGAGCTCAACAGCCTGTACCCTAAATTATATTTTTATTTGCTGCAAGGTAAAATAGAGGGAGAAAGGAGGCATTGGTCTGCGGGAGATAGTCGATATAAATAAATTTTTTGATGCTACCGGTAAAGATACTTTAAGAAAGGCTGATTAAGACCTATGCAGCCTCGCTAAACTCAAAATACAAAAAGTTTTCTAACAAGCCCAATATACACCCAACTATTATTCCTCATGCTAAGAGCGTATAAATAATAAATTTATTTACTATTTATACATAAAATAAGTAAAGTAGTTGTATCAGGCTAGTAATGATGTTTGAATTAAAATTAAAAAACGGAAAGGAGAGTGCTAAAAATAGGGGAGTAGTCATAGAAAAATATTAAAAAAAGTTTAGGGAATTTAGGGGGATAAAAATGAAAAAATTATTAGCAGTAGCGATAGTATCAATAGTTTCTTTTAGTTGTATGGCGGGCAGCCACAGTCGCACGATATCAATCAATAATGACACGGATGTAACAGTTGATGTAAGAGATTCGGACAACCATACCCTTTCGGTGGAGCCTCATAGAAGTGCTTCACTAGTAATCATTGTTAGTGAGCCGCATGGTTCATTTCCTGTTCCAAGCTTTCTTATGCCTCACGTTACAACAATAACAGTGACAGACGACAATGGTTCAAATAGCATAAAAATTGATGAGAATACTAAGTCAGTTACTATTAGTGAAGGTTTGAAATTGACACTTGATTCAGGCGAAAAGCAAGACTCAAATGACACAAACGACTAGCGTCAGGATAAACTAAAAAATAAAAAGAGGCTTGTTATCCACTCATTGGATAACAAGCCTCTTTTTATTTTTAGAGAAGAATTTTTAAGCAAATATCCAAAATTTTTTTTAAAACCTCGATATTGATAGGGCTATTTCGTTTATTGTGAATTGATGTAAATCTGTTAAGAGTTTTAAAACCAAATCCGGTCCTAATATTGGCATATAATCGAAATATTCCGCCGTTATGAAAACTTTATTTTGCTGAGATAAAAACGGATTATCTTTGGAGAAAATTGAACGAGTATTATTTTTTAGCGTACATGTGGAATTTGCTAAGCAGATATATGAATTAGTAGAGGCTTCTTTATAAAAATGCAAAGAATAAACTACATTAATTAATTTATCAAAAATGCATTCCGGATTGATTAATTCATAGTAAATTACACAATCTACAGGATCGGTTTTTAAGGTGACGATTTTCTTAAATTCAAATCTGCTACTTTCAAAAACTAAATTTCCCAGAGAGGATGGGATTTGATGGCTTATGCTGATTTTATGCTGTTGAAAAGCAATTTCTAAAATTTCTATAATTTTTTCCGGGCTTATTTCTGAAATATTATTGAAATGGAGTGCAATCGTATTTGTTTTTGTTGGTCTATGCTCACCGGTAAAAGAATTATCGCTTATTGTAAAAATGGCATTTTCTAGGCATTGTAATGTGCCGAAATCATTCGGATAAAAATGGAGTGAGCAAAAAATTCCAGATATCGTTGGATCTTGGCATGTTGCAGAATAATAAACAATGAAATCTTTTGGGTTTTTGACTTTGGGAACAAGATACCCTCTTTTTTTAAAACCGATTTCCCCAAGGCTTATATGATCCGGAAATTTTGAAATGGTTGGATTGTAAAATGTTTGCATTGCGTTAATGCTTGTAAAAAATAAGTAAAATGACAATAACAGAAATTTATAAATTTTCATGATTTATCCAAATTGTTTCGATTAAAAAGGGCCGTATTTTACGACCCCATTATAATAAGTTGTTTTTTCTAATTAGTTGTTTTTTATTGCAGAGGAACTGTTTCTGTGTGATCAATTTTATTTACATGTGTTCCACACAAAGGACATTGATTTTTATAGTTCAGCGAGGTTCGGATACAATTTTTGTGAAAAAAGTGTCCGCAATTTAGAACGCCAAGAGTTTGATGTGATTTGATTTCATCCAAACAAATGCTGCATACTTCGCCTTTATATTTAATTTTGTCGATTATGGCCTGGATCTCTTTTTTTGCTAAATCTTTGATTTCGTAAGCGTAGATGCTGTAATCATATCCAATTTTATTTTTTGTTTGTTTTATGATTTTTTGGACTGCATCACTGTAATCAGAAACGACCCTGGCTGGAATTGTTTCAGGATTATAATTATTCTCTATTAAAATTTGATTTGAAATTTCAAGAACTTTCTCATCTATTTCATAGCTATAAATTTTGTCGTAGTCGCTGTATTTATTGTATTTGTAGCTTGTGTCTGAACCTGATTTAGAGTCTTTGCCTGATGTATTAGGTTGGGTGCCTGTTCCAAATAACCAGTCCCAAAAACTTCCTGCAGATGAGGCATTGGAGTGATTTTGAGAGTTCTTATTTTGTTCTATCCTTTTCACAAGAGGCGTGAATTCGTCGTATACGGCTGTATCAATTTCTCCAATGTATACAAAAGAGCAGTAATTATTTGCCATTATTTTGTTCAGTTTAGTTTTAACTTTTTGAAATCGTGATTCATATTCTTGTTCAGAATGTTGTTTAAGATCGCCTTTTAATAAGCCATTTTTATGTGTCAAATCACAGATTGAATCATTGATTTTTTGATCGATGTCTGGTTTTAACACAACATTTATTGCTATTTTTATAAATTTATCAACTTCTTCTTTTGTAATTTTTTCTATCTGATTATAAGAGATGTAAAGATTTCCCTGGCTCCAACAGATCTCAATTAATAGATTTTCTGCAATTGTAAGACTGCTTTCATAATCTGTTTGTATTTTGGTGGGCATGTTATAGAGGTCTATACTTTTTGATTTAAGATAATTATCAGCAATGTTTCTGACGGTGTATCTGAAATCGTCTTTGTGAATGCTCTGGTATGAGGCGTTTGAAAGCGGGAATGCTACAAACGAGTTTATTAAACAGATTGCGAAGAAAAACGTTCTAAAATTCATAACTCTAAAATTCATAAAATATGCTCCCAATTTTTTGAATAAAAATACGGACTTCTTTTCAGGAAAGTATAATTAGCATTAATGTAAAAGCAAGAATGTTTTGTTTATTTAGAGCACGAATTTTATTGGCCACCCTGAATTGATTATATTTTTAACATGCTCAAATTCAGATTTAAATTTGAAATCAAAATCAGTAAGCCTGACCAAGTTTTTATCAACTTTAGGAGATGTAATTTCGAGTGATGTCTCCTTGGGAGGTGTGACCTCGACCCATGGATCAATTCCTCTGAACTTGCCGGTTAAAATCGTATCACAATTGTCATGAGTACTTAATTTAAAAATTTGTTTAACATTTTCAACTTGGTTTAAGTACTGCAAAATTTGCTTATCCCCACTATTTTTTAATTTTTGCCATACAGTCAAATCATCAGAAAAATGAATTTCATCTGTTGTTAAAATTTTAAGATCCATTGCTCGTTGCATGGCATTGGCGGTCAGGGAGTAAGCAAGAATTTGGCTTGGTGATGCCCAATAGTTTTTATTGAAGTAAAGTGGAATTTTAGCAAATAATTTGGCCATTTCTATGTCTGTAAAAAACCATTTATTATCTTCAAATTTTAGGCTTTCAAGTATTTGATTCAATTCTTGTGTGTTTATAATTTTATTATTTAGAGCTACTTGAATATTATAATCTAATCGATCTATGCAAATATCTGGAAGGTTTTGTTCAAGCCGTTTAAAATCACCTTCTTTGTGTAGTATTGCATTGATTGAGACATTATATTTTTCCAGAAGACTATCAATTCCTTGATGTTTTAAAAACCATTCGTGTACGTCATCTTGATAGCACTCATTTTGCGTGCCTCGAAATAAAATATCCCCTACATGCGAAAACGCTGTATGAGAGATGTCGTGCAAAAGTCCTGCAATTTGTTCTTCTTTGTCTGCTCCGTATTTTATTAATAAAGCCAAGACATTTATCGAATGTTCATACCGAAAGTAATCTTTATAGTCTGAGCCTTTTACAAAATTTGTTATTCCACCCATTGAAATTTTTTTTAGCCGTTGCATAGCCGGTGAATTTATTAAATCGATAAAGGGTTGGCCAATTTCAAAGTTGCCATATGTTGTTTGAATTATGATTTTATTATGCATTATGAGACTTTCTCTTATCCCACTTTAAGATCGGTTTTTAACGATTATCATTATAAAACAAAAATCTAATAATTTGGAAGTGTATGGTAGTAAATATAATAATATCCTATGTTTAATCGATAAGTAATCGATATTTTAAGCTTGACGCGCAAAATAAAATATTTATCTTTATAATCATAATTTCAAGAAACATACGCATTTGAAGCCCGAAGTATTATGGATAAAGTAATGCTCTATCAGAAAGAGGAAAATATGTCACTACCTAACGAACCAATATTAACCAATCCACTATCAGGTTTTATGGAGTTATTACCGGCGGAACAGATGGTTTTCAATAAGATTTTTGATACCATTCGTCAATCATACGAAATGTTTGGTTTTATTCCAGTGGATACTCCGATTCTTGAACGAGCTGAAGTGCTTCTAACAAAAGTTGCGGGAGAGACTGAAAAACAAATTTATCAGTTTCAAAAGGGTGACACAAATCTTGCAATGCGTTTTGACTTGACTGTGCCGCTTGCACGTTACGTTGCTGATAAATATGGCAAGCTCAATTTTCCATTCAGACGTTATGCAATGGGAAAAGTTTATCGAGGCGAAAGGGCTCAAGCCGGACGTTTCCGTGAATTTTACCAATGCGATATAGACATAATCGGCGATGGGGAATTGGATATTCGTTTTGATGCCGAAATTCCAAGTATTATATATATGATTTTTCGTAAGCTTGGGTTTGAAAAATTCACAATTCGAATCAATAATCGTAAAATTTTGAATGGATTTTTTGCAAACCTGGGTATATCAGATAAAGCTGTTCCGGTAATGCAATCAATTGATAGTTTTGAAAAAATTGGGGATGCTGGGGTACGCGACGAATTGCAAAAGCTTGAACTCTCTGCTCAAGTAATAGATCAAATTTTCAGTTTTATTAAATTAATGGGTTCATGCGACGATGTTATTTCCGGACTTAGAAATTTAAATATTCAAAATTCTCAATTTGTAGATGGTGTTAATGAGTTGGATAAAGTATCAAAACTTATTAAAGAGTTTGGGGTTCCAACTACAAATTTTATTCTTGATCTTACAATTGCGCGTGGGCTGGATTACTACACCGGCACCGTTTATGAGACTAGACTTAATGAATTTCCTGAAGTTGGCTCTGTCTGTTCAGGTGGGCGATATGATGATTTGGCCAGTCACTACACAAAACAAAAACTTCCCGGTGTTGGAATTTCAATCGGACTTACAAGACTTTTTGACCAGCTTTATAAAAAAGGTGTGTTAAAAACTGGGGCTTCATCTCCAACCCGTGTACTAATTTTACCTATGATGGATGATCTTGCGCCAAGTCTTGCCCTTGCAACACAACTTAGAAATAGTGGTGTTGCGACAGAGGTCTCTTTTGTTGAAGGTAAAATGAAAAAACGTTTAGGTTATGCCGACAAATTAGGAATTCCATATGCAATTTTTATTGGTGAAAATGAAATTGCAAAAGGCCTGTATACATTAAAAGACCTACAAACTGGCGAGCATGTAGAATTGTCTGCAGAAGAGTTAGTAAAAAAATTCCAATAACATTTGTTAAATATTTTGAATCTTGAACTGTTGATTTTACGCAAATCTTTTGCTTATGCTAACACATGTTGTGTTTAAGTGTTTATAATATGATTTTATTAGGGATTGATAGGGGGCAATTATGAAATTTACTAAATTGTTCTTGTTATTTATCATGTGTCTGGGAATAACCTGCAGTTACAAAAAGCTTACCGCTCAGAAGGTGCAGTGGGTTGTTTTTGATTTTGATGGAACTTTGGCAGACACGTTGCCTTTAACAATGGAATTTATT
>Ga0172379_10008220_pt1 | contig 13215 bp, 11 predicted proteins | sample GrowelOW334metaG_FD_119756 | JGI IMG/M metagenome (GOLD analysis project Ga0172379, IMG submission 119756) | Groundwater microbial communities from an aquifer near a municipal landfill in Southern Ontario, Canada - Groundwater well OW334 metaG | ecosystem: Environmental > Aquatic > Deep... | reverse complement strand
GGATCTATAATGGAAAGATCAACGTGCCGGCGCTGCTGCTCGAACCGCTGACGATCGACAGGCATAACGCCAACCGGGTGCTGGTCGAAGGCGGCTATCTGTCCGGGGAAGAGGTGTACGCTAAATAAAACGTTCGCCCGGTCCCCGGCCCATTAGTAACAATCCCCTGGAGGCATTCCCGTCCACCGTCTTCCCCGCAGCTTTTTCTCCGACCGTCCGGGTCTTGACAAATAATTATACTGGCGTATAATTATACAGGAGTATAGTAATGGAGGAAATATATGGCGAGACCGCCGTCCGGGACCGACCTGAAACTTAAAGCCGCCGGCCGCAGGCTGCTGCGGGAAAAGGGCATAACTGGCCTGAGCGTGCGCGAAGCCTGCCGCGTGGCCGGGGTGAATACCGGCATGTTCCACTATTATTTCGGCTCCAAAGAGGAATTCCTTCATGTGATAATGAAGGAGATCTATGCGGACTTCATGCTTAATTTTAAAGCCGGAGTTTCCGCCGCGAAGGATCCGCGCGCGGGCTTGAGGAGCGCGCTGGTGGAGGTCGGTAAGTTCGTGCGCGAACTGCGCCGCACGCTGCCGATGCTGTTCGCGGACGTGGCGCACGGCAGAAAAGAGGCTTTTAATTTTATACGGGGCAATTTTACGGAGCATGTGAGCCATATCGCGGCGCTGGCCGAAAGGTGCCGCTGCGGGAGTTCCGTGAAAGCGCATTCCATGCCGTTCATGGTGGCTTCCCTGCTGCCTGTGATGGTGTTCCCCGCGGTCATGGGGGGGCTTCTTGAGCGCAACGGCGTTAAAAAACTCGGCGGCTTCGACCTTGAAGAACTGCGCAAAGAGATCCTGTCGGACGCGGCTATAGAAGAACGCGCCGAAATAGCCTTAAGGGGGATAGGGCTGTGAAATTTACATTATTCATGCTTACATTCTTACTGCCTCCGGGTACGGTCCTGGCCGGGGAATTCAGCGTCACGCTGAAGGCCGCGGAGGAAAGCGCCCTCTCCGCTTCAAATTCCTACAAAGCCGCGAAACTCTCGGCCGCGGCCGCCGACGTGGCCGCCAAGGCGGCCGGCTCCGGGCTTTCTCCGCGCCTGGCGCTTGAGGGGAACCTGCGCTATAACGCGGTGGTCCCGCAGATCTCCCTGCCCGCCGCGCTCGGAGGAGCCCGGCCGCTCGGCGATAACTGGAATTATTCCGTGGGGCCGGCGGCGTACTGGACGCTTTTTGACGGCGGTTCGGCCCGTGCGCTTTACGACGGTTCCCGCAAGCTGGCCTCTGTCAGGTCGGCCGAGACCGCGAACGCCGGGCGCCAGGTACTGCTGGCCGCCCGCATCGCCTATTTTCAATTGCAGCTGGCGCTTGAAAGGGTTTACCTCATCGGTGAGAACCTCCAGCTCTCGCTTGCGCAGCTGAAAGATGTTTCGCTGGGCGTAAAGACCGGTTCCCGCAGCCGTCTGGACGGGATCAGGGCAGCACAGGAAACGATCTCCCGCCGCAGGGACCTGCTCAGGGCCAGGGCCGAGCTGTCCGGAACGCTTCGCGATTTTGGTTTTGCAACCGGCATCCCGGTGCCCTGCGGAACGGAACTGCCGCTTGATTCCCGCATGGCCGGCCGTGATTACGGTGGAGCCGGGGCCGCGGATCTTTTTATCAAAGCGGACCCGTACGAAGTTATGCTGCCGGGCCTGCTGCCGGCCGCCTCCGGGACCGTGGATCCGGCGCTGCCGGCCGCCGCGGCTTTCGGCGAGTCCGCCGCTGCGTACGGACTGTCGACCCGCGCCTACCGGGCGGAGAGATTTCCGAAACTTCAATTGAGCGCCAGGAGCGGGTTGGATTATCCGAACGGTCCTAATCTGTATTCCTTTTTGCAGACTTCAGCCGGCCTTTCGCTCAATCTTCCGCTCTTTGAAAGCGGACGTTCTTCCGACAAGGAAAAAGAAAGTTCCCTGAACTCGGCCGCCGCGCTTGAAAAACGGGACGAGGCCGCGCTCGCCGCTGAAAAAGATTTTGAAAAAGCGTTGGACGACTACAGGGCGCTCGTGGCCGAACAGAATATCAATATCGAAGCCGTGGACGCCGCCTCCGAGGCCGCGAAGCTGGCATACGAGGCTTATAAGGCCGGCGGCGGCACCTGGCTGGAGGTTGAGAGCGCCAATCTGAAAGCGCTGCAGGCTAAGACCACGGCCGCCGAAACCAACGCCGGAATACTTATGAAGCTGGCCCTGCTGGATAGTCTGGGGCCGACGAGGTAACCTATATGAAAAAGAAAATAATACCGCTTGTGCTGCTGGCGGTCGTCGGTTCGGTGATCTTCATAAAAATAAAGAGCAGCGGAGACTTTCGCTACAGCGGCACTATTGAGGCCACCGAAACGGACCTCTCCGCGCGTATTTCCGGCGTTATCGAGTCATACGGCGCGCGGGAGGGCGACCAAATAAAAAAGGGCGCCGTGGTGACCTCAATTGATTGCGCCGACCTGCGGCTGGCCGCCGGCATAGCGTCCGAGGATTTCAGCCGTGCCGCGGAGCTGTATAAGGGCGGTTCGCTCTCCAAAGAAAATTACGACCGTCTGAAATACAAACGCGATGACTCCGCGCTGAGGGTGGATTGGTGCTCGGTAAAGTCGCCGGTGTCCGGCCGGCTGCTTTATTCCTACAGGGAAAAAGGCGAACTGGTGTCGCCCGGTACCAAGCTGGCCACCGTGGCCGATCTCTCCGGGGTCTGGGCCTATATTTACGTGCCGCACGATATGCTGGCCAAACTTAAGCCCGGCATGGAGGTGCGGGGCTTTCTGCCGGAAGCCGGGGACCGGCAATTCCCCGGGCGTATTTCGGTGATCTATTCCGAGGCTGAGTTTACCCCGAAGAACGTGCAGACCCGCAGGGAGCGCACCCGGCTGGTTTTCGCGGTAAAGGTAAGTTTCCCGAACCCGGACGAAACGCTGAAGCCCGGCATGACGATAGAAGTAAAGCTGCCGGAGTAAGAAATCTTTTGTTCTCCTCAGGGGTTCGCAGGGCCTGTCGTGGGACTGGAACGCAAAACCAGGGTCGGGGCACACCGTGCCCGCCCTTCCGTTCCTCAGCCTCCGCGCTTCGTATGCTCGGCTTCCGGACGGCTTTGCTTATCCAGCTCCCCCGCCACCCGCTCCAGAAGGTAAAAGTGGCGGCTGCTTATATGTCCCGTTATTTAAAGGTTTACAGGGATAAATATGGACTTATTTTCCGTAAAAACCTCCGGGTTAAAAAAAATATTTGATAGAACCACGGCGCTGGACGGGGTCTCTTTTGATTTTTCCGCGGGGCTGCTTCACGGGCTCATCGGTTCCGACGGGGCAGGCAAGACCACTACGCTGCGGCTGCTGGCCGGGCTGCTGAAGCCTTCCGCGGGAGAGATATCGTACTACAGCGGCGGTAAGCCGGCCGCGTTCGGAGAATTGCGGCCCAGCCTGGCCTATATGCCGCAGCAGGCGAGCCTTTACCCGGACCTGTCCGTGGACGAACACCTGGAGTTCTTTCGCGAGCTCTACGGTCTGAATGCCGGCAGTTACGCCCGCCGCTCGGAAGAGCTCCTGCAAATAACCCGGCTCGGGAAGTTCCGGGAGCGCCGCGCGGGCCTGCTTTCCGGCGGGATGTATAAAAAACTGGGTCTTATGTGCGCGCTGCTGCGGTCTCCCTCCATTCTTCTCCTGGACGAACCCACCAACGGCGTGGACCCGATAAGCCGCAGAGAGTTCTGGGAACTGCTTTACGGTCTGGCCGCGGAGAAAACGCTGATAATCGTTTCCACCGCCTATATGGACGAAGCCGAACGCTGCGCCAGGGTGCATTTGCTGGATTCGGGGCGCCTGCTGGCCTCCGGCGAACCGCGCGCGGTGCTTAAAGAAGCGGGGGCCCCCAGTTTTGAGGAGCTCTTCATCAGTAAGGGGGTCCGGTTATGAACGCCGCTTCCGCAACCCGGCCGGCCCTGGAGGTAAAAGGCCTCTCCATAAAGTTCGGGGATTTTACCGCCGTCGATGACGTGTCTTTCTCCGTTAACCGGGGAGAGATCTTCGGGTTCCTGGGGGCTAACGGCGCGGGGAAAACCACCACCATACGCATGCTGTGCGGCCTGCTGGCCCCTACCTCCGGTTCGGCGCTGGTGGGCGGTCTTGGCTTTGAGGACGGCGGCCTGGGCATAAAGAAAATAGTAGGCTACATGTCCCAGAAATTCACGCTTTACAACGACCTGACGGTGGGAGAAAACCTGGATTTTTCGGCGGGGCTGCGCAAGCTTGAGCCGGCTTACGCCAAAAAACGGCGAGAAGAACTCTTTGAGCTTATAGGCTTTGACAGGCCGCTTTCTGTTATGGCCTCCGCCCTGCCTGGCGGTATAAAACAGGAGCTGGCGCTGGCCTCGGCCATGCTGCACGATCCGGAGATACTCTTCCTGGACGAACCCACCTCGGGGGTGGCGCCGGCTTCCCGCGCCCGGTTCTGGAAATTGATACGCAGGATAGCCGGCCTGGGAAAGACGGTTATAGTCACCACGCATTATATGGCCGAAGCCGAGCAGTGCGGCCGCATAGCTCTGATGCGCACCGGCCGTATCATAGCCCTGGGTTCCCCGGATGAACTGAAAGCGTCCGCGTTTCCAGGTCCCATGGCTGAAATAGATTTCAACGGCGCGGCGCCGGCCGGAACCATAACCGCCCTGAAAGAAGCCCGCGGCCTGCTGGAACTTTCGCCCCACGGCATGCGCTGGCACGCGGCTTTCGCGGACCCGGCCTCGCGGGACGCCGCGTTGTCCGCCCTGCCGCGCTCCGCCTCGGTCGGGAGCATAAAGCCTTCGCTTGAGGATGTGTTCATACGCCTGGTGGAGGGGGCCGAAAGATGAACGGCTTCAATATTCATCGCGCTTACGCTATCGCGCGCAAGGAAGTTATGCACGTCCTGCGTGATCCATTCACGCTGGCGCTGGCTTTGGGATTGCCGGTCCTGCTGGTCACCTTCTTCGGCTATGCCATGGACTTCGAGGTCACGGATATAAAACTGGCCGTCTCTGACGGGGATAACGGTCCGGCCGCCCGCCGCCTAATGGATATATTCTCCTCTTCGGGCTATTTTCGTCTGGCCGCCACCGGACCGGATACGGAGCCCGTTTCCATGCTGGATTCGGGGCGGGTCTCGGCGGCGCTTTATATAAAGCCGGATTTTTCCAAAAAAGTAAAAGGAGGAGATCAGGTGGAGGCGCAGTTCGTGCTGGACGGGAGCGACAACTCCAAAGCGGCGGCGGTGATGGGCTATCTTCCCGGCATACGGCGCGCCGCCCAGACCCGGTTGACCGGGACTGCGGCGCGCGATCTTCTTTCGATCGAGACCCGCTTCCTTTTTAATCCGGAATTGAACAGCCGCTGGTTCACCGTGCCCGGGCTGGCCGCTATAATAATAGGGCTGCTGGCTATCCTGCTGACGGCGCTGACCGTGGCAAGGGAATGGGAGAACGGTTCTATGGAACTTTTACTCTCGACCCCCGTGCGTCCGCTGGAAATAATAGCCGGTAAGCTGGTCCCTTACGGGATACTGGTGCTTGCCGGCGTGTTCTTTGTTTATCTGGTGTCCAGGCTGGTTTTCGGGGTGCCTTTCGCGGGCAGCCATCTGCTTTATCTGGCGGCCTGTCTGCTTTTTATAACCGCCGCCCTCTCGCAGGGTTTGCTGATCTCCGTGCTGACGCGCCAGCAGCAGGTGGCCATGCAGCTGGGCATGATAACCGGCCTGCTGCCCTCAATGCTGCTGTCCGGTTTTATTTTTCCCGTGGAGAGCATGCCGGCGTTTTTCCAGTATCTGACCATGCTGCTGCCGCCCAGATGGTTCATGGCCGCGGCCCGTGGCATAGCGCTGAAAGGCGCGGGCCTGGGCGAACTGGCCGTGCCGTTCCTGGCGCTCGGATCTTTGAGCGCGGGCATGCTCGCGCTGGCGCTGAAAAAATTTAAGACGGACCTTGAGTAGGGGCGTAATGATATGAACCGGACACTGACGGCGTTCATTAAAAAAGAGCTGACGCAGACGCTGCGCGACGTCAGGATGCGCGTGCTGCTGTTCGGCGCGCCCATAATACAGATGACCATCTTCGGGCTGGCGTTGTCGACCGAGATAAAGAACATCAAGCTGGCGGTTTTTTCCTCTCCGGGCGATGCGCTTTTCGAACGCGTAGCGGAAAGCTTTTACGCCTCCGGCTGGTTCCTCCGCGCCGGCCATGAGCCGGCGGAAGACCCTTATGAACTTATAGCTTCCGGCCGGGCCGATGCCGTTCTGATAGCCCCCGCGGAGGGGCTGGCGCGCTCGGCCGGGCGCGGCGGCGGTAAAATGCAGCTCTTGACGGACGCTTCCAACGCCGCCAAGGCCAGGGCGGTGGAGTCATACGCGAAGAACATAATAGCGGCCGCTTCCGTCAGGGAATACGGCGCGCGCCCGGAGGGAACGTTCAGGTTCGATGTCCGGGTGCTGTACAATCCGGCCATGGAATCCTCGATGTTCCTGATCCCCGGGGTCATGGGCATGCTGGTCTGTCTTATCACCATAATACTTACGGCCATGTCGCTTACGCGCGAGCGCGAGCTGGGCACCTTCGAGACCATAGTCTCCGCCCCGCTGTCCAATGCCGAGGTGCTGCTGGGCAAGACCGTTCCTTATATGTTGCTGGGTGTTATAGACACCGCGCTGGTGGTAATGGCGGGTTACCTTATATTCGGCGTGCCGGTGCGCGGGGCGCTGTGGGAGCTCGCCCTTGCGTCGCTCGTTTTCGTGATCAACACCGTCAGCATCGGTACTTTTATTTCCACGGTTTCCAGGAACCAGCAGCAGGCCATGCTGGGCGGATTTATGTTCCTGTTCCCCGCCATACTTATGAGCGGCGTGATGTACCCGGTGGAAAATATGCCCCGAATAGTGATAGCCGCCGCTTATCTGGACCCGCTGATGTACTTCGTCCGCCTTTTGCGGAACATTATGCTGAAGGGCGGGGACGCTCACGTTCTCTGGACCAACCTCGGCGCGCTGGCCCTGATGGCTTTGTTCGCGTCCGGGTTCGCGTATAAACGTTTCCGCCAGACTCTTAACTGATTTTGCTGTCACTATTTACGGCTTACGATTCACGTTGAAATGGAGGAGATATGAAACACACTTGTTCAGACGTAAAGGAAAACGTTATTGGAAAGGCGCTGCGCGTTAAGGACCTGGCCGGTTACGACAAAGGCGCGGTGGTCAGCCGGACCCTGATAGATAAAAAGGTAGGGACGGTGACTTTCTTCTCTTTCGATAAAGGAGAGGGCTTAAGCGAGCATACCGCGCCGTACGACGCCTTGGTGCAGATCCTTGACGGAGAGGCGGAAATTTATATCTGCGGCAGACCGATACCGGTCAAGGCCGGGGAACTCATCATCATGCCGGCCAAAAAACCGCATGCCCTGCGGGCGGTGAAAAAATTCAAGATGATGCTGGTAATGATCCGCGCCTGACGGTTTCTAGTATTTAAGTTTGAAAAGGCGCGAGTAATTGAGCGAGATTCCAGTCATTATATTTCTGGCCGTGCCGTGTTCGATTTTGTTGGTGGCGAGGAAAAGATTAAAGAACGGGCTTATCGTTATATCGCCATAAAGCTTTGTGCTTAATTTAACGTTCAATTCCAGCCGCTGTTTCAGGTCGGCGGCGGTGTCGAATCTGCTTTCGGCGAAATTCCTGTAATTCCCGTCGGCTTCCAGGGTCAGCGCCGTGCCGGGTAGGGGCATGTTCAGGCCGAATCCGGCTTCGGCCGCGTATTTTGTCCTGGCGGGGTCGTTCGTGTAATCCTGCTCCGTGACCAGGCCGGTATAAAGTTCCCGGAGATAGACGCCCTCAAAAAGCTTCATGCCGGCCCTGCTCCGCACTATTTTCCGTTTCGGCAGGTCCATCTGCCGGGTGAACTCCGTGTCATAGGCCAGGTTAAAGAACGGGCCCAGGAGCAGCGATCCCATAAAACCGTTGTAGCGCAGCAACCTGTATCTTAATTCGCTTTCAAGAACTACCTGGTCGACGCTTTCGGTTTCGAGCCTCGGCTGGCCCTTTGGCCGCAGGGTGATCTTGCCGTAGTCCGCGGATAATCCGGTGTCAAAACGCAGGTCGCCCCGGTAAAATTCGGAAAAGACGCTGCCGGAACCCTGGATGTAGGTCTGTCCCGTGGTGCGCAGTTTCGAATCGCTTACCTGCGAAAAATTTTCCGTATTCCTGACGCGCATATCGCTGGTCCGGAGCGACAGGTCGCGTACGTTCAGCCGCCAGACGGCCTTCTTGGCGGGTTTGTTCTCGACCAGTTTCCCTATGGCCGCTTCCCAAACTCGCGCGCTTCGCGAGCCGGCTTTAAGTTCTTCAAGATAGTCCAGGACCATGGGCTTAAGGGTTTTATCCCCGGTGTCTTTTATCCGTATGTTTTTCAGCTGCGGGTAGCTGTCGCTCTCTTTCAGGAGTTTCGCCGGGAAGGCCGCCAGATAAAATTCGTCGCTCCTTACCGGCAGTCCCGAGATCCGCCCTTCCGGCGACAGCCCGGAAACCGCGAAATAATTCCCGCTCACATACCTCTGGTAGCCATTGTCGCCGGGAGGAGCGCTGAACTCGAATTTGGGCATGAGCATGCGCAGCAGGCTTCCGGGGACCCAGGCTCTTATCACTTTGTCGTCCTCCCCAAGCCAGTTGCTCACCATTGAGGCCGGGATCTCACCCATGATGTTACTGGTAAACGGTTGTATTTTCATCAGGGAGATCTCCGCGCCGGTTTTCTCCCGGAGTGTGGCGACAACGAGATTGTGCACGTCCAACTGCGAATACCGCGATTTTGGATGCGAGGGATCTGTGCCGATCTTCCGCGCGTCGGGCAGCAGCGCTTCCGTTGAACCGAAGAAATGCTGGATCACCTTTTCCTTGAAATCGTCATACTCGCTGTCATACAGCGTGTCTTCTGGTGAAAAAGGGATGCTTCGGTTGCGCAGCGTGGCGAGAGAGCCGGTGTCGGAAAACTCCAGGTTTATTTCTCCCAGTCCGCGCGAATCCCTGAAGATAACGGCTCCCGGCGCGTAATGCGCTTCCTTATCCCAGTTGGAGAATTTTATTTCCTGGTTTCTGGCGCCGGGCCTTTCCCAGCTTTTATGTCCGATCACTATGTCGACGCCGGGCGTTTGCAGCAGTTTTCCCAGCTCTCCCTCTGTCTCCGCGACCGCCACCACAATCCGGACATTCTGTTTACCCCTGAGTTCTTCCACCAGGTCATCGCGGAAACCGCGGTCGGCGGGGTCTTTTACCTCGATCGGCATGCCGGTAAGCTGTCCGGAATTTGCCTGTATAAAGGAAAGGAAGGCGATACGCATCCCGTTCAACTCCCTGATGGCGTAGGGTTTTATCAGTCGGGCCAGGCCGGGGTCTTTAATTTCAATGTTCGAGCAGATGAACGTCACTCCGCCGGTTGAAACCGGTACGTCCGGTTTTTCGGACCCAGCCCACAAATACCGGAGGTCCTTAGCGTCGGGAGTTATAATGTCCGTGCCAAATCTTTCCAGCCGGGCTATAGTCTCGTTCACAGGCAGTTTAAGGACGGTGGACATGAGATCGCTGGTCAGCCCCAGGCTTATAAGGACGTTCCGGTCTTTTATGGCGGACTGTTCCCGTACCCGGCGGCTGAACCCACCCATGCCCATTGGGAGGCAGGCTTCCGTTACGTGTATAATTTTGCCGGCGGCGGATATTGTGTAGCTGATGTTCATCGTGTGTGACCAGGAAATACCGGGAGTGCCCGAGTCAAGATCCACGGCGGTAAACTTCCGCCCCTTCGGGGTGGTTCCGGAGACAAGGCCGGCCCGGAGCTTGTCCACTTTGAAATAGCCCGGCATGGACTTTATTATCAATTCACCGATGCCGGGGGGAAGTTCGGCGGAAGCCGTGAGAAAAGACTTGCCTCCGTTTATGATCTCGACCTCGCCGATTCTGGCGTAGTCGGTGGTGGCCCTGACTTCGTCCAAAGTGAGGCCCGGCGGTTTGTCTATAATGAAACGTTTTCCGTCGGTGAAAGTCGTTTCCGTGGCGGCAGCGGTTATCTTGAACGCATCTGTGGACTTTGCCGCTTCCTCCAGCCCGGCGACAAGATTATAATTTATCTGAAAACCGGTATCGAAATAGAAGATGGTCGCTTCTTTCAGGGGGGCGGCTCCGGCCAAGGACGTGAAGGCCGTGGCCAGCAGGTAAGAAATTAGAAACGGCCGTTGCATAAGTTCAAGTTTACAAAATTTGCGGCTGACCCCGGTTGTTTCGCTAAGTGTCAGTAAGATTGTAAATGTATTTCTTTAAGCGGTATAATTGAAATCGCGGCGGCAGGTTTATTCTGTTCGTGTCCGGCCGCCTGGATCGGCTGTTCAAAGGGAGAATTTATGAAAGCTCTTGTAAAGAAAAAACGCGAAAAAGGCCTCTGGCTGGAGGATGTGCCCAGGCCGGAAATAAAACATAACGAGGTCCTGATAAAAATAACGCAGACGGCGATCTGCGGCACCGACATCCATATCTACCAGTGGGACGACTGGGCCCAGAAAACCATCCCGGTACCTATGCACGTGGGGCACGAGTTCGTCGGGCTGATCGCGGAACTGGGCAAGGATGTAAAAGGCCTGAGCGTGGGGGAGCGGGTTTCGGGCGAGGGTCACATAGTCTGCGGCCATTGCCGCAGCTGCCGTGCGGGCCACAGGCATCTGTGCATAAACACAAAAGGGATAGGCGTGAACCTGCCCGGCTGTTTCGCCGAGTACCTGGCCATCCCGGCCGATAACGTTTTTCCTATCCCTGACGGCGTAAGCGACGACGAGGCTTCCATCCTGGACCCGCTGGGCAACGCGGTGCATACCGCGCTTTCCTTCGATCTTATAGGCGAGGATGTGCTGATAACCGGCGCCGGACCCATCGGGATCATGGCCGCGGCCATAGCCCGGCACGTCGGCGCGCGGCATGTCGTGATAACCGACGTGAACGAGTACCGCATGGAACTGGCCCGGAAACTCGGCGTGGAGAATGTGGTTGACGCGCGCAGGGAAAAGCTCAGCGACGTCATGCACAAACTTAAGATGACGGAAGGTTTTGACGTGGGGCTTGAGATGTCCGGCAATGCCCAGGCTTTTAACGACATGATCCCGGCGGTAAAGATGGGCGCTAAGATCGCGCTGCTGGGCATCCTTCCGCCGAATACCACTATTCCCTGGAACCAGGTGATCTTCAAGGCGCTGTTCCTGAAGGGCATCTACGGCCGCGAAATGTTCGAGACCTGGTACAAGATGTGCGCCATGCTCACCAGCGGGCTTGATATAAAACCTGTGATCACGCACAGATTCCCGGCTGTCCGCTTTCAGGAGGGGTTCGAGATCATGTCTTCCGGCAATTCCGGGAAGATAATCCTGGACTGGTAAGGATAAAAATGAGGGTAATGATCTCACGCGGACTGGCATTGGCGCTCGTTGCGGCCGTCTTTTTGTCCGGCTGCGGAAAAGTAAAGGAAAAAGCGTCCGGCTATTACCTCTCAAAGGCGCGAAAGACCATAGCTCTCCCGGAGCCGTCCCAGGCGGAACTGGAAAGCGCCTACGCCGCTCTCGGCAAAAGTCTGGAATACCGGCCATCCTCCCGCCGCGCCCTGGAAACCCTTGAAACGCTTACAGGAAAGGCGTCTAAAGCCGGCTTCGCGGCCGGGCTGGACCTGGAGATAATCATCCTGAACCGCGTTCTGCGCGCTTCGCCGCTGAATTGGCCGGTCTACGCGGCCATTATCGACGACCTATCGGTGCGCGGGGACCTGTTTTCGCTGAACGAGCTCGCTTCCAGGCTGGAGGCCGCCGGTTCCGCTAAGAACGCCTCGCAGCCTTATGAGATCTCGATGGCCCTCGCCCTGTGTTATGCCGCCATGACGCCGTGGGTGGAGTCGGAGGGTTATCTCAGCCTGAATAAATCCCCGGATGTCCTGGTGGAAAAGGCCCGTGAATACGTGCGCGTGCGCCGCAGGGCCGAAGAGCTGCAGGTTTACCTCGCGAAGGCGGACGCCATCGATCCCGCCCGGAGAAAAACGGTTCCCGATGCCCTGCGCGTCTCCGAAGAGGTGGCGCTGGGGGACCTGGCTTCGAGCAGGGCGGAGGCGGAACGTATTTACGCCGCGGCGGCGCGGATGGATTCCGAGCCGGCTTTCCTTAAGGCCGTCAGCCTTACGGTACAGGGCAACGGGGCGCTTATCAAAAAGGATTATTCCGGCGCCCGCGCGTTTTACCGGAGCGCCATGCGGAACCAGCCGGGTTTTATCGACGCAAGGAAGCAGCTGGTGGAGGTGGATTTTCAGGAGGGCGCCGGCCTGTCTTTGACGGGCGCGGGCCTCAAGGCGGGCAGGCAGCTTCTGTACCGGGCCTACGAGGAATCGGATAAGGTTCTTGCGGCGGCGCTGGAAACGCAAAATTGGCTGCCGTTCCTGTCCAGGGATAAATTTCTCGCCGATACTTACTCCATCCGGGCGGCGGTCATCTCGGCGATCAACGCCATAGAAAAAGAAAAGCTGAAGAACAAGGCCGGGTTTGAACGCGAGTTTAAATACGCGCTGGACGAAGCGCTGCGCCTAAACCCGCAGGGGAAGCTGGCGCGCGCTCTGCTGGAAAGGTACTCCAAAGAGGGTTTTTAAGCGATCACCCGCTCTCCCGGTACGCGGCGCGTGCCGTGTCCTGATCCGAATGAGAAACCTCCTGAATTTTTGTTCTCGCCGCTTTGTGTCTCTATGCGCCTGCTCGGCCGCGTTCTTTGCCGGCGCGGTCGTTACCTGCCGCCCGGTTTTTTCAGAGGATGCGCAAGCGTCCACGGAGACGGCCAGGCCGTCCCGGGAGGCAAATCCGCTTATGCTGACCCTCGCCAAGGATAACCGGGATTCCCGTGTCTCGCTGGATTATTCCGTGCGCTGGGATTTTTCGGATCTCTCGGGTTTCCGTCCCGGTTTCAAGACCCTTTCGGACAGCATTTCGGCGATAAGGGACTGGGATATCACGGAAAACACCAGGGTCAAATATTACGGTTTCCGTGCCAATCCCTGGCGCATCTTTATCGCCAGGGAAAAAGTGGAGGGCGCGGCGCCGTCCGGCGTCGTCGGCGGTTCGTCGCTTGCGGCTTCCGGCGTTAATTCCCCGGCCTATCGAAAACGCCTG
>Ga0172379_10008219_pt1 | contig 13215 bp, 16 predicted proteins | sample GrowelOW334metaG_FD_119756 | JGI IMG/M metagenome (GOLD analysis project Ga0172379, IMG submission 119756) | Groundwater microbial communities from an aquifer near a municipal landfill in Southern Ontario, Canada - Groundwater well OW334 metaG | ecosystem: Environmental > Aquatic > Deep... | reverse complement strand
TTTCCACTTCCGTCTTGGTCGGCTCCAGCGTATGGAATAATATCTCCAGTTATCGGGATAACAGCGATATTGCAAGAACCATCACTTATCATCGTGCTTGCATTGTATCCGCTCCATTCGTCATGCCACGAACCAAATATCCGAAGTCCGACAGCAAAAACAATAATTATCGCCAAAGCCAACAATGTGATTATTTTGATTTTTTCTTTAATTGTTTCCATTTATTTGATTTAAAAGCTGTTTTATTATTTCTCTATCTTGCTTGTTTTGTTCTGCTAAATCTTTAATTTGTTTTAATAAAACCTCATTCGTATTTTGTGTTGTTTCAACCGATTCTGTTTTTTGGGAATACTCTTTATAAGTTGCTGAATTAAAATGCCATGCATCAAGAAGTATCCCGCCAACCATTAGAAGCATGCTAATAAACCCAACGACAAGTATGCCTATTACAATTTTTATATAAAAATCAAACTTATTCGCAATATCAGCGACAGGATCAAATATATTATATTTGGGCTTTTCGCTGAGGGGATCAAATATTTTAATTTTTGGTTCTTTGTTGGTCATAATTTAATAAACCCCAGTTATGGCTGTCGTGTCATTATCTGTTTTAATTTCTAAGTCTCGATTAAAAAATTGTGGGTCGTGAAAATTAATACCACCAAAGCTAGTGTTTTGGAATCTTACGCCCGGTCCAAAAGTTACCCCGCCAACACGAATTCGCTGTCTTGGTTCAAGACTTCCATCTGTATGTTTTATAAAAATTGAATCAAAATTAACTCTTGCCATATTATTTATATAATAAACCTTTTTACAACTCTTGCCAAAGTTCGTGGGCTTCGTCTACATCTAATCCAGTTTCATCCATAAGTTCTTGAAGCTCCTCTGCTTCATCTTTACTCATATCTTCCTCTTTTGCTTTTTCAAATACTTCGTCATCCATATTTTTTAAAAAAAGCTTCGCATTTTTTCAATGGATGCTTTTAAGGTATTGTATTCAGTTTTTCCATTGTCTTTCTGATGGTGAATTTGATTCCTAATAAAAGTATGTTCACTTACTTCGTTGGATATTCCAAAATATGAAGAAGTTTTTTGTTCGCCTTTAACTCCAACAAAGAAATCATTATCAAATGCTTTAATACTCTTACTATCACCATTTATAAACTTTAGCTCCTCAAAAAGCTCGTTATGGTATTCTTCTGTTGCTAAATTAAAAGCAAGATAGTTTGTTTCATTCGCAGATATGTAAGGCAAAACCCTTTTTTCTATATCTAAAATTTCTTGTCCATTTTGTAGTACTCTAATTTTAACTTTATTATTAAAAGAAATTTGTTTTACTAATAAAGGAGAATGCGACGTAAGAATTATTTGAGAATTCTTAGAAAATTCTAATAAGAAATAAACAAATTTTTCTTGCAAATTAGGATGTAAATGTAATTCGGGTTCATCTATAAAGACTATAAGTTGTTTACCACTTTGTTGTGCAAGAAAGAAAGAATATAGAAACGAGAATATCATCTCATACCCAGAGCCAAGGCTATTTAGGGAAATTTGTTGATGATTATCTTTCCTAGTTGTAAAAAAGGCATCTTTAAAAGGTTTATGGTTATCCAAAAAATCCAATTTTACTTGATAACCACTAATTTCTTGAAACTTCTTAATAGCTTCTATAAGGAAATTATTTTCAACTTTGTCTTTTTTTATTTTTTCATCTAAACCCTCATTCAAATTTGTTATCTCTGTTCCTTTCAAATACTGAAAACTAAAATCTTCCATTAAACGATCAAATCGTGTCGTATTAAAATTACCAGACTTAATTTGGAATAAACGATTTTTATCCAAGAACAAAGTATCATTTTCACTAAATCTTTTACCTTTAAAAGGATTATTAACATTTACACGTAAATCTGGACTACCATCTTTTGGTTTTGACGGATTTACTTTTATAAATTTTTGATCATTAACAATCATACTTGATAAATATGCTTTACTTCCTCTTGCTCTAATTCCAGCTTCAAAAGAAAACCCCTTTGCTTTAAATGATCCATTAGGCATCGTACCATCAACATCAAATTCATCTTTTGAATAAATACTAATTTCAACTTTATCGTTAATATCATTGAAATTATCAATTGAGAAATTTTCAGTTTTGTATTCTAGTATTGGTAAAGCAAAAGCATCTAAAAGAGCAGTTTTACCACTGCCATTTTCGCCAACAAAAACATTCAATCCAGATCCTTCACTTACTCCATCGGGGGTATTTATATTATCAATGATGAAATCTCTATTAGAAGGAAAAAGTCTAAAATTTTTAATTATTATTTTTGAAATTAACATAATTTTTTCGCCATATTTTACTTCAATTCAAAAACTTCCCATTCATTCCAATCACCACGCTCGCATTTTTCCCAATCAAAAATTTTATTATCATTAATCAGCCATGCACGATTTTTCTGTATAACAATACCGCCAAATATCTTTTTATTTTTTTGACTTGCAATATATTTTTGCAAAGCTTCAGCTTTGACTTTTGTATAAGTTTTTCCATCACGGTCGCCTGTATCTTTAACTTCAAATAAACCAAGACGACCGTCAGTTAATTTAACTAAATAGTCGGGATAAAAAGTATAAATGCTATTTTGATATTCATATTTAACACCAAAATAATCCTGCTTATTTTCTCCATTTTTCCACCACCAATCAATTTTTGAAGCATTCGTATTCAAGAAAGTTTCAAACTCTCTTTCTGGATTAGATCTGTCTATATTTAGATAACACGGCTCATAAGCATAATTTTTAGATTTAACTATTTCGTCGGTATATTCATTATAAAATTGTTCGTTTTGAAGTTCAAAAGAATATTTTTGCTCACTTTCCTCAATACGCTTGCGGACTTCCGTTTCTTTAACTATTACATATTCACTAATAGCTTTTGATAAGATATGTTCAAATACAATTCTGTTTTTATTATTCAAAAATATTTTTTGAGTTAGTAGAGACGGGTCAGGCCAATTTTCAGCATCAAGATTATTATTAAACCAAAGATAAATAGCCGTTTTGACAGCCGGAACAGAACGCTTAACATTTTTAAACGATCCTAAATTGTTTTTAATAACTTGTTCAAATAAAATCTGCAATTCGTCAGTTGCAACATTTAATCTAGCCCACGCGTCAGGACTTATTTTTCCTTCAATTTCATCAAAACTTTTCACATCAAGCGAAGTGTCAGCAATTAATTCTTGTTGATACTTTTTAATATCAAGATTAATGTCTTTATTTTCAACTGCTTTTATATTTTCTTTAAGTTTTCCATTTTTAGTAATGCCAAAATACGCATTCGCTATCTTTTCAAAGACTGGCACAAAACTCGAAGTAATGTCGCCATAGTCAGCGCGGGCTTTATAGTATGATTCAATTTTAATTGGCTTGTATTTTTTAATGCGAGTTGCCTTGAGATGTTTAATAATATTCGGATTATATTCTTCTTTTTTAACCGAGATTGATTGCAGATTGGTGTAAATATAACCCTTGTTTAAAATTTCATTATTATAATGTTTTTGTTCCGGCATTCGTAAAATACGACCAACAGTCTGGATTTCAAAAACAATATTATGGGTTTCTCTAAATTTAACCAAGATGTGAGCTCGAGGACAATCCCAGCCAGTATCAATAGCTTGTTTAAAAATCAAAAATTCAATTTCATTGTCCGGTTCGGAAATCCAATCAATCAACTCTGATTTTTGCTCGGCCAACCAAACAGCAAGTTTTCCGTTGCCATGTCCATCTTTGCGTTCAGTGATATTTTTACCAGCTAAAAATTTTCTAACCGCTTCAATTTTTTGCTCGCCAGCTTCAGCTGTTGGAATTTGCACCAAAACCAAAGGATTGATGTTCGATTCTTCTTTTTTAAAAGCTTTCAAAAGCTCAAGTCGCTTTTGGTAAGATGCTTCAAGCACAGCAGTTTGAGAATCTTCCTCGGATTTAGCAATTTTTTCTATATCCTCATTAATTATCAATTCTTTCTTAATCATTCCTTCCTCAATGACATCTTTGGAATTTACTTTCACAAAACCGGCTTTGGTTTCAAACAACTGAGCCGCAGTTGGTATTAATTTTGGTGTAGCACTCATTTCCATAACCAAATCTGCAGAAATAATCTGCCTTAATTCTTGAGCTCTTTCGCTGGTAGCATTTGTGTGGCTTTCATCAATAATCAAAATAATTTTTCTCTGTTCTCTCGTTTTTTCCAAAACATCGCGGAAATTCAATTTTTCGCCGTCTTTCATCAAAAGCACTTTCCATTCGCCGGTTTTGCTATCTTTGCTTCGCAATTTTTCCCAATTAGCCACCACAACTTCATTTTTAACAATTCTTTCTCGCCCACCCGAAAATTCTTCTTCAGCCAAAGTAACCCGAGGAAATCCGGCAAAAACTTTTTCCAAAGAATGCTTGCTTTGCAAATGCAGTTCGCCTTTGCCGATACTCATCCATACAAAACAAATGTCGTCATTGGGAAGTTCTTTGATAAGTCCTTCAATAAATTTGGCAGTCATAATTGTTTTACCCGAACCGGTAGGGGCTTGAAAGATCAAGGCTTCGCCCGGTCCATCAAAATTTAACAACTTAACGGCAGTTTCAATCAACTGATCAACGGCTTTTTCTTGATATGGTTTAAGATTAATATTCATAAATTTGTTTATATACATCTAATATTTTTTGCGGAATAGGTTCCAAGGAAACATTATTCCAACCCCTAAAGTCGCTTTTATCTAAGCCAAGCGGGTCAAGGGTAAAGCAATAAAAGATTTTCTCGCCGTCAATTTTATTTAACTCTTTTTTAAGTTCGGATAAAGTTTTATGTTCTAAAGAATAATATACCGCTAAAGTTTTATCGCCTTGTTGAAAAATTCTATAATCGTTCGTCTTTTTTGTTTCGTCAAAAATTCCTTCGCGTAAACAAAGCATCTCAGTGCATTCTCTAGTTATGCGAATTTTGAAGTCATCTTTATTGGAAGCATTTTTGACAAATTTTGTTTTTAAATATTTGAGAGAACCTCCTAATCCTTCAACTTTTTTACCTTTTTGATTTTTATACCCTTGAATTACTTTTTCAATTCTTGGGTAACATACTTCTGTGGCAATATTCTTTTCGTTATTTGTACAAAGAATAAATTGACGGCTTCCACCATCTTGTTTGTTTAATTCTAATACTGCATGACCAGTAGTTCCTGAACCAGCAAAAAAATCTAAAATAATGGCATCTTTTTTGTCCGACATAACTTTTAAGCAATCCATTACCGCAAAAATAGATTTTGGATAAGAAAAAGCTTGAAGTTCAGAAAACATATCTTTAAGTAAGTTTGTGCCATAAGCGGTAGAGGAATACTCTTTTTTATCCCACCATGTCATTGGTAAAATTCCTTCATCATTTAGCCTACCTTTAACATAAGCATGCAGTTTTCCTTTTTGTATTTTTGGTTTAAACTCTTCAATTTCTGCCCTAGCCCTCTCCACACCATATCGCCATCGTCTTTCTTCACCATTATCATCGACTGGATATAATATTTTCTCACTTTTTTGTGGTTTTTCTAGAGCAATCCATTCTTCCTTTTTTGAATCCCATTTCATATTTGGAATTCTCACAGAATTTGTTGATATAAAAATAGGATAGAACATACTCGGAGATTCAGCACGCATACTGCCCGGTTTTCTAAAATTTACCCATTCGAAAGAACCTTTATCGTCTTTTTGATCATATCTATCTTTTTGTATCTGGCTTCTTTCTAAACGAAAAACTTGAGAGATGTCTGATTTTCCAAAAAAAATAGCATATTCATGAGTGATTGAAACTCCTTTTGTGGTTGACCTCCCGGCAGGATTATTTCTAATAGCAATTGTGCCAAGATGATTAAATTCTCCAAAAATTTCCTCCATCAAAAGTAAAAGTCTTGGAATTTCATAGTCATCAATAGTCACACAAATTATGCCTTCTTCCGTTAAAAGATTTTTCGCGAGTCTAAGTCTTTTATCCATAAAAGAGATCCACTTACTGTGCCGATATGAATCAGTTGAATCTATATAATCATTATTATATTTCCAATCTTTTGCTCCTGTGTTATATGGAGGGTCGATATAAATCGCGTTAATTTTTTCTTGATGCGTAAAATTTAAAACTGACAAGGCGTGATAATTATCACCTTCAATTAAAATATTTACTGGCTTATCACTTTCGTCTTTTATTTCTTTACCTTTAACCTCTTTCAAAACAGGCAGAGCGTTTTCAGCATCCTTTTCAAATTGCTCCTTGACTTTTTCCTCATCCCAAATTAGTCCGTATTTTTTACGTGATTCAAATCTTTCAACGATTTTAAGAAGTTCCTCTTTGCTTAATTGAGAATAATCTTTTGCCATAAATTTATTTTAAAAGCTCATTAGTTGAAATATTTAATGCTTTTGCTAACTTTGCAATTGTGGAAAGTGTCGGATTCGTCTTTCCATTTTCTATCGTACTAACAAAACCACGACTAACCCCTAACTCGCGCGCAATATCGCCTTGCGATATTGCTTTCTTAGTTCTAATTCTTTTCAGATTCAATCCCAATTTTGCGGATTCGTTTTGCATTATCCACAGTATATCGCTTGTTATAGTGTATCACAATGTTATGATATATCATAACAGGAGAAAAGCCCGCATTCCTCCCCAAACCCCTCCTGCGGGAAGAATTTGAAATCTCGCCAAAAGATACAGCCGAGGAAAATGGAAATCCTAATCCCCAAAATATTTGTTTCCATTTTCCGAGTCCATTTGAATTAGCACATTAGCCGAGCGTAGTGGAAATATTAAAATTAAGAAAAATGTCGAGCGTACGCATTAATCATTGGTCGGATTGTTTTGGTAATAAGTTCGTATTTTGTTCAAGAAACACAGCCTTGCGTGCAAGTTATCGTTTTTAGAAAAATTCGGAGCGACGCAAAGCGTCGCGTATGGAGTTTCCGCCAGAATTCGCCAAGGGTTTTTGAAATCAAGAGAAAGCGAGCGGGACGCGAGGCGGGGGTTCCCTGAACTAAAGTTCAGACAAAATATTAATTTTGTGAGCCAAAGTGAAGCGAAAATTATCAATCTTTAACATAAATTAAACTATATGAGCAAATTCTTTCTATATGCGAGAAAATCTACGGACGAGCCGGACAGACAGATTTTAAGTATTGAAGCCCAGATTGACGAGTTGAAAGAATTTGCCGAGCGAGAGCATATTGAAATTATTGAAACCTTTATCGAATCACAGACGGCAAAAGAACCCGGACGGCCGATTTTCAATAATATGCTCTCGCTCGTAGAGAAAGGCGTGGCTGAGGGAATTTTAGCTTGGCACCCCGATAGATTAGCAAGAAATAGTATTGATGGCGGAAAAATAATCTATCTGTGCGACCTAGGTAAAATTAAAGAGCTAAAATTCCCGACATTTTGGTTTGATTCCACGCCTCAAGGAAAATTTATGTTAAATATTGCTTTTGGTCAGAGCAAATACTATGTCGATAATCTTTCAGAAAATGTGAAGCGCGGACTTCGACAAAAAGTTAGACGAGGCGAATATCCCGGACAAGCTCCGACAGGATATGTAAATGATAAATTAAATAAAAAAATGATTCCGGATATTGAAAGATTCCGCCTCGTCAAAAAAATGTTCGAAGTCTACGCTACTGGAAATTATTCTCTGAAAGATACAAGGAATTTGCTTGCCCAAAAGGGCTTGGTGTCTAAAAATGATAAAGTTCTCAGCATTTCAAACACACAAATGATTTTAAATAATTCTTTTTACTATGGAATGTTTAAATACGGCGGAGAACTTTATCAAGGAAAGCACGAGCCAATGATTCCAAAGAAACTTTTTGATAAATGTCAGGAGATAATGGCGAGAAATTCTCATCCGATGAAACGAGGAATAATCAAACACACTTTTCGTGGAACATTTTTGTGCGGGGAATGTGGCTGTGGTATTACAAGCGAAGTGCAGAAAGGTCATACATATTATCGCTGTACCAAAAAGAAAGGTATCTGCACACAAAAATTTATCCGTGAAGAATTCCTCGCCGAACAAGTGAATGACATTATCAAAAAAGTTTCTTTGTCGTCCGAGTGGAAAGAATGGATGCTCGCTGAATTAGATAAAGAGCAAGCGAGCACAATTGAGTCAGACGCCCTTTTCGTTCAAAATCTAAAAAATCAAATCAAAAGTGTTGAGGAGACGCTAGATAGGCTTCTTGACGCTCATTTAGACAGCACAATTACGAGCGAGGAGTATATCGCGAAGAAGCAGAAGCTCCTCAACCAAAAGATTGATTTTTCAGAGAAATTGAAAGATTTTGAACGAAAAGGCAATCGCTGGCTCGAACTTTCTCGTCAATTCATTTTAGACAGCAACCAAGCCATAATTATCGCTTCCGAAGAAAATCTCGAAGCCAAAAGAGATTTTCTTAAAAAGATTGGCTCGAACCCCCGTCTCGCATCCCGCTCGCTTCTTTTGGATTTCAAAAACCCTTGGCGAATTCTGGCGGAAACTCCATATGCGACGCTTTGCGTCGCTCCAAATTTTTCTAAAAACGATAACTTGCACGCAAGGCTGGGAGACTTGGATTCGAACCAAGATATCATCCTCCAGAGGGATGAGTCCTACCATTAGACGATCTCCCAATCGTGTCTTTACAATAGTATAAAATGGTTCTTTTATCAAATTTGTGATTAGTTTGCTATAATAAAAACATGATTAAGCCTTGGAAAACAATAAAATCTGAATTGGCTTTTAATAACAAATGGTTCAAACTAAAAAATGACACCGTTGAGTTGCCGAACGGAAAAATTATGGATGACTATTTTTACGCTGATGGGGGACAAGTATCAATGATTTTTCCGGTAACGTCTGAAGGAAAAGTTTTAATGGTCAGACAATACAAACATGGAGTAAAAGAAATTTTAAAAGAATTTCCCGCAGGTTATTTTGACCCCAAATTAGAAACTTCAGAAATGGCGGCAAAAAGAGAATTACTTGAGGAAACAGGATATCTTGCTGAATCTTTAATTCCACTTTCAACTCTTAGAAACTCACCCACAAAAAATACTTTACTTGTTCACTTATTTTTAGCAAAAGATGTAAAAAGAGTTGGGGAGCAACAATTAGATCAGGCAGAAAATATAGAAATAATAGAATTAAGCATTCCCGAATTATTAGACCAAATAACAAACGGAGAAATTACAGCTAGCGACACTATCGCTTTAGTGTTTATAGCATTAAAATATTTAAGAAAGTTAGATTTGAAAGATTAGTCTTAATTTTTTGTCAAAAAGGTTTCAATTTCGTACCAAACTCTCAGCAAATTTTTTTGATAGAATAAAATTATATGAAAAATAATATAAAAGTCATAATCTTTGATTTGGGGGGCGTACTTGTTCCTGAAAAAAGAGATTTGATGGATAATCATATTTCTAGATTTCTAAAAATTAAAGAAGGTGACCTTAAGAGATTTTCTAAAAATTTGAACAACGAACTTACAAAAGGAGAAATTGACCTTAGCCAGTTTTATTCGGGGATTCTAAAAAAAATTAATAATAAAGAAATTAGCCCATCTAAATTAGTTCAAAAACATATAGCATTATATAAAAAATATTGCATCAAAAGGGACGCCAGTGTGTTGAGACTCATAAGGAGGTTAAAGAAAAGATATCTGGTTGTGTGTCTAGTAAATACAGAACTAGAGATTGCTAAGATAAATAAAGAAAATGGTTTATATAATATTTTTTTAAAAAGTTTCATATCAACAGAAATGAAAATGATGAAACCCAGCTTAAATATTTATAAAATGGTTTTACGACGATTGAGGATAAAATCCGAAAAAGCAGTTTTCATTGATGATAAAGAGAAAAATGTTAATTCTGCAAGAAAGTTAGGTATAAACTCTATCCTCTATAAAAATTTTAGGCAATTAAAGAAAGATTTAAAGACTTTTGGGTTATCCATTTAAATAAGTTCCGATAGCGCACCCCTCGGCCGTAGCCCATGGGCGAGGCAGACACCCAGCTTGTATTTCTGATATAATATTTATATGAAAAAATCTGTTTATGAACAAACTACTGAAGTTTATAATAAACTAGGTAAAAAATATTTAGACGATAGCAAAAAAGTTATTCCCATAAAGCGTCTCTCTTTTTCAAAATTATTTATAAAAGGTAGTCATATTTTAGATTTAGGTTGTGGGGGTGGAAGAGACGCAAAATTTTTTACTGAAAAGGGTCTAAAAGTTACGGGTATTGATTCTTCTTCTGTTTTAATAAAGTTGGCACGCAAAGAAGCGCCTATTGCAACTTTTAAATGCATTGATTTACTTAAAATGAATTTTCCCAAAAATTCTTTTGATGGTATTTGGGCGGAGGCAGTGTTACTTCACTTAAAAAGAAAAGATGTTTCAAAAGCACTTAAGAAACTTCACAATATTTTAAGGAAACATGGATATATTTATGTAAGAGTTAAACAAGGAAAAGGAGAAGCTTATGTTAAAGAAAAACTTTCAGGTTGGCAAGGAAGATTTTACACTTACTTTTCAAAAAGAGAGATAGAAACTTTATTAAAGAAAGAAGGTTTTAAAATAGTTTATTCAAAGTTGTTACCGGACGAACACAAAAGGCCAGATGTTTCGTGGATTGCAGTTTTGGCAAGGAAATAGGTTTCCACGTCGCACCAAACACCCAGTCAATTTTTTAAAAGATGCTATAATAAAATCATGCAAAAAATAGCAACACGAGTTTTTATTTATTCATCTATCGTTTTTGGAGTTATCGGTATTTTGGTTGTCATAACTGGTTCTGGGCCAGATGCGCCAGATTCAAATGTAAGTCAAATATTAATTAGACTTTTATTTGCAACCGTCTTCATCATACTACCTTCATTTGCATTGAGTGTTGCCAGTAAGTACCTCAATGACAAATCTTAAATTTGCTATAATAAAAACATTACAAGTAAGTATTTAATAAATATTTTATGGAAAAAATAAAAGTAGAAAATCACATGTGTGCGGGAGGGTTTTGGTTTATGGCTTGGCTTTTCACCATAGGCTTTTTGCATTTAACTTTTTGGAAAGGAGTATTGGCGTTGTTGCTCTGGCCATATTTCTTGGGTGTAAATTTTTCAATTATTAACTAAAATAACCCAGATTAAGCAAGATAAAGCAAGAACCGTTCTTGCTTATTTCTAGCGTATGAAAAAAATTGATATACAAAAATCAAAGGGAACACCATTCCAGAAAAAAGTTTGGAAGACTCTGCTTGGAATAAAAAGGGGAGACACTATAACGTATAAAGAGCTAGCAAAAAAAGTAAGCAGGCCCAAGGCTATAAGAGCTGTCGCAAATGCTGTCGGAGCAAACCCGATGCCTATTACTATTCCATGTCATAGAGTGGTGCGGAGTGATGGCTCATTTGGTGGATATTCGGGTAAGGGTGGGGTGAAAATGAAACGTTTGTTGCTTATCAAAGAAGGAGTAAATTTGATACAATAGATTCTATGAAAGACGAAGAGTATTTTAGAGAAGCAGGAAAAGAAGCGGAAAAGGCTTTATGCCTTAGGGACAAATGCGGTGCCGTTGTGGTGCTAAATGGCGAGATAATTGGTAGAGGTTTCAGTGGTCCTGCTAATAATGATATCTCACATCGCAAGTGCGGGCTTAATTTGATAAATTCTAAAAAGCCGAAATCGGACAGGACTTGCTGTGTGCACGTAGAATGGAGATCAATAATAAGTGCAATTAAAAATAAAAAAGATATAACTGGAAGTACCTTATATTTTACGAGAGTAGACAACGAGGGAAATATTTTGAAGTCTGGCGAACCGTATTGTACAGCTTGCAGTCGACTTGCACTCGATAATGGAGTTAAATATTTTGGTTTATGGCACGATTCTGGCATTAAATTATATGATACCGACGAATACAATGAGTTGTCCTACCAATTTCATGTTCAATAATTTGGTATAATAAATCCATGAAGGAAGAATATTTGGATATACTTAGCGAGAAAGGCGAACCAATGGGTGTTTCTCGAACAAGCAGTGATGCACATACAGAAGGCTTAATACATCGAGCAGTTCATGTGTGGCTTGTGAACTCACAAAAATGTATTCTCCTGCAAAAGAGAGCTGCCGAGAAGGAAGCGTATCCAAATTATTGGGATATATCTGCATCTGGACATGTATCTGCCGGGCAGACAAGTATAGAAGGAGCACAAATGGAAACTAAAGAAGAATTAGGACTGTCTTTACCCGCAAGTGCATTTATATATTTTGCAACATTCAGGGAGCAGATTATTTTAAACAACAATACCTATATAAATAAAGAATTCCAAGATATTTATATTGTTCGCATGGATGTTAAACTTTCTAATATGCATTTTGACCATGAAGTTTCAGAATTAAAATGGGTTGGTCTCCAGGAATTTAAACAATTGAGTTTGGACAAAGAATCTATGTTGGTACCACATGCCGAGGAATATAGTCGCCTGGTTGCGTACCTTGAGGATCTCTAGTTATGTTCGTTTATTATTTTAAGTGTTTTGTTGGTATATTTAGTATAACAAATATATGGAAAACAAAGACATCACAGGAAATGGTTTTAATAAAATACTAAAAATGATGAGTCTAAACGGATTCGCAATGTCTTTTGTGGCAATATTCGTTCCCATTTATCTTTTTAATTTGGGGTATTCTTTTCAAATGGTGATGATCTGGATGATGATTCATCATGCCACACTCCTTTTAAGTGCTTTTGTCGCAGTTAAAGTATCAAATAAAATAGGATTGGTACATTCTTTACATGTAAGATTTGGATTATTGCTCACATATTTTTTACTTCTTTTATTTGGGCTTAAAGAGATAAACATACTTTTTTATATAATACCTATTTTGTCTGGAGCAGAAGCTGCATTTTACTGGATACCACTTAATATTCTTTTCGTACGTAATACCAAGGAAGAAAACATGGGAGCATCAATGAAGAAATTTTTTGTTATACCCAAAGCAATGTCAATGGCAGGTCCTCTTATTGGAGCGTTCATAGCTATACATTTTGGATTCAATATTTTATTTGCATTTGCAATGTTCTTATTATTTTTTACTTTTCTACCAATATTATCTTTGAAGTCGGAAAAAACAAACTTTATTTTTTCAAAAGCAA
>Ga0172379_10008218_pt1 | contig 13216 bp, 11 predicted proteins | sample GrowelOW334metaG_FD_119756 | JGI IMG/M metagenome (GOLD analysis project Ga0172379, IMG submission 119756) | Groundwater microbial communities from an aquifer near a municipal landfill in Southern Ontario, Canada - Groundwater well OW334 metaG | ecosystem: Environmental > Aquatic > Deep... | reverse complement strand
TGTTTCATAATAATGTGTTAAAAAGTTTTTTGGCAAAAAGAAAGGCAAAAAGTCCCGTAGTGAAAAAGAAAATAATCAGCACGGGTTGGAAAAGTGAGCGGGTAAATTCAATGGTATTTGAAATTACACCATTGATCCGGGATGTGGGAAAGTAGTAAGTCTGGAAAGCAATCGACTCCGCCACTTCGCTAAAACCAACACCTACGGCAAGTTCCTTTGGGGACTCTGAACTTAAAGTGAGGGTAAACTGCTTATTTCCGGAGTCTGCAACCGGATCGAACTGGAAGCGGACATTATCTCCATCACCGATATTGTAACCATTTATGCGGATAGTCCGGAGTATACCGTTTGCATCAGAAAGCTGGAAAAGAAACGGATCTCGGTTTCGCAAAGAAACGTTTTTGAGATATATGGTAATTATGTTTAACCCGTTGTTTCGGGGAGTAAAACTTTGAGTAACCTGATGGCCGGAATAAATCCAAGTTTGGGTGTTTTCCTGCGGCTGACCGATATCGGGCTGACGCCGGACAAAAAGAGTGAGGCTCAAAGCGAAAGAAATAGGCAATAGGCAATAGGCAAAAGCAATAAGCCAAATTTTATTTATTTTCATAAGCTTGCCATACCGAAATAATTATATAAAGACCCGATGCGGCCAGAAGTGTGTGGAACATACTTTGAATAAAGTTCGGATCAGCCACGGGTTTAAGTAAATCGTAAATTGATGGAAATATTCCGATTTGGGGATTTACCTGAGAAAATAATCCTAAGAATACGAATTGATCCGGAATTAAAATAACCGTACCAAAGAAGCCTACGACCAAAGCCAAAACTACCGGCCATTTGCTGGCGTGTTCGGCTAAATACAAAACAAGAAACGGTAAACTCCATATTATCCATTGTGCGTGAAAATGGGAAAATAATGTAACTGCAAGTGTAAGAGTAAGGAATTCCGGAAGGACATTGTAACTACTCTTTCGTTTCCAGGAAGCCCAGAAGACTAAACCCCAAATAAGGATATAAATCGGTAGGGTTTGACCGGAACTTACGGGCAGACCTGCATAAAAAATAAATTGGGTCAGATTTGTATGGGCCATGGTATAGCGAAATGCCGGGGAATTAATTACGGGCAGCATCGGGATAATAAAAGCTAATATTCCGATTATTGCCACGGTGATAAATTGTTTGACTGTTGATGTACGCAAAAGCACAAAAGGAAGCAATAACAAAGGATAGGTCTTAACAGCGGCTCCCAGTCCCAGTAATATTGCTGCCTGCCAAAGTTTCTTATTCCGGATTAATAATAAGGCTCCTACAGTTAATACGGCAGGAATAATATCTATTTGACCCAACATATATATAGCGTAGAGAGAGATCGGATTAAAAAGCCAAAAAAGAGTTATTGATTGGTGAATTTTGGGTGACGGGCTCAGTCGCAACAGTAAATATAAGACGGTTAAATCTAATATCAGATACGGAAACTTGAGTATCAACATAAATTCAAACATCCGGGGGTGGGAGTATACTTTCAGACCCCAATCATTTAGCCATGAAGAAAATTCCGAGCCCAAAATAAACCGGGAGGCAATATTCCAGAGACCTAATACATAATAATTTCCGGGAAAATAATTGAAGGTATCGGTGTTAGGCAGAACATTTTTATTATCTTCGATGTAATCATAAACATTTAATATTCCCGTTCCTAAAAACTGAACCTGATAATGGAATTTTTTAACATCCGGATGAAAAAAGAAAGCTGAGAAAACCAGCCTGATAATTATGGCCGGAATGATTATGTTAACGAGGTTTTTTGACTGCATCGAAATAATTTGCACCCCAGGATATCCAGCACAGAATAAAGCCAGCAATAACTAAAGTGATTGTGTTCCAGTTATCAAAAACCGGCCTCAGTACCTGTAACGTCGGATACCACCACTGGTGATACATATTGTATAGGTGACCAAGAGTAATTAATAAGTAAATAGGCCACAATTGAGGAGAAACGGCGGCACTGACAGCCAGGAATGGAAGAGTCGGGGCCAGATACCGCTCGTGCATTCTGGTTAAGACCATAAAAGCAGTCATGCTCACAAGGCCCAGTAAATTGATAAATGATTTATTTGTGCGATTTTTCAGAAAATTAATAACCAGTATCAAATATAAAATTATAAAAACAGTTTTTCCGATTTGATTGGGATTGAGATTACCAAATAAAACTTTTTTGTCAGAAATTTTTTGTAATTTTGTATTTAAAGCCCAGAGATTAAAAGCATGGTCCGTAATATAGTCGGATCCGGATCCTACTTCAATCCGGTTTAAATATGTTTGGAGCGGATAGTTGATAGTTGAAACTTGAAAGTTGAAAAATGGTAGGTAAGAAATATAAAAAATTATAAATTGCAGTAATAAACCTTTGAGTGTGGTTTTCTGACCGGTTTTGAAATAAGAAAATATAATAAAGATGGGGAAAAATATCAGAGAAGATTGTTTTATGAGCAAGGCCATGGCCATTGCTGCATGACCCATCAGCGGTTTAGAGGTGATCGTCAGCCAAACTGCCAATAATATAAAAAATACGGGCGGTGATTCCAACTGGCCCCAAAGCGAGGAATTATAAAAAACTGCGGGATTAAATAAATAAACCATACCGGCTAAAAATGCGGAACGGGAATCGGATTTGAGAAATTTTCTGGCCAGAGCGTAAATAAGAACCGTAATACCGATATCGCTCATTATGGATAATAATTTCTGAAATGCCGGCTCTACATCCTGGTCTTCCAGATACCAAATTAATTTAGACGGAAACCAGGAAAACTGATTATTTAATTGATAGGTTAAGCTATAGATACTTTTATATGCCCATGATGAAGTAGTAAATGAATAAAGAGCGAGGGGTGGATAAGTGGGTTGGAGAATCCCCTGATACTTTCGGTCATATGCTCCGACAGACCCTTGGGTTAAAATACTTTTTCCCCAGCCGGTATGATTATTTACATCCCCGCTGTAAATAAAAACACTTAAGACTAATCTTAAAATTAAACCTACCACCAGGAAGAACGAAAATTTGATCATTGAGAACGGGTAATCAAATAAAGTATGGGGTCACCGAAAGGATTGGTGACGGTATCTAAGACGTTTACTCCTCCGGGAGGATTTTTTTGCCAATTCCCCCAAGCATCATCACGCTGACTGACCAAATACAGACTATCCCGGGTTATCAGATCGGGCAATGATTTGTTGGGAGGAAGAGAAAAGGCGCCGAAATAATATTTGGGAGGCAGGAAAAAACCGAAATAATTCGGCGCAACATCAGGCTGGGGCTGATCCAGAGTAAAATTTTTGTGGAATTTGGCCGGTGAATAATTGGTATAAAAAAGAAACCGGATAAGAGAAGGTTCATAGGTATTATTAATGTAAATCCGCGAAAAAGAGGGCTCTAATTTCGCGAGCGAAGTCATGGCCTGTTTGTACCCCATATGCCACCATCTCCATGAATTTTCCGGATACCGGTAATAATAATAATTAAAGAACTGCAGAACCTGCAAACAGAGAAGTAATATTACGGGTAGGCCTAAAATTAGACGGAATCGTGACTGACCAATTAGTCTAAACCCTGCCCCGATGGCCACACACAACGGTGGAATTAAAACAAACAGCCTGGTAGCATGGTATCCCCCATCGTAAGTAAGAGAGGAAGGTATGGGGGCGGCAACCAGCCATAAAAGCCAAAGATACTGCCTCTTTTTTGCCAGCAGGTAGATACCGGCCACTAAGGGAATGGCCATAGCCGGAAGCAATTGGCCGGTAAAATTTGTGTTGTGGCGAATTGTGGGATCGCCCCTCACAAATAAAAATTCGGTAGAAAATGCCGATAGATAATTATCCATAATTCTTCTTAGAATCAAAAATGGCCTATTGGTAAGGTATTTTTCTACAGGGGATTTGGAAGCAGCTCTGATTTCCACCGACTCTTCGGTAATCCTGGGATGGCTGAACACACTGACGGTAGAGAACCGCTCACCGGCTTTGCCGAAAATCATCTGACTTACAAACGGAATCAGAATAAACAGAAATAACAGTATCGGCCGCAAATTAATTTTTGGTTTATATAAAAGGAAGAGAATTAAAATCAGAAGCGGGGTAAAAACTGCGGCAGTGCTATAGGTATAAAAAGTGAGGGCAAAAAAAGTTGCGGATAGTGAGTGCCATTTCTTAATAAAGAGCAGATTAGCCATTAGTAATAAATCCAGAAGCAGGACGACTTCGAAAGCGGCTCGGGAATATTGGAAATGCCAGGGAATAATACACATCATCAGAGAGGCCAGAATTGAGATGGTTTTGGATTTTGTAGTCAGAAGGGTGGATAAATAAAGAATAAGCACCCCCAGAGCGCCCAACACTATTTCCGGAGCTCTGACTCCTATTTCCGTATTTCCGAAAGCGGCAATTGAGGGTACGGTGTAATACATGAGAAGCGGAGCCCGCCATTCAGAAAGGGAATGGATATAAACCGGTAAAATCTGACCATAAATGTCCCGACCGGTTTTTAATAAAGAGTAGGCTTGATACCCTACGTCGATTTCATCGCCAAATAGTTCCGGAGGCACAGCAGAAATACCAAACCCGCGGATAAAAAGACTTAACCCCAGGATTAAACTAAGTACCGTTCCCATATCGAATACATTATAATCTTAAACGATGGTCTCGGTCATCATTGTTTCGTACAACACAATAGAATTAACTTTGAAGTGCCTTGAAAGGGTGTCAGCCTCAAAAGGAGTAGATTTGGAATTAATCGTGATTGATAACGCTTCGGTTGATGAGAGTGTCAAAGAAATAAGAAAAAGATTTAAAAATATTAAAATCATAGAAAATAAGAAAAATTCAGGTTTCGGAAGAGCCAATAATCAGGGTATGAAAATTGCCCAAGGGGAGCAGATATTGCTTCTTAACAGTGATTGCTTCGTAGAGCCCGATACCATAAGAGAACTTCTGAATAAAAATTATGATGTGGCGGGGTGCAAATTACTAAATGAAGACGGCAGTCTTCAACAATCTCACGGATATTTTCCTAATTTAAGGCGAATTAAATTCTTAATGCTTTTTATTGATAATCTTCCCCTGATCCGTGATTATATTGACTCCATTCATGTAAGATCGGAAAAAAGATATGTAAAAGCACAGAAAGTGGATTGGGTGACAGGGGCGTTTATGTTATTAAAAAAAGAAGTTTTTGAAAAAACCGGGGGTTTTGATGAAAATTATTTTATGTACGGTGAAGAGATCGAATGGCAATATCGAATAGCAAAAGCGGGCTTTAGGGTAAATTATGATCCTGCTGTTTCGGCAACCCATCTGGCCGGAGCCAGTTCTCCGGACAGAGCTCCGGCTGTGATCGGTGAAATAGAGGGGTGGAAATATTGGTTTAAGAAATATTACCCCGGCTGGCAGGAAACTGCGTTACGTATTATTGTATTAGTGGGCTGCATATTACGTGTATTTCTGAAGCCAGAATCGGCTAACTTTTATAAAAGTGCAATTTTTGCCCGGTCCAGGAAATAAACCACATGAGGTAATGTTTAAGAAATCCGTTGTACCATAAGCTGCTTTCCCACAGATATTTTTGTGACGATGAGGATTGTTTGGAACTGGAGCCATGCTCGTGAATTACGGAAATATAGGGATTAAAATAAACTTTCAGCCCTTCGGAGCGGATTCTCCGGCAATAATCCAAATCTTCGTAATACATAAAAACCGATTCCGTAAAATAGCCAATTCGATTTAACGTAACTTTCGGGAAAAACATACAGGCACCGGAAACAGCATCTACTGTGATGGGGGTATTTACATCAGGAGAATATTTACCCGCCAGTCCTTTTTGTCCCAGCCAAAATTCCCGAAAGGTTGAGTATATTGATTGCTCATGAAATACTGATCCTTGGGAAGTTCCGTCCGGATCAGACAGCTTGGGACCCATCATTCCGGCCGCGGGATGATTGGTAAAAAAAGATAAACTGTCAGTAAAAAAATTAACAGGAACAATGGTATCAGGATTCAAAAGCAGCAGAAAATCGCCGGTCGATTTCTTTAATCCCTGATTGACGGCTCCGGGAAAGCCAATATTTTTTGGGTTACTAATAAATATAATATTTTTGTACTTTTTGATTATTTTCAGGGAATCATCGGTCGAGGCGTTGTCGATTACAATTGTTTCTAAATTCGGATATTTAGTTTCTGCTATAGACTCCAAACATCGTTCCAATGCGTCAGCAACATTCCAGCTAACAATAATGACAGAAATTTTTGAGTTATTGATCATTAAATATTCGGTTATCGGAATATAAATTTTTTGAAGTCAGACGATATGAAATTATTGATAACAAATGCCATTTTGCCATGGCCACTGGGATTAAGTAGCCCGGATGTTTGAGACAGCGCAGTAATACGGCCAGGAAGTGCAGACAAAGATTAACGGCTGATAAATTTTTCCACTGACAAATCAGATAATTTCTATCCTTGATTAACTGCAGTTGTCCGACATCAAAAGCTTTATTAAATGCGGTTTCCCTTTGATGCTCTACCCGAGCATCAGGCAGCCAAAGAATTTTGTATCCTTGCTTTCGGGCTCTCCAGCTTATGTCCAGGTCTTCGTGATATCCGGGAGAAAATACAGGATCAAAGCCGCCCAATTGATCCCATATAGTTTTTCTGACTGCACAACTTCCCCCGGACGCCCAAAAGGACGAATGAACAGACTCAGATTTTTGGCTGGTATATTGCAGAAACCCTCCGGTAAATTGGACTTTGGCATATCCGAACTTTCCTTCGTTGAAAGTAACGGCAAAAAGTTTCGGGTCATCAAAAAATTTCAGGGCTTTGGTAATTATATCGGGGTGCGGGGTAACATCCTGGTTTAATAAAAGAATGACGTCGGCTTCTGCTGCCTGAAAACCGATATTGACCGATTTGGGAAAACGCAGATTTTTCGGATTGGTAATTAGTTTTATTTCCGGATAGGTACTTTTTATAAACTCCCCGGTGAAATCCTCGGAAGCATCATCAACTATTATCACCTGATCCGATTTGAGTTTGAGCACCGCAGGCAGATTAATTTTGAGATAGTCCAGTCCATTGTACGCGGGAATGACTACGGCGGTTGTCATGAGTTGATTTTAAACCTTGTATGCAGAAATACTCCAGACATTAAGGATATTAGACTGCCCCAAAGCAGTGATTTGGGAAAATATTTTAACTGAAAGTGCATATTTACCCCCGGAGGAACAATAGCGGAAATCAGGCCTCCGTCTGCCGGAAAAACGGGTACCGGAAGTAAATTAACTGTTGCAGTCCAACCCTTTATGTATCCCTGGGAAATCAGTAATAAGGCTGAATTGGTGGCAAAGTAATGCATCTGTAAACCGTTGGGAATTTCGGCAATCCCGGAAATTTTGGCAGTGGCCAAGTCCTCCGGGATTTTTTGGGGGGGATAAAATAGTATTTTGGAACGAGGATCAAAATCAGGATTCTGAATATCGTTTTGAAAATCAGAAAATTCAGGATAATTCGTATAAGCTGTAAGTGAAGAAATTTTGGGTAATACATCGGGATTTGACCATAGTTCAACTGATTTGTCGGAATATTCCCTGTGCCAGCCTGAGTTTACTACCCGGGATTTTATAGGTGTGAGATACGTATCGTCCCTGGTTTTGGCAGCCAGATATTTTACAGATAAAATATCCAGGAACCGGGAGTTTACGTCTGTGAAATCCAAATACCGGTGAGGTTTGGATGTATACGATCCCCTGCCTGAGACTTTGAAAAAATTTGAATAGTTTTGGGAATAAACCGGATCATAGCCTTCCGGAGACTGAAGTCCGTAATAACTCCAGGTGTTCGGGGGAAATATTTCGTCTGTTTCGTTTATAAGGCGGTAACCGGCCTGATTATTTATTAAATAATCAATGACCGGAGTGGTGGGAAACACCAGGTCATTCCTAACCATAGGATTATATTTTCGAAAATAGCGGCCTAATTCCACGACTGATAAAAATATCAGCACTACAGCCATAATTTTAGGAGATAATCTGATAAACCGGAACGACTGGACTACTCCCAGAAATATCACCGGAATAAGACTGTTTCGCAGACTTATGGTGAAATATTGGACAGGGACAGTTTTGAGAAAAAGCAGTGTTAATATAATTAAAATCAGGGGAAGCCAATTGACCTTTTTGAGCTGATCCAAATACAATGCAGATAAAACGGATGCACTTAAAGTAGTCAGAAAGAAAACCCTGCTGGCCGATGAAAAGGTGAGAATCGGAATGTTTAAATTGAACAACCAATTTGAAAACGGGTTTTGGTATCCCAATATAAGTGAAAAAACAAAAAGCAGACTGAAAAATTTACCTAATTTGTTTTTTGATTTTAGAAATAGTGCGCTTAGTACTAAATATGTGCCTATGACACCCAAAAAGTTGGAGTTTTCGTGGTAAGAAGATGTTCCCCAGTGATTGTAGGTGACCGGACTACCAAAGAAATCTGCGGCCCACAATCTAATCAATTCATTGTCCGGGGTGAGACCTAAATTTATGGTTTGAGAAAATTGCTCAGCGGAACGAATAGACTCACGGGCGAAATCGGCGGCAGGCAGTAATATTATGGCGGAAAGACCGATACCTAATACCAGAGCCAAAATACTGCGGGTGATTGTTGCTTTGGTTTTTTGGTAAATTAAGACATAAACCAGCGAAATAGGGATTATATATGTGACGATTTGAAGATTTCCGGCAGAAATTATCAAAAATATTACACTGCTTATCGCTTTTATATTGCCTTTTTCTATGGAAATTAATAACAACGGGATGAAAGCCATAGCCCAGACAGCCGTACCCAACTCTGCCCAAGTGGTCATAAGGCCTGAAAGGGCAAAAATTAAACTTCCGACTATTACTGCGGGATGTGATCTGACGTGCCTTTTTAAATACCAGGCCATGAATAACCCCGCAGAAAAGATCGAGAGCAAGATGTGTAAATTCCAACCGGACATGAAAGGTAATATCAGAAATAACAGTGTAGTCGGGAAAAATACGCCGGTATGGTAGGTTCCGATGATGGAGTTACCCGAAAAAGAATATGGATTTAACAGCGGTAAAACCCCGGATTTGAGTAAATCCGCGGTAATTTTTTTCCAGACAAAGAACTGGGAAAATACATCGGATAACGGAGGGTTTTTGACCGGGACCCCGACGGTATATCCCCATTTGTAATCGCGCCAGGGTAAATTGGCACCGACTAAAGTGTCGGCAGGAATTATTACAAATCCTTTGAAAAATATTTCCCAAAACAAAAATAGGATCAATATCAGCCAAAAGATCGTTATTGATTTCATATTCCTTTTCGCTTTTGAACAATTATGTCACCGAAATGGGTTTCTTCGATCAGAATAGAATATCCGTTTTCTTCCTCGATCCCGGGCTGAATAAAGCGGGTAAAATTAGGTTCCGGAGGATCGATAATCAGATAATAATCTTTAATATCTTTTGAAGCCTTGGGAAGATTATTTCCGAGCTGTCCGATTTGATCATGCCCATGCCAAGCCGGAAGAAACCCATAATTCTTTAGACCGTACCAGTTGAACAGATATGACCAAGCTGTATTAATATACAGAGGTGAGGTAATAGTATTGACCGTGAATGAATTCGATGATTGGTTTTGATAAATGTAATCCAGTACCGATAACTCGTTTCTTAGAATTAAATCCTTCTGCAAGGCAAAAATAGTTTGGCCCTTGGGATTATATTTGACGATGGCCGAAATGTTTGCACAAATAATTCCGATCAATATTAAAGAAAAAAGAATTGGTGAATAGACGTATAGTTTTTTTAACAAAATTACAAAAATTAAATATACTCCCAGGCCGATACCAACATTGAGGAAAGGCGTAGCATATCCGCCGAAAGGAGCGGAAAACGCAGAAGAAATAACATATAAAACCAATAACTGACCCCAGGGTTTTGACCAATAATATTTGGCAAATAAAATAAGTGACATTACTCCGATGATTCCTCCTACGCTTACATTAATCGGAAATAGATTATCCGCAAAAGTTCTGCCCAGCAGATTAATATAAAAATACCAAGTATCCGTAAACTGGCGGATTTGGCCCGTGGATCCTAATAATAAACCAGCGAGTCCCTGAATGGCGGTGAATCCAAATCTAACCTGCGAAATCAGCATAGGCGAAACCGCGATGAGGAAACCCAATAAGAATTTTAGGATCCCTTTGAAATTTATCTTATTATTCCGATTTAATGTAATAATTAATAAAGGCGGAATATGGTAAAGCAGAAAAATATCCGCCTGAACACTTAAGCCCAAACTAATCCCCGCCATCACCGGTGCCCAAGATTTTTTTTGTATCCAACTCCATAAACTGAAATAAAACAGGGGAACGGTAAAAGAAGCATAGGAGGGGTTACTAAGCCAAAGCGAGTATTGGCTTTGCTCGAAAGAAACTGAATAAAGTACGGAGGCTAATATGGCCAGTATTTTGTTTCCGGTTATAGAAATACAAAAATAATAAATAAGGATTATTCCCAATCCATTAATTAATGCTAAGGCAAAGGCCGGAATTATGGGGTTCCCGCTGCCTAATAAATAAAACGGGGCTAAAAGATAGTAATAAAATACGCCATGATACAGCCCCGGAGTGGATGACGGGGGTCCCTGGATTTTAAAATCACCGTCAAGTATCTGGCGGGAAATGAATGCGTCACGACCCTGGTCATAGCTAAAAGTCAGACCTCCGGAATACAGGAAAAGAACGCGAAAAATTACCCCGGCCATAAATATGAACAATAGTAGAAGATTATGACGATTTTTCATTGACCAGACTTAAAACGAGGCTGGCCGACGTGGCAAAAAGTAAAGCTCTGAGTACCGACACCAGCTGATCGGCGGAATAAAAGGAATTAACTGCGGTAAACAGGGAGTAATTTATTCCGAACAAGCCGAAATTCAACGAAGTTTCAAAAAATAAAACAATACCGATATGGAGAAGAATTAAACTGATTACGGGAAAGATAAACTTAGAATTCTTTATAACTAAAATAACAAGAACAGGCATAACCCAGATAAACCATTGGGGATGGTAATGGGTAAGTGAATAAAAAAGCAGCAGCGTGGCGGAAAACCAACCCCACACCGGAAGTTTCCCGGGGGAATAGTAATTCCACCAATAAAGTAAAATTAATCCTATTAAGAAAACGGGTAAATATTGGGATCCTGAAATGGCTATTCTGGCAAAAAACATTTTGTCGGTCTGCGAAGCTAGTAAAGCATATTGTTTGAATGCCGGTGATCCTAAAAACGGGGCAATAATTAAAAAATATGTCCCCAATCCGGTAATTATGTTTTTGATTTTTGACCCCGGTACAAAAGGCAGAAGCAGTAAGGGGAAAGGCTTAAATCCGGCCGCGATACCTAAAAATATTGCTGATACCAGAGGTTTCTTTGCCGAAAAAAGAAGGGATATGAGTATAAACAGTGAAATAAAAATATCGAATTGTCCCATGAGATAACAGGTATAAAGTACTACCGGATTAAACCACCAAAACCAAATTAGCATATGGCGTTTAGCTAATGGCGTATAGACCAAAAGTAACCAAAAACAAAGCAGGTCGGCCAGAAGATAGGGCAGTTTTAACCAAATCATCAGGGCGGCAAAACCTGCTGTCTGGCGCAGTAGTCCAATGTCATTAATGAGCGTCCAAAAAGCGGCTTGGGGATAGAAACGGAAAAAAAGAAAATTAAATATTCCGTGAGTTATGTAAGCCAAGGGAGGATAGATGAAAAGATTATCGCCGTATAAATTCACTAACTGATCAGTACGGGGTAGCCGGCTTAGGTGATCGTAAAAAGAAAGAATTTCCCCTTTTTGGGCAATCAGGAATCCGGCCAGATTTACAGCCCGAAAATCCGGGTGCAGAGAAACAGGCATCAGCAGTAATCTAAGAATGAGCCCCAGAACCAACCAAATCCAAAGCTTTTTCATAAAATTTATCGGTACCAAACATTTTACTCTTTGCAATTGCACTTTGGGAGAGCTGTCGCAAAAGCTTTTGATCGGAAATGAGTTCCAGCGTTTTAGCGTTTAACTGGTCCAGAGAGTCGAAAAAGTAACCGTCACTCCCTGACTCGATGATTTCCTTGTGACCTCCCAGACCAGTAACGATCGGAACACAACCGGCGGCCATAGATTCAACCAAAGATATGCCAAAATGCTCTACCAAAGTAGGATTTAACTTTTCATTTACTCCGAAACCGCTGGCTGACCAAAATATAGGAGATTCGGAATATAGTTTCTGTATTTGAGTAATATCGGGATTAAAGATAAATTCGACCGGGAGCTTGGCTGCTGACTTCTTTAATTTATTCAAATCTTCCGGTTCTGACCCTACCCGGGTGCCACCGGCCAAAATCAATTTCCAGCCGGGAATTTGCGGTTGCAGCAGGGAGAAGGCTTTGATTAAACTGGATTGGCCCTTCTTTTGGGTGAGATTGGAAAAACGGCCAAGATATAAGATTTGCTGTATTTTGTTCCCCGATTTAAAGGACTCGACATCTACCGGGGGATATAAAACCCGACTATTAACCCCGTATTCCCGGTCGATAAATGATTTGGTGAAATAGGAATTTACCACAAACTGATAACTGTGAGACTTCAGCTGGTTGATAATACTTTGACCGCCGATATTTTGGAAAGGAAATTGGAGATGAATTAGAGTTTTGTTTGCCAGTGAGACCGGGATTGATCCGTCTGACAGCCAAAAAAGCAATTGATAATTCAGTGTTGATAATGGGGCGTATGGTTGGTTTTTCCAGACAGCAGCACCAATATCAATTCCGAAACGGTTTTTTAACTGGTCTGACAAATCCGTAGTCGATAAAATATCCACTTGCCACCCGTGGTCTAAAAGAAATTTAGCCATGGTGGCAGTGTACCGCTCCCCCCCGCCCAGAGTATCCCAATAAGGATTAACTATCAGAGCTTTTTGCATGCTGCATCTCCCAAAGCCGGGCGTAAATAATAAAAGTATTAAAAACCTGAAAAATGCCGTCTATTACTCCCACAGTTCCGTCTTTCCAGGCGGATAATTTGATAAAACGAAACCAGAATTCCGTAGCCATAACCCGGAAAAACCTCCACCAGGTCATT
>Ga0172379_10008217_pt1 | contig 13220 bp, 9 predicted proteins | sample GrowelOW334metaG_FD_119756 | JGI IMG/M metagenome (GOLD analysis project Ga0172379, IMG submission 119756) | Groundwater microbial communities from an aquifer near a municipal landfill in Southern Ontario, Canada - Groundwater well OW334 metaG | ecosystem: Environmental > Aquatic > Deep... | reverse complement strand
GAATACTTGGAGCTTCCGCAAGACCTTTTGAGATATCTTTGTAATCAAAGTATCCAAAAGGTGTACTGTTCCTGTAAGGAATGTCGAGCCGAGCACGAGGAATTTTTCAGCAGAAAAATATCCGTGTCCCCAGAGAGGAGCTATTTGTTGGAGTTTTTATAATTTTATGGAGTGTTAAAAAATGATATAATATAAATATGATTCACCAAGCAAAGAAAAGTTTAGGACAAAATTTTCTGAAATCCAAACCAGCGCTCAATATGATGTGTGAGGCAGGGGAAGTAGGGGATAAAGATACTGTTCTAGAGATTGGTCCAGGTAAAGGAGCACTGACAGAAAAACTTTTATCCGCCCAAAGTGCATTACACAATGAGTCGGACGGGGAAAAAGCAGGGAAAGTTATCGCGATAGAAAAAGATCGCGAGCTTTTTGAATTTTTACAAGAAAAATTTAAAGATGGAATAAAAAATGAAAAATTAATTTTAGTTGAGGATGATATTTTAGAATTTGAAGCTAATGCCTACGGCCTAAAGCCTAGCGCCTATAAATTAATCGCCAACATTCCTTACAATATCACTGGAGCAATATTAAAAAAGTTCTTGTCGTGTGATAATCAGCCAGAAAGAATGGTTCTACTTGTGCAAAAAGAAGTTGCCGAGAGAATCGTCGCCCGTGATGGTAAAGAGAGTATTCTTTCTCTCAGTATCAAGGCTTACGGCACCCCCAAATACGTCATGAAAGTCAGCAAAAGGTTCTTCTCTCCTGCACCCAAGGTGGACTCGGCAATTATCGCAATAACCAATATTTCCAAGGTTAATTTCCGCTCGCAAGAGGAAGAAACTCTATTTTTCGACTTAATAAAGACTGGTTTTGCCCATAAAAGAAAGGTTCTCCGTAAAAATCTGGAAGTTGGACTTCCGTGTATAAAAAACTTGGAGCAAATTGATGAAATTTTCGGAAAATTGGAGATAAATGGAAAAGCCCGAGCAGAAGATATAAATTTTGAAAAATGGCTTGAAATAACCCGACATTTATCCACAGTTTTTTAGGATATTTAAATAAAAAGATGTATAATCTAAAGTATGAAAAAGCATTTTCTTGCTACATCTTCAATATTTTTAAGTTTATTAATATTATTCATGGGTTTTAGCGCAAATGCTTCCTCAACAAGCTTTGGGGGTAGAATAATAAACGATAAATCTCTACAAATTCAGCAAGCTGAAGCTAAAGGATTTGTTTGTTCTGTTCCCGGAAAAACAATAACAATAAAACCTAGTAAATATTCTTATCCAACTGAATACTTAATACCTTCAACAAATCAATCGAGATTAACGGTGTTTCGAAAATTAAAATTGATTTTAGGAAGGTATAATATTACGACAACCCCCATAGAATGTGTTCACCCAGAGGGCGCCGTCATAACAATTTTGCTCCCAACAATAGCAAATTTCAATACTTCCTAAATTTTAAATATTTATTCCATGAATAATTTTAAAAAATATCTTCCAAGTAAAAATTTTGTAGCTACAGTTCTTTTTTTTGTTATTTTAATAACATTATTTTTTGTTGGCAAAGGAATTGTTTCTTTAATTAAAAATAGAAAGCAATCCAGAGGAACTCCGACGAAAATGCTTGTCGGCAATATTATCCAAAAAGACAGTAACGACAATGGTATTCCTGATTGGGAGGAATATCTATGGGGTTTTGACCCAACTAAAAATGGCCCGGCAAACAAAGAATCCATCACTGCCAAGAAAAATTCTCTCACTTCGCGAGTGGGGAACGACGTCACCGAAGGGAATGAAGACGCCGACGACCTCTCTCAAAGTGAATCTTTATCAAGACAAGTTTTTGCTTTGATTGTTTCTCTGCAACAATCAGGAGGCTTGGATGCAAGCGCAGTGCAATCTATTTCAGACACCGTCGGCGAGCAAATTAACGCCACGCCAATCGCCGATAAATACACCGAGGAGATGGCCACAGTTGTAAAAACAACAGCCGAGTCACTAGAAAAATATAAAAATGACTTGGGCGATTTATTTATCGAATATATGGATAAGGATATGGGGGAGGAATTAATTTTCATCGCTGAAGCGATTAAAAGTAATGACCAAACCGCCCTATATGCCGCTAAAACAGTCGCTATTTCATACAAAGAAATAGCAGAGAGATTAATGAATCTTTCTGTCCCAACATCTAAGGTTGAAACCCACTTAAACTTGGCCAATGATTACTCTAAAACTGGTCAATCGATCGAGGGGATGTCACTCTTACTTTCTGACCCTATCGTCGGGATGAAATCGCTGATTAATTACAAAAATTACAGTGAGGCCTTGGTTTTAGATATTGAAGCACTATAGGTTTTTCGTTATTTGTATTATAATAGAATGAGTAAAACAAAAATCCATCAATGAAAAAAACAGCCATCAAAAAAATAGTTTCTTCCCTGGCTTTTTTGCTCGTATTTGCTTCAATAATTTCTCCGCTTTCAGCTGGTGCCGTTCTCCTCGATTGGGAGAATCCAAACACGGGAGGAAGTAGCCAATTTAAATTTAGTTCTAGTAATATTTCTACTAGTACTTTGCTGATGACTGTCACTGGTTGTACAGGAGCTGCTAACAGAGTCTCAGCTGCAGTTACTGGATTTTTGTCCTCAGCCTATAATAATAGTGATAAAATTGTGAGTTGGCTTGATGCTGGATATGTCCTTGATGAAGCGGTAAGAACAGCTGATGAAAAAACAAAACTGGAAGCCAAAAAAGCTAACACCCTTGAAGAGTGCTTGAATGGTATCGCTTTCACTCTCGCCAAAAATCAACTCACGAAAATGACTCGAGATGCTGTGAACTGGGTCAATAGTGGATTTGAAGGTGACCCAATGTATGTCCGCGATGTTATCTCTATGACAAATTCCATAGAGAGAAATATTTTAGAAAGGGGTATCTATCAAATAACTGATCCTAATAACGCCTTCCCTTATGGGAATGATTTTTCTATGTCAGCTATAAATAGCTATCGATCAGGAAGCGGTCTCCGAACAGGATTTGGTGGATTTTTTAATAATCTCACTTCAGATTTAGGAAGTTTCATGACTGACCCTGATACTTACACAGCAGGCGAAGTCATCGTCAAAGATGGATCATATAAAAAAGTTTCTGCTAGCGAACTCAAAACAACAAAAGAAGTGATCCAAAATGTTATCGAGATGCTCGTTTTGAAAACTGGCGACCCGATGCCTATCACAATAATTGCAAATGGGGATGAATTATCCGCATTATTAGAATCTCTAGAGAAAAAGCAATTGATTGAATCCTGGGTAGCGACCAGCACCAAGGCGACACTTAATAATGTAAAAAATGCAATCGACGATGGATATTATAATTCTCAAATAACGGCTGGAGATGTAGACACAGCCCAAAATGTTTTAGATTTAATTATAAAAGGAACGACCAGCCAAACGGGAGGGTATTATTATAATGGACGTTACTACTCTAGCACTGGAGGATATGGTCAAGCTACGACAAAGAATGCTCAACAAAGAGCCCAAGAAGCCAATGATCGCTTCGCCAATGATTTCTCGACTGGGGGCTGGGATGCATGGCAAGCATTAACCCAAAGAGATCAGAACAATCCTCTTGGATTCACAATGCTAGCAAGCCAGAGATTACTCGAACAACAAATTCAACAAACTCAAAACACCAAAGATGAGCTTGCTCAAAATAGCGGATTTTTGAGCCAAAAGAAATGCGTCCTCTGGGAAGAGCAAGAGGAGAACGGTAAGCCAAAATATGAAGATGGGGTTCCAATCACTCGAAAATATGCGCCCGAATTCGGCGAGTGCACAAAATGGGAAACAATTACACCAGGAAGTATCATAAAAGATAATCTTTCTAGTTATATTAATTCTCCTCAGCGTCAGGTAGAGCTAGCTGATTCGATAAATGAAGTTTTAAATAATTTATTCTCAAAATTAATTCAAAAATTCCAAGGGCAAGGATTGTCTAGCTTATCCAGCTGGACTACAGATGTTACCGATTGGTCTACTTCATCTGGTGGAGTTGGCTCAAACAAAGTATTTGACACATATGGCAATGATATTAGCCTAGGATATAATGTAAATGATTTTCGTGGATTTGATTTAACAAAAGATCTGGGCAACACTTACAAGAGAGTGGCCTACATCGGTAGGAAGTGGGATGCAAAAACAAATACCCCAGAACTTTTGCCTGGAATTGGTCAGAAGGGTTATTACTATATCGTCTCTGTAGGGGGAACAGATGTTGGACTAGTGCCAAAGGTTTTAATATCTTCAGGGTCAGGGACTCGTTTAGTAGACAAATATGTTCCTTATGAATGGAAAAGTGGTGATGTTGTATTTTTTGATGGAGAAAAGTGGGGAAAATATACACAGAAAAACATGCCGAAGAAAGTTATCGATAAAAAAGGAATTATCCAGATTCAACAAGACTATGTTAAAGAAACAAATAAATTCTTAGATAAATTAAATGATAAAGAGAAAGGTGTAATGGTCAAACTAGGAGAACTTGATTATTGTATTCCGGGGCCAAATCCAAACTGGGAGAGTAATTCTAGCGACGTCCGTGATGTTTACTTAGATTATATAAGTGGATTTAGGGCTGTAACAATTGATTTCACTGATAAATTAATTAAAGGTTTAATTAGCTTTATTAGTCTAGGAATGGTAGATGTAAATGCTCAAAAAGCATATTTATATGTACCAGACTGGTCTATCTATAAAAGCTTTTTTGATGGAACAAATCTATGGGATAAAATAACCGCAGTTAAACCTCAACTTCCATTTTTTACACTTTTAGGTGCCCCTAGATACACTTTTCAAACGGGTCCTTACCAAAATATATGGCAATATGTCGAAGTAAAAACACCTGGAGTACAGTTAGGAACAGACGACAAAATTGGAACAAGTATACCCGCAGAGGGAATTGAGCTTATTAACCCTTTCACGATAGGAAATAGTTCTTATATAGGGATTTTAGATATACTAATTGGCGAAACCGACCTCGCCGGAAAAAGTGCTGATATTGTAGATCGTCAAATTCAATTCTGGACAAATTATGTCGCAAAAGTGGGGCAAGAGTATAGGGATAAAATAAAAGCCGTTTATGGTGATGGATCTCCAAAAGGAATGTTGACTCCAGCATATTGGGATGTAGCCCAAGGAAAAACCGTAACGAATGGAAACTATTTAGAAATGGCTCAAGCTGGGCTTAGTTTAACTAGAAATATGGTTTCTTATGATGAAAATATAAAAGAGACAACAGTTGAATTAGAAAATAATGTTACTCAAGCGATAGGTAATATATATCAATTAGAAGAAATCAAGAAAGAAGTGGATGAGATAGTAAAGAAAGCCCAAAAGCGTAGAAATGATGAAAGGAGAGCTGCTGGACTTGAAGAGATAAGCGCTGAATGTGCCGAGATTGAGTCAGTAGGTTATATGGATGATGGTTCAGCAGGTTCTGTGGATGATGGTGGTGGTATATAAAATATATTATGGAAAATAAACCAAAAAGAAGTAAAGCAATAATAATAACAATAATCGCCATTTTGATACTTTGCGTGGTTGGATTTTTCCTATTCAAAAATAAAGACGAGATGGGGACTAAAACCTCAGTCAATCTTTCTAAAATATTTTCTCCTCTTACAAATTCAGATAATGCAAAAAACTTAAACTCTGTAAATGAAAATTCTAAAAAGGTAGTCGCTCAGGCAGGGGAGAACCTCAAGGCGGGAGATAATGTCTATTTATTTAGTGGAACAGAGAACGATAAGCCTATTGTTAAAAGAACAAGAAAGAAAAATAACATTTTTGGTTTTGCTTACCGGGATGTAAATGAGGGGGAATTAGGAGAATTTATAATTAGTCAAAGCGATGCTTCAAATCCTTTCTGGAATTCTATTTCAAACTTCTTCCGTAGCACTTTCAATGGTGGAGTAGGGGTTGTGAATAATGGAACAACTGATAGTGGTAATTTTGGAGGCGGAACGACTGGCGATGGAGCAGGAGGTAACACTAATGATGGGTTTGGTGATGCAGGTGGAGGATCTGGAATAGGAACTCTAGATGGTGGAGATTCTGGTGGGGGAGCAGGTGCGGATAATGGCGGAGGTGGAGATGATGGAGATGGTGATTGGGAGGAAAATAATTCTCCTAAGATAACAATCCTCGCAAAACCAGCAAGAATAAAGTCTGGTGAATCTTCAGATATTGAGTGGTCTGCTTTGAATTCAACATCTTGCGACACCGGCTCTGGTTTCAAAACAGAAATTTCTGGAACTTTCTCGACTGGCAAATTAACCGCGAGTAAAACTTATACAATAACTTGTAAGGGAGAAAATGGGACAAGTAGTGAAGACATCACTGTCTATGTCGATGGATCAGAGCCCACTTCTCCGATAGTTAAAGTTACCGCCACTCCAAGGAATATAAAGTCGGGAGAATATTCAACTATCAGTTGGACTTCGACGAATGCAATTTCTTGTGACGGTGGGTCAAAGAATGGGATACCTCCCTCATCTTTATCAACAGAAGATGGAGCAAGTAATGGGTCTACAACTTCTGGCTCTTTCTCGACTGGTAAATTAACAAGTAGCAAAACTTTCACTGTGACCTGCAAAGGGGACAATAGCACTGGGAGTGGTAATGCTTTTGTCTATGTCGCCAAAGCTGGGCTACCAGACCTCCGAGCTGGAGCCCCAACACCAAATACCACGACAGTGAGGAAGACAACCACATTTTATATTGATATAAATAATAGAGGCACAGCTGGAACTGGCTCGAAATTCTTTAGCATAATGCAATGGTCTCTCAAGGCGGATGGTTCAAACCCTCGTGATTTGTCTAAGATAGCGACCGACACAATTCTCTCTGGAGAATACCAGACAATCAAGACTACTTATAAATTCATAAGTGCTGGGACTTATTATATAAGAGCTTGCGCAGACAAAAGTTCTCAAGCTGATGTTGGGGTGATATATGAGGGCGTTGTCGGCTCTACTGGAGAAAATAATAATTGCAGTGATTGGAAAATATTCACCGTCACAAATTCTATGCCTGATCCAGAACTAGATGAACCTACAGCGACAAAATCAACAGAATGTAATGATGGAGAAGATAATGATGAGGATGGGCTCACAGATATAAATGACTCTGGGTGCCACACTGACTATGACCCTTATATCATATTGACTTATGATGAAAAGATAAATGATGAGAGCAGGCACGAGAAAGAAATAGGAGAAGTTGATTCTTGTAAAGAAATCAAAGATGATCCACTTGTGTTTACAAGTGAAGAGCAAGCTAGACTAGATGTCTTACTCAGGAAATTCTATCTCCTTTCTCCAACATTAAAAACAGAAGATGATATAACAGACATCAAAACTCAATATAATAATGCCGTGACACTAATAGATCAAGCAACAGAATTAACAAAAGCTTGTTACCTTCAAACAAACTTTAAAGGGAAAAGCAAAACCGGTGGTTATGAAGATTTCTGTGAAAGAAATAAAGAGTATTGTAAAGAAAATCCTGTTTATGCAAAAGATTACAAAGGTCCGACAACAAGAATGGGAAATCCATATTATAAAAAAGCAACAACGGAAGGTACTTATTTAAATGGATTAAATGGTCAAAGCGCAGTGTCTTCTTGGGCTTCTTGTGCTGTAAAAAATGGATTTGAATCATGTGAAAAAGAAATGAAAACAAAAAAAGAATGTCTAACTCTAAATGCACAAGATGGATGGATATTTGCTAAGGATGGTAGTTGTTGGAAATATGTAGTAATAAAAGGTAGAGAAAGGATACAAGACACCACCACTTTCCGATTTAATTTCGACTATTCATATTTGGAAAAGATGCTTTATGTTTGGTAGGAGGAAAATAATTAAGAATTAATAATGAAGAATTAAGAATTGGAATTAAATAAGTAGTAAGGGGAAATGAGTAATAGATAGTGAGGAGTAAGTAGAAAGAAAAAATAATGAAAAAGTTTTTACCATTCATTTTAATAGCCATCGTTATCGCGCAATTCTTTGCGCCATTTAGTGTTGGTTTGGGTATAAAAAATGATTCCGGAGTGACAATAAACAAAGCCGAAGCGGCAGATTGTAAGATTTTAGAGGCTACAATTTCTCCTGAAACCACAATAGAAACAAGCCGACCAGAGCAAATGACAATGCAAGTGATGAGTAATAAAGACTGCTTGGGGAAAAGTGTTTATATTGAGATCACTACTTTTAAGGATGGTGGAGAAGACGCAACAGAACTTAAAACTGAAAAATACTTGATAAGTTCAGAGAATTTTTATTTTAAATTTAATACAGGGGAAAATACTTGTTCTGGCGAAGCTTGCGACCATGTTTGGTTCAAGTTGATTGTTAGTGATGAAGAGACAAAGGATGGAATATTATTCGATTTTGATAAAGGTCCCGTCGAATATAAATGCACGGGTAAAGACACTGATGGAAGTATTAAGTGCCATACTGGTACTGGTAATTTTAATTGGGGATTCTCTGAATCGAACCTTAATCCTTTAGATTCAGCTGTTAGTTACAAAGATAAATACTACTACACAAAAATAACATCAAATACTTTTCTTGGAGAAGATCAGATAGAACAATCAAAGCCTTATGATAGTAAAGAATTATGTGAAGTTGCTAGAGAGGAAACTAATCGTACTATTTTCAATAATACAACTGCAGGGGCAACAACAAATATTACAACTACTCCTTGTGAATTATATGATGAAAATAGTGAGCTAGTCACAAAAGTTGATCGTTATTATTTTGAGATTACCGAAAACGGAGAAACAATAAGATCTGGTAATTTCACTACACCAGAATCGTGTAAAGAACACAGAGACGCTCTAAATGAAAATAAACCAGAGGGAATAACATATAGCGAATGTAAAAAATTAACAGTTTCTCAAATTACCTCTGGATCAGTAGACAAAAAGGCCCCGTCCAACAATAGTGACCTCCCAGTATGTACGATAATCCCCCCTAGAATCGGAGGTTGTATCGCGCAGGGATTATACTATCTATTTTTCAAAACAACATCTTTTGTTTTCAGCCTCGCTGGAAAAATTCTAGATTTTGCGGTTATGTATTCTATCAGTGATGACTCTTACCGTTCTCCTTTTGTAGTGGAAGGCTGGGGGATTGTCAGAGACTTCTGTAATATGTTCTTCATCTTCGTTTTACTTTATATCGCCATAGGAACTATCTTGAACCTTTCCAGTGTAAAGACGAAAGAAATGATTATCAATGTCGTCATTATTGGGCTTTTAATAAATTTCAGTTTGTTCGCTACTCAAGTAATTATTGATGCTTCAAATATTCTAACTAGAGTTTTTTATAATCCACAAACAATTGTTACCGGGGAAAAAGATCCTGTTACTGGAATAATAACGAGCACTCCTGGAGACTTTGGTGAGATAAAATTGTCTGAGGCTATCGTCACAAAAGTAGATCCTCAAAATTTAATAATGAAAGCGAGAGAAGTAAATGATATCCCAATAAGAGGAACATATGGTGGAGAAGACCAAGAAACAACAAAGGATGGTATCACTACTGGAACATTTATATTAGTCGTACTCCTTGCCACTGCAGTCAATGTGGTAGGATTGTTTGTTTTTATAACTATCGCATTTATATTTATCGGGAGAGTCATTGGCCTTTGGTTGGCAATGATATTGGCCCCTATCGCCTTCTTTAGTTATACCGTTCCAGCCCTACAGAGTATCCAAATGGTTGGGTGGAAACACTGGTGGTCCGATACTCTCAAAATGGCTTTCATGGCCCCGGTCTTTGCCTTCTTCATGTATTTGATTGTTGGTTTTATGGATAAAGGATTGGGAATTATTGATGTTTTGAATAAAAACAGAACAGGAGTGGACCTCGTTGTCTCTATCATCGTCCCATTTATTTTCATAATGGCTCTATTATTAAAAGCGAAGGATATAACCAAGAGTATGTCTGGTCAAATCGGTGAAGCAATGGCTAGCGCTGGGTCCAAGGTTGGTGGGCTAGTTGTCGGAGCAGGACTTGGTGGATTAGCTATGGCCGGCCGAGCAACTGTTGGAAGAGTTGCTGATAAACTTGGAAATGCCGAGTGGACAAAGAAAAACAGATTCACTAGAGCTATCGGAGATGCTGGCAAATGGACAGCTAGTAAGAGCTTTGATGTTCGAGCCACAGCTCTTGGCGGCCAAGCTGGTAAAGCCCTAGGTGCAGATATTGGTAAAGCAAAAGAGGGAGGATACACAAAACACAAAGAAGAAGTCTACGAAAAAAGACGCGCTCGAGCAGAATCTCTCAAGCTTGGAAATATGTCTTCTGAAGTTCAGGCATTGCATGAGATAGAAGAGCAAAAAGCAGAATTAGCAAACGAAGTTATTAATGATACAACAAGAATTGAAGGTATGTTAGAGGCAAAAAGAAAATTAGCAAATGACTTTACTCAGAAATTAACTGCAGCAAATTCAAAGTTTGCAAAACTAGAAAAAGAATTTGCTGCACAAGCTGACCCAAATTCTACAGAAGCCGTTGCTATTAAAGCAAAACTAGAAGAAGCCAAAAATGAAGCCGACAAAGCTCAAGAAGAATTCGATAATAACCATGCAATAATTACTGCTCACTCACAAGAAAGAGTAGACCTAAACGCTTCAACTGGCAAATACTCTCACAAAACTGGAGACGGTAAAGTCAACAAGGCTGGGTACGAAAAATATAAAGAAGAAACACTTAAAAAGAAAGGTGATTTCGACAATAAAACAAATAATTATAATTCTGACATCAGCAATGCCTCAACTTCTGCAGAGAAAAAGATCAATGATGCTATTCAAAAGGCTGAGGCTGAATTAATCGCTGCTCAGAATGCTTTAAAGAATACTGATCCAAGAAATAATGCTGATCCTAAGAATTTGGCGGAATACACAAAAAATAAAGAAAATGTCACACGAGCTCAAAATAATTTCAATTCATTGTCTACTTCAAAGATAGATGATATTAATAAGGCTAAGAAAGCAGCAAAAGAGAAAATTGATGCTGAGCTTGAAAAAGCAGATAAAGAATATAATGACGCAAAAGAACCGCTTGAAGAAATGGAAAAAGCGGTAGCTAAAAATGGTTTTGCTAAAGAAGGAGAAGTACGCTCACTTGATCATATGTCATTCAAAATGATTCCAGCAGCTCACCATCATGTTGAAAAGATAAATGCTCAAAGAATTGAGAAGTACGCAGAAGAAATCAGAGGTAGAATGTTCAACAGTGAAGCAAATGATAAGGCCGCGCACGAAGCCAAAATGAGAGCAGAGATTAAAAAACATTAATATAAAATATGACTGAAAAATTAGAACAAACAATAAAAGAAGAGATGGTGAAGCTACCAAAAGAAATGCAAGAGGCAATTAATTCTTCTGGCTGGATTCAGATTTCTGATAATATTGGAAAGGACTTTTCACTCAACGAAGATGAAATAAATAATTTGCAATTAGAAATCGGTCTTGTATTATTGAGATACAAAAAACTAAACCTGCTTTCCTCTTCTCTTGAAAGTAGCTCCAGTATCCCCAAAAATGAGCTGTCAAAGATCGTTGCTGAGTTAGAAAAAAGAATCTTTACTCCTATTGAAGAAAAGGTTAAATCTTTATTTAAAGATAAGATTAAAAATGAAGATATGAATTGGAAACAAAGTGTGAATTTTATCATTTCTGGTGGGGATTATTCAATATTTATTGATCAAGAAAATACACCAAATAATGCCTAATTATATAAACAATTAATAATTACAAAATGGAAATAAAAGACTCATTACAAACAACAATAAACGAAGCGAGGAAACTACTATCTGAAGAAAGTAGAAACTCTATTGATTCTATCAATTGGAGATCTATCCTTGAGAGAATAGACCCTAAATATAACCCAAGTCAGTTGGCAAGTTTAGAAATCGAGACAGAGCTTCTTCTTTGTGGACTTTTGAATCCTGATCTTTATCCGAAAGAGCTAGGGGCCCGAATGCAGATTTCAGGGGGAGAGGTTTCTTTATTGATAAATAAAATAGATGAACTTATTTTCAAAAAAATACAAGAAGAGTTGCAAAGAAGGCTTGGAATGGGAGATAAGGCATCTAGTAGTGTAACCAAACCTCTTATTTTGGATTCGCGTTTTTCGAGTCTTCCTGAGAGTGTCCAAGAAGCTATCGCCAGATCAAACTGGAAAGAGAAATTATATGACATAGCTCCTAAATACAAACTCAATATCGAGCAAATGGGATTATTGGAAGAGATTACTACCAAAATGATGACGAATACGATTCATCCTGACCAATATGAGAGTGAAATAGCCTCTCAAATAAAAATAGAGACCGGAGAAATCTCAAATCTTATCAAAGATGTGAATGAGAAGATTTTGATAAAAATAAGAGAGTTGGAAAAGGAACAAATAATTACCAATGACCAATTACCAAAGACTAATGAGGAGGGGATTCCATTACCACCATATAAAATAATTACTAATGACCAATTACCGATTACAAATGAAAAACCAGTAAACATAATGGAGGAGAAGATGAAGGGTCCAGTCGCAAGTGAACGTGTTGTTTCAAATCACACTACTCCTAAAATATCAGATCCATACCACGAACAAATATAATTGGTAATTACGAATTAAGAAAATGCAATTTAAAGTCCCACAATTTATAGATGTTGAGGATAAATTATTTGGTCCTTTCACCTTTGTCCAATTTGTATACCTTGTCGGGGGAGCGGGGCTAGTATTTATCATATACAAACTTCTACCCTTATGGCTGGGTATTTTCTTAATAATCCCCGTGGCAATACTGACGGTCCTTTTGGTTTTCTATCGAATAAACAATAAACCCTTCGTCTATTACCTCCAAGCTGGCCTTAGTTACTACATTTCAAGTAAATTATACGTCTGGAAACAACGATTAGTTAAGCCCACAGACAAAAAGAAAGAGGAAGAATCTACCCCTCCAATCGTTTCTGTTATCCCTATGAACAATGAAAATAAGCTAAAAGATGTTTCTTGGAGTCTGGACGTAGGGGGAGAAGATTCAAGTAGAAAGTAGTAGGTAGAAGGTAGAAAGGGGAATATGATAATAAATTAAAAAATGGTAAAATATATTAAGTAGCAAGTATAGAGTAGTGAGTAAAATTAAT
>Ga0172379_10008216_pt1 | contig 13221 bp, 10 predicted proteins | sample GrowelOW334metaG_FD_119756 | JGI IMG/M metagenome (GOLD analysis project Ga0172379, IMG submission 119756) | Groundwater microbial communities from an aquifer near a municipal landfill in Southern Ontario, Canada - Groundwater well OW334 metaG | ecosystem: Environmental > Aquatic > Deep... | reverse complement strand
ATTATATGGACCGTGCCCGCGACATCGTTTTGAGTCTAATATGGGATACGTCGATACTTCCAGGTGCATATTGAAGCGGGGTTCGAAATATTCCAGCCTTTGGGCCTTCTTGGTCTCAAGCGTTCTTTTCTGCGGGCAATTGAGGCAAGGTTCGTTCAATCCGTGGACTATCGGATAACAGGTCTTGCCTACTAGTTCCCCAGGCTTCATCTTGAACAGGTCCGCGTATGCCTTATTGACCTGAACGAGTTTAAAATTTTTGTCTTGTATCGAAATAAGATCCGATATGGCATTAAAAGTCTTCTGCCATTGCTGGGACGTGACCGACAGGTTCTCCTCGGCATTCATGTGCCATTCAAGTTCAGACTCAAGGGCCTTGTTAGCCTTTTCCAGTTCCGCGGTACGCTTAGTTACCAGCGATTCGATCTTCGTTGTGTGTCCTTTGGCATTGAAGAGGTACGCGGCCGAAACAAACGCCAGCATAGCGCCTATTATCAGGATGAGCGGGGACCGGGTCCTCTCATATTTTTCCAGAAAAGCTAAATTGGGAGCGCATGTAACGAGCCATTTCCTGCCCAGAATATCCACCTCTCCGGCCCAATTTAATTCGCCGATCTGTTCCGCATCTTTTTTGGACCCGGTGGCGATTTTACGCAACCGCGGCATATGGAAATAGAGAAAGCGCTCTCCGGCTATGGCAGACATATCATAAAAACAGGTTTCTATGCTCACAGGGGTCATATTGCGAAAAGAGAGTTCTACGAGATTTTCGATATTCACCAGTATCGCCGCGAACCCGAAAATATTTTTCCGGCGTTCTTCTATAGTATTATGGGGCTTGCCGTTGACGTATATGGGAACGAAGATCTTGTGGCTATACCCTTTTTTTGGCTCCCTTATTACCTTGATCCTTCCGGTCGAGACCGGCTGGCCGGTATCACGCGCCCTCTTCATGGCCTCGTTATTGGCCGGGTCAGAGTCAATATTAAAGCCGAGCACCTTCTTACCCACATCGTACGGTACCGAATATTGGATCGGGAAATATTCCTTACGCTGGGGCGCTTTTACGAACTTGCCGGAGGCATCCAGTTCGGTAATTTGAAATCCGGGAGTTCCTTCGAGGAGGGCGACGCCTTCTTCATACGCCTTACGGTCGGGATCGGGTACACGGGGCATCCAATCTACAGAAGTGATATCCTCATGGTTCTTTATCGCGTTCTCTGCGAATTTGTTGAACTCGTCTTTCTCTACGGAAAAACTCGCCTCATAAAGGCCTTTTACAGAATAGAGTATCTCGAGGTTCGCTAAAATGTTCCTAGTTACGATCTCTGCAACATCGTTCGATAACGAGTGGAACTCTATCTTTAACCTGACCTTCTCCTGCTCACGCGCCATGGTGAACATGACGAAAGATATCGTAACACCCAGGCAAAAAACCAGAAAAGCCAGGACATACCTGTGAATATCGCCCCTGACCTTCTTTTTATCATACCGGCGTGAAAATAGATCCATCCATGCTCCGCTTTATCAGTTCCCTTACATGATAAGTTTTTTTATCTTGGTCAAAAGCAGCTCCAGGTCAAAAGGCTTTATAAAATAGGCGTCCGCCCCGCTCTTCGTAGCCTTTTCCCTGTCTTCCTGCTGGTCAAGCGCCGAAAGGATTATGATAGGTATGTTCTTGTACTTGTCGTCGAACTTCAGCATCCTGCATACTTCATATCCGTCTATCTTAGGGAGCATGAGGTCGAGCATTATGAGGTCCGGATGCTCATCTCTGGCCTTATCAAGCCCCTCCTGGCCGTCCACGGCCGTTACTACATCGTAGCCGTTTATCACAAGGCGCATCGATAGTATGCTTCTGATATCCTGGCTGTCCTCTACAACAAGTATCTTCTTCTGTCCGCCCATATCAGGATCCTTTTACTTGTTCCCGAAATGCTTTTTTCTTGTATCCGCAATAAAATTGAAAGTATCCATATCTTCTTCGGCAAGCATGAAGAGCTTGCTGCGTATGGCCTGGTCGGAAAGATCGTTCAACAGGTCGGTGTATATCTCCAGGTTATTCCTGAATACACTCTCCAGTTCAGCAAAATAGTTCGCGTAATCATCTTTAGTAAACATCTTTTTTACCTTTTAATACCTCGCTCCTGATCTGGTCGAGGATCTCTACATGTTTTGCCTGGGTTACCGATATGTCCTGGAACCTCTCTACTATGGCGGTCCTTTCATCGTTTGTCAATTTACTGAAGGAGAGTGATGAGGTGATATGCTTATTAAGGAGAGGAGCCGCTTTCTTTATAAGCGCTGTCAGTAGGTCCAGCTGCTTTAATAACGCTTCTTTTCTCAGCATCTACTTTAAAGCCTCCTCTAATCTATCCTTGTCACGCCGGGAAATGGTAGTCACTCCCAATACAGTTTCATATCCACCGAACCCCCTGGAAGAGGGAGAGTGTACTACGCATGCTTCAAATATGATCACTTCACCTCCGGACGGCAAATGGAGTTTTATCATCACAAAGCTTCCCGGGTCAAGCCGCTCTGGAAAAAACATGCCTATGCAGGCTTTCCATGCCTCCTCTGCGTATTTTTGCTTTCCCTCGAAGACCTTATAGTCAAATTTTATCCTCTTGGAGACATATTTACAAGCAATATCTTTAGCATATACCCCGTTAAAATAGAAGACCGAGGATAAGGCTCCGAAATAGTATAATGCCCAGAACCCGTTGACCAGTATCGCCTGATCCCTTTCGTAAATAAACCTGTTAACACCCCATACGACGGCGATAAAATTAAAGGCTATCATGGACATTTGAGGCCAGAGCTTTATGTAAGGCATTGCTTTTCCCTTGGTCTTAGACGTTACACCAAAGGTCGTCTTGACCCCTAACATCGCGGCCACCGCAGCCCGCACATATACAGAAAATGATATCATGCCCAGCAGCTGACCTAAAAAAAGGTCCTTAGCCCTGTAGCTTCGGCGCGTAAGCATCATATAAAAAACTCCGATGGAAAGGGCTATATAAGGAAGAAATGTCAGGAAGTATATTTCGGGATTCGAAAAGAATGACGGTATCTTGAACAGGATATAAGCTATAGGACATATCATCAGGAAGAAAAAAGCTACGCCTATCAAATAGTAGGTGCTTGACAACAGGTACTCCCACCACTGCGATATCCTAAGTGAGAACGGCTTTGTCAGGGCCCTCCATATAAGTTTACGGAATACCGCTATAGTGCCGGTGGCCCACCTGAATTGCTGGGTGAAATACCCGGCAAGGTCTTCGGGCCCTATGCCGAATGCGTATACATGGTTGTAATACAACGTCTTCCATCCTGAGGCGTGCAGTTTTACGGTCGTGGCGAAATCTTCTGTCACAGTCGATTCGTCCAAGCCCCCTACCGCTACAAGAGCTTCCCGCCTGAAGACCACATTAGTCCCGCAGCAATACATCGCGCCGCCGGAGGATTTCCCTTCGCATATATATTCGTAGAATACGCCCTGCTGGAACGCCGATCCGCGCGCAACCCTATTACCCTCTATGTTCGTATAAAATTGCGGTGTCTGCACAAATGAAAGCTTCGGGTCGCTCTCCATCGCCGGTATGAGCGCGTTCAAAAACTCGGGCATGGGCTGCTCATCCGCATCGAAAATAGCCACATATTTCTGGTCCAGGCTTTTGAGGCAGTCATTTACTATTCCCGCCTTCGCTCCGTGCCTGCTCTTGCGCCTGAACAATTTTAAATTATACTCTTCCGCAAGTTCTTCTGCTTCCTTAATATATTTATCATCGGAGCTATCGTCCAAAAAATATATCGTCTTGTTCTTATAGTTTAAGCCGTTCATCGTCATGAACGTATCGGACAGGATCTCCTTTGGTTCATGGCGGGCCGGGATCAGGATCGCTACGGCTGGATACTCTTTCAGCGCTCCATGCTCCGTCCCTTTAGCATCGGCCTCAGTCTTACGCCTTACAAGGATCCTGAAGATGTTCATTCCGTAGCCGGCGGCGTGCAGCAAGATAAAGAATTCACCGGACATAAGTATTATAGAGAATACTCTTTCGATCGTCGAATATTCGGCGGTCAGGAAAAGGCCGAGCCTGACGATGACGTATATCATCGTTACCATGAACGACAAGAATACGAAGCCGATCAGGAAATATTTTTTATTCAGCCGCGCTAATAACGACATATCTCCCTTTTTACTCTATCTTTTTTAAAATACGCACGCCCTTGTACGCCTCGGCAAATTTTACCCTGCCCTGGAAACCGCGGAAATTCATGCACGATCGCGCGATCTCCACTATACCCAGGTTCTTGATCCTGACCTTATTTATCTGCGAAGCATGGATCTTCAGTAATTTCAGTTTATTATTCACTATGGCGGTAACGTCCACAAAAATGTCCGGCTCAAAACCCTGGCTTGTAGGCGACTCGTAGAACATGACTTCTTTAATATGTCTGGTCGCTGATATACCCGCGTGAGCAGCAGCGCGGTGGTCCTGGTGAGTATCGTCAATATAGTTCATCAATACTATGTCGGGGGATGTCTTCTTTACCGTGTCTTCTATCTTCAATATGAGATCTCTATTATCGACCATCTCCGTATCCGTGAAACCTCCCCAAAAAAGCTTTTTCGCTCCGATATAAGCCGCGGACCTTTCCTGCTCTTTCATCCTGACCACGGGTTCACCGCCTACTCCTCCGGGGGTCAAAACGAGAAGGAAGACCTTGTGGCCTGCGCGGCTGTATTTAAGGAGCGTTCCGCCGCAGCCGAATTCAAGATCATCCGGATGCGGGCTTATAGCAAGGATGTTCATTCTTACCTCCTATTTTAGAAAAAATATTCAAGGGACGCGATGAGATCGGAATCCCTGTAGACGGAGTTGCTCGAATTGGAGAACGAACCCCTCACGTTCATGTTCAGATCTTTATTAACATCCCAGTTCAGTTCTCCGCTGAATTTATGGCTGGCCGTATTCAGCGAATCGAGCGACAGCGTGTACCCGACCTCGTAATATAAGTCGTCCGCGCCGTAGAATATATCTTCCTTGTTAAGGTAATGACGCCAGTTAAATTCGACCGAATTAGTCGTAAAACCTTTCGGGGACCAGTATACGAAGACCTTTTTATCGAACTCTTTATAGAAATACCTGTATTTGGCCGACAGGCGCAGCGGATCTAAAGAGAAATAGTACAGTATGTCGAAACCAGGCTCTACTCTTGAATTGTCGTCGGAGTAAGTCTCATATAAACAGTCGGCCCCGGCCTTCAGGCGCGCTGTGACATCGACGTCTATCCTTTCTTTATAAATGTCGCCGTAATAACCTCCTCTGATGACCTCGCTTGAGTTCTCCAGCCGCTCTCTCTCGTATGAAAAAGTGGAGGAACCGATATCGAAGAGCCTTATATTGAGCTTGCCGCCGAAAGTGCTTATAGGGCTTATATCTTTATTGTAAGCGGTAAGCGTGTAGAATCCCTCAACCCAGCCGTATGGATTTTGAGTGTATTTGAACTTTGCCGTTATCTCGTTCTCCAAAACATCACTGAAATCTGAGAACATCCTCGCAGTGATATCATGTTCGGCGGTAATAAGAAAATTGCGGTCAAGTGGATAGTTGAATCTGTTGAACATGGTGTGCTTACGAACATCCATGTCTCTCGATTGGCTGTCGGCTTCGATAAATTTATAACCGCTCTTCCACAAGAGGCGTTCTGAAACGAGCTCGACCTTCTCGAGACCTTCTTTTGCCCTGAAATGATCGGGCGAAATGTTGATTATCTTCTTAAATTCCCCTATTGCCCTTTCCCACATCTCATTATGGGCAAATATCTGGCCAAGATCGAACATCGCTTCTACATTTTCGGGATCTTTTTCTATTAAACTGCCATATGTCCTGATGGCTCTATTTACCCTGTTATTCCAATATGCGGATTTGGAGTCCATCTCCAGACGGACGGTCTCGTCATGTGTATAGTCGATGATCTTCTTATATTCTTTTAGCGCCGCGCCGTAATCCTTGGCCCATCCCAGGACGCGCGCCTTCTGCAGCCTTACGCGGGGATCTTCCTTTTCGGAGAGTACCTCATCGTAAAGAGCGATCGCTCCGTAGTAACGCCTCGTCCAGCTCAATACATCCGCCAGCTTCTTTTTGACCGCAGCGGTATCTTTCTTCTTCAGCAATTCCCTGTAAAGGGCTATGGACCTGTTGAACTCTTTGCTATAGCTCAGGACGTCGGCTAAATATTCCATAGCTACCAGATTCTCTTTATCTTTAGCCAGCACCGCTTCGAGACAGTCGATAGCCTCAGGATATCTTCCTTGCCAGGTAAGCATCTGTCCGAGCACCGTTTGTATGCCGGTATCTCCCAGGCTGTCCTGAGATATCTCTTTCATCAATTTTTCTGCTGCATCGTAGTCTTTTTTCCATATGTAGACATTGGCCAGCTTCTCTTTCACCCGTATATTGCCTGGATCGATCTTAAGAACTTCGAGGTATTCGGCGATCGCTTCATCATAAAGCTTTTCCCAGCTCAATATATCGGCAAGCGCGATCCTCGATCTGATATCGCGCGGGTTCCTGCTCAAAATATCCCTGTACTGCCGGATAGAGTCGGAGTAGTCTTTCTTTATCATGTAGGCCTCGCCCAGGAGTTTTTTGATATTATCTTCTTCAACCTTGCCAAGCCGGACCGTCTTATCCGCCAATAGCTCCCGGTATATGACTGCCGCTTCTTCCGGTTTACCGGAATAGTGGAGTGCCTCGGCCAGTATGAGTTTCGCCTTAGTATCCTTCGCGTTCTCTTTAAGGGCGGCGCGCGTCAGGTCTATCGCCTTGCCGTATTCACCCGTCCAAAGAAAGACTTCGGCGAGCTTGCGCATGGTATCAGCATCGGGTTTAACATCCAATATCTCTTCATATAGGGCTACCGCCTTCGCATAATCTTTGGTCCATGCGTATGTTTCGGCAAGTGATCTTTTGACAGGAATATCCTGCGGCTTGTATGTGAGGTATTTTTTGAAAGCATCTATAGCGTCGACGTAGCGTCCCGTCCACTGGTACGAATATGCGATCTCTTTTAAAGATGGGGTATGAGTTGGTTTTTTGGTAAGCGCTTTTTTGTAGAAGCCTATCGCCGGATCGAACCGGCCTTTGTCGTAAAGCCTGTGGGCTTGATGATAGTTGATATCTACCTGCTGGGTTTCATGGTAGACATAAGTTGTTGCGGCGGATGTAAGTACGAGAGCGATTATAATAGATACTAATCTTATCATAATTATCCGCAAGTATCCTTTGGTGGATCTTTCAACCTAATATTTACAGTATAGTATACACCAACGCGGAATATAGTCAAAGAATATGCCGTGGGAGCCGCCGCTTATCGTATTCAGGACCGTTCAGCCCTTTTATACATATCGAACGACCTTTTATTGCGGAGAGAATCGAATGTTCCTGCGAACTTCGCTGCGGATACTATCCACCTGTACCAGAAGTATTCAACTAACGACAGGCCGGCGAGATACATGATGTACTTTATTTTAAATACCCTCTGAGCATCGACGAAGATCAATATACACAAGAGCGACATAAATGCCTGCGTAAGGAGCATCAGCGTAAAGAATGCCAGGAATATTTTCAGGTCTACAACGCCGGCAATAAGGCCGGAGAATAATAAGATGAGGCTGAACGCTTCGATGAATATACCCGCAAATTCATACAACACAAAATATGGTATCACCATGAACCCGAGGAGGCCATATTTGGGATTGAACGTCATGTATTTGTATTTCCAGATAGTCTCGTTCAATACCCGCTGCCAGCGGTTGCGCTGTATTATGAGAGATTTTATATTGTTCGGCCCCTCCGTCCACGCGACGCTGTACGGCAGCATGATTATCTTGTACCCTTTTTCCCTGTTCTTCGCAGCATAGTCATGGGCGCGGAACGTGAATTCCAGGTCTTCGCATGTAAAATCGGATGAATATCCGCCCAATTCATACAGGACATCTTTACGCCATACGCCGAAACCCCCGGCGATATTCGGCATGATGTTGTATTTGCTCCACGCCAGGCGGTTACCGATGAAGGAGCGCATATATTCTATATTCTGATAAGCAACGATAGGCTTATATGAAGCGCTGCGGTCTATGATCGCTCCGTCTTTTATCTTAAAACCGTTCACAAGCCCGAAGTAGCTCCCGACGCCGATGACCTTATCCGGCTCCTTATGGACCTGGGCCATGACCTTGAGAAGCGAATCTCTTTCAAGCACCGTATCGGCGTCTACGACACAGACATAGTCGTACTGCGCCAGGTTGAGCCCTGCGTTAGCGGCTCCGGCCTTCTTAAAACCCGAATCTTTGTCTATAACAGTGACATTGGGATACTTCTCACTGGTAAGTATACGGCGCACATGGCCGTCTTTATAATGCTTGATATATACGGGATCGTACGGTTTGAGCTTCAGCATCGCATCCAGCTTTGCTAAGGTACTGTCGGTAGAGCCGTCGTTGACGACTATCACCTCGAATTGCGGATAGTTCAGGTTTATGAGGGACATCAAAGAATCCTCTATCCACATCTCTTCATTACGGACCGGGACGATCATCGTAACGGGCATCCTGACGGCGGAGAAATAGAATAGCGGGTAGTCTTCCTCCGCGCCCTCGAATGTCTTTTTTACATTTTCGCGGGAGCCGATCATGGTCAAGAACATGAAATAGACCGTTACGGCAAGAAAATATACTACGGAGAAGACGAATATGGCATATATTGTGCCCGACATCGACATAAATTACGCTCCACCTTCTATTTTTGACAAGATCTCCGCTGCCTTTGCTTTTGTGGACGGATCGAGACCTTCCGGGGCGGCCTTAAGTATTATGATAGAATATTTTTTCGGGATATAATCGTTCCCTGAGATAAATCCCTCTATAAAAGGAAGGGAAGCTTTTATATGTTTAGTCATGACATCTTTGACCGCATCTACCACCGACCAGGAGGAGCTATTGATAAGAACTGCTACATCCTTTATGGCCTCATCACCCATCACCTTTTCGAGCGCATATATGGCATGCTTCTTCACAAGCCAGCTGTCATCTTTAAGGCATTTTAGAAGCGCGCTTCTTGCCTCCCGGCTGCCGGTATTACCGAGGCAGTCACAAGCCGCCGCTCTCAATTCGGCGTTCGGGTCCTTGACGAACTCTTCTATTTTTTTTATATGCTCTACGGCAGCAAATCTCGAAAAGATCGTGACGGCCCAGAACCGTACACGCGGATCATCATCATCCGTCAATTTAATGACATCATCCGTTATGTCTTTAGGAAAACTTTCTATTATTGAAGCTACACCGTAACCGCTTGACGGGTCCTTCTTCAGAAGCTCTAAAAGCGCCCTGGCGGAAGCGACGGTCTTTATCTGCCCTAAAGCTATCATGGAGAAATGCGCGACATCTCTGTCTCTTCCTAAAAGCGGGCCCCTGATCGTATCTATGACCGGTTCCAGCTGTGAGTGGCCCAAAGACAGGATCGCCTCTATCCTCAGCCACTTGTTCCCGGACCATTTGGCAAGTTTCGTGATCCGGGCAATATGTTCGGGCGTGAGAAAACAACTTTTAAATAACTGTTTCTCGGAATCATTGAAGAATACGGCGCCCATACTCCTATTGGTCTCTACATCGAGGAACTGCTCCGGCGTAGCTTCATCGGCAAACGGCTGGCATACGGCCGCCGACGGTCCTTTTCCGGAGAGGATCATTTCGGAGACATTATTCTTTATCTTTAAGAGCCTGCTGCGGCGCTTTTCCCAGAAGTATTCCCTGAGTTCCGCGGTAAGAAATATGGAGATGAAGGTCAGGACCAGCGAGATGGCCAATACCGCGTCGATCACCCATACTATATCAGCATGATAGTTATACATTTAGAATTTGACCGATGCGGCGAAATTTACGCTCCGCTTTATGAATTTGGGTTCTTCCGTGCCGTACGAATAGCCGACCCTGCAATTCCATCCTTTATACACATTGATGTTCACTCCAGTGAAGAGGATATAGCCGAATTCATCCGCGGCGTCCATACCGTAAATATCGTACAATCTTCCGCCGACAGCCACTCCGCAGTTCCAGCGCAAAAATTTCGTGATGGCAAAATCTCCCTTAAAGACCCCGAGGTTCGCCGTGTCGTGACTTTCCATATAAGAGGCGCCGTAATTAGCGCTCATGAAGCTGTCGCCGAAGTAATATATGAGGCCCGGAGCTACCAGGTAGGTGTCGTCGGTCCTGTAGGCGCGGTAGGTATAACTTATCTGGGCGTAGAGGTCTTTATAGATCTTGTGGCCGTATTCCGTTATGACCTGCCACTGATATATAAAATTACAATCCCATCCATAACCCATCTCTATGTGGGCGTATTGGTCGTGGAAGGTCAGATATGTCCCGAGATTTACCGTATTGTCTTTTATGTCAAATCGTTCAAGCTGCGAGAAGGCTGCGTAACCGGTGATATTCTTATGCTGATATCCGAACGTCTGGATCGCCTCGTTCCAGTGGCCGGTCCTCGTTCCTTGCAGTATGTTGCTTGGTTCATAAAAGGCGTCGAGGAACCACCTGTCCTTTTCTTCCGCCCTTTCTTCCGTTACGGCGCGCGGAGGGGCAAGCCTCTCGACCAGCTTTTCCACATCCGACTGCTGGGCTGCATAGGAAAAGGCCGGCAGGGTCGCTAAAAGAAATACCAATACCCCGTTCTTCCATGGTAAAGATCGTTTAGCCACTTTCCCCCTTAAATTTTTCGGCTATTTCTATGGCTGCGGATATCGCCTTCAACTCTTTTCCAAGGTCTTGTGTCTTTATGATAAATCCTGAAGCGTTAAACTCGCCCGCTATCCTTATCTTCTCTTCATTGGAAAAAGCCGTCACGATGAATATCGGGATCCTCTTATCCTTTTGACGCACCTCTTTCAGGACGCTGAGGCCGTCTAACTCCGGCATCATTATATCCAGAATGATGGCGTCCGGTTTATCCGCCTTTATTCTCTCAAGCGCATCTCTGCCGTTATTAGCGGTTATTACCTCATAGCCCTCAGACTTTAACCTCATCTGTATAAGCTCGACGAAATCGACCTCATCATCGACCACCAGCACTTTCTTCTTTCCCATTATAAAACCTTCCTAAAATATGTGCTTTTATAATATATATTTATATTAAAGTATACACGAACACGGCCTTTAGTCAAAGAATAAGATATACGGAGAAGAGCCGGCGTTTTACCGCCGGCTCTTCTCTAAAAACCCATATTCCTAAACCTTCTCCTATCGGCGCTTGGCGTGATACGCCTGGATAGATTTAACGCTCAAACCGCCTTTCAACACGGCCTCCATCCCATTTACAGCCGCCTGCGCTCCGTGTACAGTGGTTATACATGGGACACCGTGCATGACGGCGGAAGACCTTATGCGTTTCATATCCGACTGTCCGTCACTACCCGATGGAGTATTTATGATAAGTTTCATTTCGCCTTTTTTGATCAGATCCAATATCCGCTCGTCGCCTTCACTGATCTTCCCGACCAGCCGCACCTTCAGGTTATTGGAAAGGAGCGCTTTGTAAGTACCTTTTGTAGCGATGAGCTCGAATCCCATGTCCGAAAGTTTTTTTGCTATGAATATCATATCCCTCTTATCGCCGCCTTTGACGCTGATGAAGATCTTGCCGCTGACCGGGAGGTTCTGGTTCGCCGCGAGCTGGGACTTATAAAAGGCCTTCCCGAATGAAGTATCTATCCCCATGACCTCTCCCGTCGACTTCATCTCCGGCCCCAGCAATATATCGACGCCGGAAAAACGTGAGAAAGGCAGGACCGACTCTTTGACCGATATGTGCTCGACATGCTTCTCGGTAGTTATACCAAGCTGTTTAAGGGTTTTACCTGCCATCACTTTTGCCGCTATCTTTGCCAAAGGCACTCCTGTAGCTTTGCTCACGAACGGAACTGTCCTCGAAGCTCTCGGGTTGACCTCGAGCACGTAGACCTCTTCTCCTTTGACTGCGAACTGGATGTTCATGAGGCCTATGACACCTAGCTCTTTAGATAACGCGTACGTATGTTTTTTTATTTTATTTACTATCTCGTCCCCGAGCGTGTGAGGAGGAAGAACGCACGCCGAATCGCCGGAATGGACCCCCGCCTCTTCGATGTGTTCCATTATGCCGCCGATGACGGTGACTTTCCCGTCGGATATAGCATCGACGTCCACTTCCGCTGCATCCTCCAGGAACTTGTCTATGAGGATAGGGTGGTTCGGAGAAGCCTCCTGCGCCTTCTTGACGAATTCCAGCAGAGACCCTTTATCGTAAACTATCTTCATGGCCCGCCCGCCCAGCACATATGACGGCCTGACGAGCACCGGGAATCCGATCCTTTTCGCGATCGCTACCGCCTCATCTATAGAATTCGCCGAACCGTTCTCAGGCTGTTCTATCTCGAGCTTTTTCAGGATCTTGGCGAACTTGTCCCTATTCTCCGCCAGGTCGATCGACCTCACGCTGGTGCCGATGATGGGAGCTCCGGCCTCTTTGAGCCGTTTTGCCAGATTTAGTGGAGTCTGGCCGCCGAACTGCACTATGACCCCGTCGGGCTTTTCTTTCTCTATGATATTCATTACGTCTTCAAAAGTGAGCGGTTCGAAATAGAGCTTGTCCGAAGTGTCGTAATCCGTCGAAACGGTCTCGGGGTTTGAATTCACCATGATCGTTTCAAAACCTATCTCTTTAAGCGCGAACGATGCATGGCAGCAGCAATAATCGAACTCGATCCCCTGCCCTATCCTGTTAGGACCACCGCCCAGGATCATGATCTTCTTCTTTTTTGAGACTCTGCCCTCGTCTTCCTTCTCATATGTAGAATAGTAATAAGGCGTATAAGCTTCGAACTCGGCGGCGCATGTATCTACAAGTTTATATACCGCCCTGACCGACTTTTCCTTTCTCAATTTCCTCACGGACATTTCATCAGAGTTGGTCAACTCGGCGATCTGTTTGTCGCTGAAACCGTATTCCTTGGCCTTTCTCAATGTCTCTTCGCAGATATAGCCTCTTTTCAAATATTCTTTCTTCAGATCGTTCTCAAGGAGCACTATCTCTTTTATATTTTCGAGGAACCATGGGTCTATATGCGTCATATCGAATATCCGCTTGACGGAGTAGCCCTTCTGCAGCGCGTATT
>Ga0172379_10008215_pt1 | contig 13222 bp, 7 predicted proteins | sample GrowelOW334metaG_FD_119756 | JGI IMG/M metagenome (GOLD analysis project Ga0172379, IMG submission 119756) | Groundwater microbial communities from an aquifer near a municipal landfill in Southern Ontario, Canada - Groundwater well OW334 metaG | ecosystem: Environmental > Aquatic > Deep... | reverse complement strand
TCGATCCGTCCAGAAGCGATCGCTACCTTGACCGTGGCGGTGATGGGGAAAGTCTTTTCCGTTCCCGTATACACCCCGTCGCGTACCAGCCGGATCGGGAAATCTCCGGGAGAATATCCGCCGAAGGTCCCGCAACCGACATTTGACAACGGCAGCAACAATAATAAAAGCCAAACCCGGCTATCTCGAACCTTCATCGATCCCATCGCCGATCTCTTCCTAGCTATCACTTTCATGCCTCGATAGTAGCGATCGGCCGATACGAAAGCGTTACCGCTTCGATACGTGATCAGTCAAAAGGCGAGCGAGCGCCTAAAAAAAGCGAAGACCTCGGAGTCGCCCCGCGTCGAGCGTCGAGCGTCGAGCGTCGAGCGTCGAGCGTCGAGCGTCGAGCGTCGAGCGTCGAGCGTCGAAAAAACAACCACAAACGCTCCCCGTTAACGCGGAATGCACGTTCTCGTAACGCTTCCTTATCGCTATCGCCTGATACTCGATCCTTGAAGGAGCGATCCGTCCCCTCCGGGGGCCGGGAGACCGGCGTCAGGATGGGAAATCGCTCGCGATTGGCGGTCTGAATACCGCGAAGGAGACGACTATGAACGGAGCAAGAATCGCTTTTCTCACGATCTGCGCGTTTGCGGCCATGGCGCGGCCTTGCTTCCCGCAGAACCTCACGATCTACTGCGAGGAAAACGCCCCGATGCAAACCATGGGAGCCGACGGGAAACCCAAGGGATACGCCATAGAGATCGTGCGGGAGGCGCAAAGGCGCATCGGGAATTCCGACCCGATCCAAATGGTTCCCTGGGCCCGCGGCTACGAGGAGATCAAAAAGAAGCCCAATGTCGCCCTCTTCAGCATGGGAAGGACGGCGGAGCGCGAGGAACTCTTTTCCTGGGTCGGCCCGCTTTTCGAGACGAACTACGCCTTTTATTCGCGCGCCGATTCCGGCCCGGCGGCCTCGACGCTGGAGGAGGCGAAAAAAGCAAAGACGATCGGGGTCATCCTGAACGACGTGAGGGACCTGTACCTGACCAAGGCCGGATTCACCAATCTCCTGCGCGTATCCGATTATGCGACCCTTTACCGGATGCTCAAGGCGGGGAGGCTGGACCTCGCCGTCGGGTCCCTCGTCAACATCGGCGCCCAGCTTGAGCAAGCCGGCGTCTCGCCCTCCGAAGTCAGGCAACGAGGGATATTCCTCAAAGCCCAGTTGTTCGTGGCCTTCTCCAAGACGACGACGCCCTCCGTACTGGAGGAATGGACAAAGGCGATGGCCGTGATGAAGCAAGACGGGAGTTTCGAGAGGATTTTCAAAAGGCATTTCCCCGACATGCCACTTCCCGGCCCCGCGGCAACATTTTAAAAAAGTACGAAAAGCGCTAGTTCGGGCTACCCGGCCTGAACTAGCGCCTCAAGACGAGAGGCCAACGCCTCGCGGCTCGATGCCGCCTCGCGGTCCTTAGTCCCGCCGTCCGCTAGCGGTATCCGACCTCTATATCGTCGACCCGGAAGTCGCCCGACATGGAAAGAAAGATCACCACCTCGATAGACTCGACGCGGGCGGGGTTGATTTCGGCGAGTATTTCGATGGCGGTGGTCGGCTCGGTACCCGAAAAGCCCCGCACCTTGAACTCCTTCTTGCCGTTCTTGTTCAGGATCAAAAAGCCGACATAGCAGTTTTCGTACTGTCCCCCCTCGGCTCGCACCTCGGTGGGCCGAGCAAGACAGCGCAGGCCAAGGGTGCCGGATTGGACGGCGACGGGTTTGTAGACGTACTGCCATCTCGAATCGGAGGCGTCGCTGGACAGACGCAATGAAGCCCGGCTCGAAAGAGCGCCCTCGGCCTCGATCAGGACCCGACTCGAGCCGCCGTCTTTCAAAATCGAGGCTCCGACCTTCGCCGCCCAGCCTGCGGGAAGGCCATCGGCCATTGGCTGGCCCTCGAAGTCTTCGCGAAAGCCGGCCAGGGGCAGCAATTCCGCGGCGGCGCGCTCGCGCTCGGCCAGAAGTCGTTCAGAGTCGGCGGCGAGACGGGCGAGAAGCTCGGGCGCGAAGGAATCGAAGGTCGGGTAGATGTCTTTGCGCGCGGAATAATCTTTCAGCGCTTCGTAGACCGCGCCGACGCAGTAAAAACCGAGCTGCCGCTCGCGCTCGAGGGCGGCGGGGACCTCCCCCTCCTCGATAAAGCCGAGGTCGCGGCGCCCATGGATGACCGCGGCCCGGAGGACGAGCTCATTTAAAAACGGCACCGTATGCCCATATGCCATGGCCTTCATCGTCTTTTGGACAGGCAAAAAAAGCGCCTCGAGCCGCCGATCTCTCGTTTCCGCGAAGCGATCGCCGATGGCGGGGTTCACGAAACTGTGGCCGAATTCGTGGAGGCCGAGTTCCGCGAGCAGCAGGCCCGAGGGAAGAGCCGGCTCCTCCGATCCCGAGGGGTCGGCCCGCACCACCTGATAGATGTGAAGCCGCTTTTCCGCGCCTTCGACGATGGTCCGGCTGAATCCGTAGCCTCCCGAGGGAAACATGGCGGGGGCGAGCACGAAATGGTAAACAGGGTTGTCCTTGGAGCCATAGAAGGCGCCCAGCCAGGCAGCGACGCGCTCAGCCTGCGCGCCCGCGGCGGCCTTTTTAAGCCAGCGCTCGTAATCGGGCCGCCGTTTCTCGAAAAAGTCCGCGAAGTCGCTTTTCCGCGCCAGGGCGACGAAGGAGCGGCGGAAAGCCTCGAGCTTCGCGGCGCCGCGCGCCCGCCCGCGCAGGTAGGGGCTCCAGCCTTCGACCGGCGGCTCGAAGCGCTCGCCGAGGGCCAGGGCGAAGGCTGGAGGAGCGTCGTAGGTGAAACCGACATCGGTGAAGGCCTGGCTCCGCCGCACGGCTTCGTCGTCCCGATATGCCGAGAAAAAAGCCGAAAGCGCCCCGGCATAGGGCCCGAGCTCGCTCGCCCCGTTTCCGTTTCGAATCCAGCTGGTCTTCGATTGAATCCCCGCGAGAAGCTCTATCGCCGGGCTGATTTCGAATACGATATTCTCCGCCGCCCGGATGCTCACGCTCTGGATCGGGCTCGCGAGAAGCCCGGCCTGCGAGGGGCCGCCGGAGAGCGAGGCGCAGGAAAAAAGGACGAATGGCGTGCCGAGTATAAGCGCGCGGCACGCCCTCAGTGCGTCGATATGCATCGGTCCTCCCGAAGGCGTATAGTTTCCGCGATCCGAAGACACCGCGCAAGATGGACGTCGAGGTCTCGACCGTCTTTTCTCGGGCGGCGCCAAAGCCAGCATGACAATTCCGCTTTCGGGGAATATAGTGAAGGCTAAGGGCTCCGACTTCCTCGCGCGTAGACGCGCGAAGCGGAAAGTTCCGACGAGACAGGAAAAGAGGCGACGCATGGCGACACCGGGTATGAAAAAGATTCTCCTCGTCGAAGACGAACTCTTGCTCGCTCGAGCCAATTCCAGAACCGTGGGCAAATTCGGCTACGAGGTCGTCACGACGGGAAGCGGCGAATCCGCGGTCGCCATGGCGGTCTCGGACGAGGGAATCGACCTCATCCTGATGGACATCGACCTGGGCGAGGGAATAGACGGCCCCGAAGCCGCCACGCGCATCCTACGACACCGAGCGATCCCCATCGTCTTTCTCACGGCTCACGCGGAGCGGGAAACGGTGGAGAGGGTGCGCGGAATCACCCGCTACGGCTATGTAATCAAGAACTCGGGCGACTTCGTGCTCCGCTCGTCGATCGAGATGGCCTTCGAGCTTTTCGACGCCCACGAGGCGATGCGTCTCCACACGATGCGCGACGACGCCATTCTCGAGGCGAACCCCGACCTAACCTTCGTCGTGGATCGGGACGGCGTCTTCAGGGATTTTTCCCCGAGGGACGCCTCGGAATCCCTGGCGATCCCCGCGGACAAAATCGTCGGGAGCGGCTTGCGGGATCTCCTGCCGGCGGACGAGGCCGCGCGACATCTGGCCTCCTATCGCCTATGCCTCGATACCGGGACCGTCCAGACGAACACCTACGAACTGTGCATACGAGGAAGCCGCAAAACCTACGAATACCGCGCCGCCAAGCTGGACGAGAATCATGCCCTGGCCATCGTGCGCGACATCACCGCGCAAGCCCGGGCCGAGAAGGCCTTGCGCGATAGCGAGCGGCGCTTTTCCGTGTTCATGGATTATCTGCCGGCCTTCGCCTACATCAAGGACTCGGACTCGCGAACGGTCTACGTCAACAAGGCGATGGACGATGCCCTCGGCGCCTCGAGCTGGGTGGGGCGGATAATCGACGAGGTGCCCTCGGTCCCCGAGGAAATCGCGAGCAAGATGATCGCCGACGACAAAGAGGCGTTACGTCTGGGGCACTTGAAAATCGAGGAGAGCCTGCCGGACCGAGACGGCGAGCCCCGGCTCTACGAGACGCGCAAATTCACCATCCCGCGGCCGAACGGCGAAACCCTGATCGGGGGCATCTCGATCGACATCACCGAGCGAGCGCGGATGGAAAAGGCCTTCAAGGAAAGCGAATTCAAGTATCGTTCCCTCATCGAGCACTCGATGGACGTCATATTCTGCGTCGACCGGAACGGGGAATACCATTTCGTCAACAAGGTATTCGCGAACACCTTCGGCCAGCCGCCCGAGTACTTTCTCGGGAAGACCTTCTGGGACGTCTATCCGAAGGAGCATGCCGACCAACGCCAGGCCACGAGCATCAAGGTCTTCGAGACGGGCGAAAGCCAGTCGGTGGAAGTGGTCGTCCCCTTGCCGGACAGAACCCTGTATTTTATCGCGAAGGCGAATCCGGTGCGCGACGAGACGGGCAAGGTCGTGCTCAACCTCACGCACGCCACCGACATCACCGACCGGAAATTGGCGGAGGAGAAGGTGAAGGTCCTGCTCGCCGAAAAAGAACTCCTCCTCAAGGAAGTCCACCATCGCGTCAAGAACAACATGAGCACCATGACGAGCATGCTCTCGCTGCAGTCGGATACGACACGCGATGTCGTCGCCGCCCAGGTCTTGCGCGACGCCGAGGCCCGCCTGCACAGCATGGGCCTCCTCTACGACAAGCTCTATTGCGCCGAGAGCTTCAGCGAGATGTCGATGAGCAATTATATTCCCGCCCTCGTCGAGGAGGTCGTCGGCATGTTCCCGAACTGCGGGAGCGTGCGCGTCGAGACCGAAGTCGCCGACGTGAAGCTTGGCGTCAAGGAATCCTCCGCGCTCGGCATGCTCGTCAACGAACTCATCACCAATAGCATGAAATACGCTTTCGCCGGCAGGGAAAAAGGCAGGATACGCGTCCGCGCTTCCCTAGAGGGAGGGCGCGTCCTGGTCGTCGCGGAAGACGACGGCGTCGGCATCCCCGAAGGGATCGGCCTCGACAAGCCGAACGGCTTCGGGCTTCAACTGGTGGATATGCTGACCAGACAGCTGGGCGGGACGGCGCGCTTCGAACGCGTCGGCGGAACCAGGTTCCTGATCGATTTTCCCGCGCCGATTAGTGTTTGAAAACCGCGCCGCGATGGGCGGAGGCTCTGGATTTTAAAAGGCGGCGGATTATCATTAAGGTAGATTTCGTGGGCCGGCATTTCGGAATCAAGCCACGCATTGGAAATCGGAGCTCGACGATTATGGCTAAACGCGTTTCTCTGAAAATACTTCTGGCAGTTTCGGTTTTAATCCTCGCGACCGCTTTTTCCGCGTGCGCGAAGCGGAATTCCCCGGGGGACGAGGATTCGCCGCGGGCGGGGAAATTCGTCTTTCAAGGTAAACCAAGCTCCGACATCACCTTTCTTTCGACTCAAATGAATCCCGTCGAAGAGGCGGGAAAAATGCGGAACGTCATTCTGAGGGACTTCCCCGGAATCGTCGATTTCAAGCCGAATGACAGCAGCTTCCTTTCCGTCCAAATCGATTCGCTGCTCAAGCACAGCCCATCAGCTTCCATCCTCGTCGGAGCGCTTCACGGCGACCTGGTCAAGCTTTATGAACAAGATGCCCTGCGGCCGATCGACGATATTTATAAAGCGCTGGAAAAACGAGGCTTTTCCGAAAACCTGCAGAAGCTAAGCCGCTTGAACGGAAAAGATATTTACTACATTCCCTGGATGCAAGCCTCGTTCGTGATGGTCGCGAATAAAAAAGCTCTCGCCTATCTGCCGCCCGGAGCGAATCTGGACGAACTGACCTATGAGCAGCTCGAGCGATGGTCGGAAAACATTTTCGAGAAAACGGGTATGAGGGCCATGGGATTCCCCGCCGGCGGCAAGGGCCTGATGCACCGATTTTTCCAGGGCTATCTGTATCCCTCCTTCACGGCGAGCACGCTCGTGAAATTCCGCGGGGCGGACGCGAAAAAAATGTGGGAGTATTTCAAGAATTTATGGCGATACGTGCAACCCGGTTCGCTCGTGTATTCGACGATGGCCGACCCCCTTCTCGCGGAGGACGTATGGATCGCCTGGGATCACACGGCAAGGCTCGTGAAGGTATTCGAGGAAAAACCCAAGGATTTTATCGCCTTCCCCGCCCCTATCGGCCCCAAAGGCAGAGGCTTTATGCCCGTCCTCTCCGGCCTCGCCATTCCCCGAAAGAGCGTCGAATCTAAAAATCCGGCCTTGCTCATCGACTACTTGACGCAAAGCGAAATCCAGAATCGGACGCTTATCGAAACCGGCTTTTTCCCCGTCAGCGACTCGGGATCGAGCGGCGATCTTCCGCCATCCCTCGAGAATCTGAGCTCGGCGGTGGACAAGCAGGCCAGCTACCGCGATTCCGTACCGACGCTGCTGCCGATCGGTTTGGGCGAGCACGGCGGCGATTTTAACAATTACTATATGCTCACGTTTTCGGAAATCATCCTGAACGGCGCGGACATACAGACGGTATTGAACGCGAACGCAGCGGAACTGCAGAGAATAATGAACGCGGAAAACGCGAAATGCTGGCTGCCGGACACTTCGAGCGAAAGGCCGTGCCAAATTGAATGAGAAAATTCAGTTTAAAATACTATCTACCGTATCGCTGCTGATCATTACCCTTTCGGTCGTCGTTTTTTCCGTCGGTGTTTACATGCATTCCACCCTGGGCAAGCTGGGAACCGCCTTGCCGGTAAAATCGGTCGACCAAGTCAGGAATATAGCGAATATAATGCCCTTGGTTTCCGAGCTCTCGTCGAATCTCGACGCCCTCGAGGGAAACGATCTGAATATCAATTGGGGAAAGCTCGGTTTCACGAACAGCAAGATAAAGGTAGCGCTCGGACTCATCGAATCGGATTTCAACGGCCTCCCGCCCTACGATCTCAAAATTATTATGGATGAGATCGCCCTGCTCAGCGAGGATCTATCCGGTCAAATTTTGCCAAATTCCTCCTTGAGCCAGACGGATACGATCCTATACAAAAATAGGATCGAATATATCTATTCCGAGTTGCGGGATTATATCCTGAGAATCAACAACGCCACCCTGGCGGTATTGGAAAAGCAAAAAGGGGAAATCGACAACCTCAAGAGCGCGATGCTCTTTTCCTCTTTTTTCGCGCTGAGCGCGGCCACGCTGACGTATCTTCTGCTGCGGAATCAAAAAAAAACGCTTTCGCAGTTGGATAGGACTAGAGATATCGCGGTCGCCAACTCCAACGCCAAGAGCGAGTTTCTGTCCAACATGAGCCACGAGATCCGAACCCCGATGAACGCGATTATCGGATTGTCCTACCTCGCGCTGAAAACCAATCTTACCCCGAGCCAACGGGACTATATGAAGCGTATTCAGGTTTCCGGCCAGCACCTTCTGGGCATAATCAACGACATTCTGGATTTTTCAAAAATAGAGGCCGGCAAGTTATCCATCGAGCGCATACCCTTCGAACTGGAAAAAGTGCTGGACAACGTGGCGAATCTCACGGCGGAGAAAGCCAGCGCGAAGGGCCTCGAACTTATTTTCATTACCGATAAAGGCGTGCCCACGCATCTTCTGGGCGATCCTCTGCGCTTGGGCCAGATTCTCATAAATTACGCGAACAACGCGGTGAAATTCACGGAAAAAGGCGAAATCAGCATTCACATCCATGTCAGGGCCGAGACCGAGCGGGACGTGACGCTGTTTTTCGAGATCAGCGATACGGGCATCGGAATTTCGAAAGAGCAAAAAGACCAGCTTTTCCGGAGTTTCCAGCAAGCCGACAATTCCGTGACGCGGCGATATGGGGGAACGGGACTCGGCCTGGCCATCTGCAAAAAACTGTCGGAGATGATGGGCGGCGAAGTCGGGGTGGAGAGCGTTTTGGGGAAAGGCTCCACCTTCTGGTTCACGGCATCGCTGGGCAAGAGCAGCGAAAAGCAACGAAGCTATGTCCCGGTCCCCGATCTACGGGGAAGGCGCGTGCTCGTGGTGGACGATAACGAACACGCGCGGATCGTCATCGCGGACATGTTAGTCAGCATGACATTCCGCGTGACCTCGGTTTGCTCCGGGGCCGCGGCCCTGGAAGAGATCGCCAACGCCAAGCGCAAGAACGAAGCCTTCGAAATTATTTTCCTGGATTGGCAGATGCCGATAATGGACGGAATCGAAACGGCGAGGCGAATTAAGGAAATGCCGCTCGTCCCCGCGCCGCACCTCGTGGTCATAACCGCGTACGGGCGGGAGGAGGTCATACGGGAAGCGGACGCGGTGGGCATAGAAAACGTGCTCATCAAGCCGGTAAGCGCGTCACTCCTTTTCGATATAGCGATGCATCTCCTCGGCGCGAACGGTAGGGAGACGCGGTCGGCGGCGGCTCAACCATCGCTATCCACCGAGCGCCGTCCGGGGATAGGCGGCGCGAGCGTCTTGCTGGTCGAGGACAATGAGGAAAACCAACTGGTCGCCATGGAAATACTCAGGGACGCCGGTTGCGCGGTAAACGTCGCGGCCGACGGCAAGCAAGCCCTCGAAAAAGTCCAGAAAACCTATTACGACATCGTGCTGATGGACGTGCAGATGCCGGTTATGGACGGCCTGGCGGCGACCCGCGAGATACGCAAGCTGTCGCTGCGCGCGAGCCTTCCGATCATCGCGATGACGGCGAACGCCATGAAAGAGGACCGGGACCGCTGCCTCGAGGCGGGCATGAACGATTACATCACCAAGCCGATCGATCCCGAAGTATTGTGCGACGTCGTAAGCAAGTATTATTCGCGCGAAAAGAGCGGGCCTCAGCCCTCGGCGCCGCCTGAATTATCTTCCGGCGACTTCGCGCCGCCGAAAATCAGCGGCCTGGACGCGGAAGCGAGCCTCAAGCGCGTCATGGGAAATAAAAGCCTCTATCTAGACCTTCTCAATCGCTTTTCAGAAGGACAGCGGGAATGCGCGCGGAGGATACGCGACGCCCTGGACAGGGGCGACCGCTCCCTGGCCGAGCGCTTGGCGCATACGCTGAAAGGCGTTTCCGGGAATATCGACGCCGCAGAAGTACACGACGCCGCCGAGGAACTGGAGCGCGCGATCAATGGCGGAAAACCCGATAGCGAAACGAGGGACATACTGAACCGTCTCGAGCCTATCGTCGCCGACACGATACGTCGAATAGACGACGGACTCGCCGGTGCCTTGAAAAACGCCGGAGCCTCCCCGAGGGGAAAAGCGGCGTCTATTCCGATCGCGGATATTCTCGCGAAGCTTACCGGTTATCTCGAGGACAGCGACAGCGAAGCCCTCGATTACCTCGAATCCGTGCGCGGGGATCTATACGCCGCCTGCGAACGCGGACAGTTCGAGACGCTCAGTTCCGCGATACGCAACTTCAACTATTCGGCGGCGCTCGAGGTCTTGAAGGCCCTATCGGAACAACGGGCCATCTGAAAACGAAAGGGGGATGACATGGAAATCACCTTCGGAAAAAAACCGACAATTCTCATAGTCGACGACTCGCCCGATAATATTTCCTTGCTGAGTTCTCTGCTGAAAGGGATATACCGCGTGAAGGTCGCCACGACGGGAGAGAAAGCCCTCGAAATAGTCGCGGCCGACGACGCGCCCGACCTGATTCTGCTCGACATTATGATGCCCGGCCTGGACGGCTACGAAACCTGCCGGAGACTCAAGGCCAATCCGCTTAGCGCGGGAATACCGGTGATTTTCCTGACCGCGAAGACGGGAGAAATCGACGAGGAAAAGGGGCTCGAACTCGGCGCGGAGGACTATATACAAAAGCCTCCCAGCCCCGCGATTTTAAAGGCCCGGATCAGAACGCACTTGAATCTCAAAAGCGCGAGGGACTTCCTGAGGGACAAAAACGAGTATCTCGAAACGGAAGTAGCGCGGCGGACCAAGGAGATCGGGATAATACACGATATAACCATGATCGCGATGGGATCGCTCGCGGAAACGCGGGACAACGAGACCGGAAACCATATTCGGCGCACTCAAAGATATATCAGGATTCTAGCCGAGCGCTTGAGCGGCCATGCCCGGTTCAAGGAGCGACTAACCTCTGAGACGATCGAGCGGCTCTGCAAGTCCGCGCCTTTGCACGATATCGGAAAGGTGGGAATCCCGGACAGCATACTGAAAAAACCGGGAAAGCTAGACCGGGAAGAGTTCATCGTGATGAAAACGCATACTACCATCGGCCGCGACGCCATTCTCGCCGCGCGGAAAAACATCGATTACTCGCCCTACTCCTCCTTTCTTTCCCTCGCCGGCGACATCGCCCTCTGCCATCACGAAAAATGGGACGGAACGGGTTACCCTCAGGGCTTTTCTGGAGAGGAGATACCGCTCGCGGGCAGACTCATGGCCATCCCCGATGTCTATGACGCGCTCATAAGCGAGAGGGTATATAAGCGGGCCTTTTCCCACACGGAAAGCGTCGAGATAATAAAACAGGGATTAGGCACGCATTTTGACCCGGATATAGCCCTCGCGTTTTTGGGCATATCGGACCGCTTCGCCGAAATCGCCATGGAGTTCAGGGATACCGACGGGGGCGGGGCATGAGCGATAGAAAACAGACTATTTTGATAGTGGACGACGTTCCCGACGATATCGTGATACTCGACGAGATCCTCAAGAACGACTACCAGGTGAAGGCCGTCACGAGCGGAGCCGCCGCGCTCAAGATCGCGCAGGGTGATAATCCCCCGGATCTGATTCTGCTCGATATAATGATGCCCGAAATGGACGGTTTCGAGGTTTGCCGCAGGCTGAAGCAAGACACTCGAGGCGCAATGATTCCGGTGATTTTTCTTACGGCCAAGGTGATGATCGCCGACGAGAAAATGGGATTCGTGCTCGGGGCCGTCGATTATATCAAAAAGCCGGTCGATCCGGAAATTGTCAGCATGCGGATAAAGATGCATCTAGAGCAGAAAGACCGCGCCTTATGCGCGTCGGAGATCAAGTTCCGCCGGCTCTTCGAAACCTCGAAAGACGGAGTGATGATTTTCGACCGAGGGACGGGCCTGGTTATCGACGCGAATCCCTCGATGGCGGCGCTCCTGGGACAAACGCAGGAATATTTTCTCGGAAGGAAGGTATCGGAACTCGCTTTTTTGGAAAGCTTGGAATACGGGAAGGCCAAAAGCCCGGGCGGCGATCGGGAGGGCTATGTCCGGAAAGCCGAGGAGCCCCTCAATACCGCCGACGGACGGGAAATTTACGTACAATATATTTTCAATTCCTATATCGTCAACAATCGCGAATTGACACAACTAAACATACGAGATATTTCGGACCTTGTCAGGGCGGAAAGGGAGCGCGACAAATTATACAACCGGCTTTCGCACTACCTTTCGACAAGCCCTACCGTGACCTACTCCCTGATTCTCAAGGACCGTGCGACCCGCTGGCAATGGGTGAGCGAAAACATCGGGGGACTTCTCGGATATACGAGCGAAGAGGCGCTCGCTCCCGATTGGTGGTTTAACAACCTCCATTCCGCCGACCGCGCGGGAGCCTTGGGCTGGGTCAAGGATCTCGTCGAAAACGAAACCGCGGTGAGGGAGTATCGCTTCGCGAGAAAAGATAGGTCCTGCGTATGGCTCCGCGACGAGATGCGGCTCCTGCGCGGCGTCGAGCGGGATATCGAGATCGTCGGGACCTTGACCGATATCAGCGCGCGGAAAAAAGCGGAGGAGGAAACCCACCTAAAAAGCGAGGCCCTCGAGGCCGCCGCGAACGCCGTCATCATCACGGACCCCCTGGGCGACATCAAATGGTCGAATCGGGCCTTCGAACTATTGACGGGATACTCGAAAGCCGAGGTGATCGGCAAAAGGCCTCAGGATCTGGTAGGCTCGGGTCAGGAAAAAAGCAATGACTACGGCGCGATCTGGGATACGATCCTTTCGGGAAACACCTGGAACGGGGAGCTGGTCAATAAGCGCAAATCCGGGGAACTGTACACCGCGGAAATGACGATAACACCCGTCAGGGACGGCGCGAAGGCCATCAGCAATTTCATCGCGGTGCAAAACGATATCTCGGAACGGAAAAAGAAGGAAGAGTTAATCCGGAATCTTCTTTCCGAAAAGGAAGTGCTTCTCAGGGAAGTGCATCACCGGATAAAAAACAACATGAATACAATCAGGGGCCTGCTCGCGATGCAGATAGCGGCCGAGAAAAACGCCAAGGCGGCCGAGTCCCTACGCGACGCCGAATCCAGGGTTCAGACCATTATGCTTCTGTACGATAGACTGTATTGCACCGAAAATTATCGGGAATTGGCGCTCAAGGACTACGTGCGACCCCTGGTCGAAGAAATAGCCGCGGGCTTTCCGATGGCCGGGAAGGTAAAAATCGATACGGACATCGAGGATTTCATCCTAAATGTGAGTTTACTGTCGCCATTGGGAATAATCGTCAACGAGATAGTCACGAATATGATGAAGCACGCCTTCGAGGGACGCGATAGCGGAAAGATAGGCGTGTCGGCGTCGCTGAAAGGCAATCGGGCGATCCTGATTCTGCGGGACGACGGGATAGGCATGCCCGAATCGGTAAATTTCGATAATTCGACCGGCTTCGGCATGCAAATCGTCCGTATGCTCACGGAACAGATGGGCGGCCGAATCACGCTCGACCGGAAAAACGGAACGAGCTTCACTCTCGAGTTCACCAAAGACAAAAACGGGAAACGTTAGGCGGCGCTTAGCGCTTCTGTGGAGCGCTTAGCGCTTCTGTGGAGCGCTTAGCGCTTCTGGGCGGCGCTTAGCGCTTCTGGGCGGCGCTTGGT
>Ga0172379_10008214_pt1 | contig 13223 bp, 20 predicted proteins | sample GrowelOW334metaG_FD_119756 | JGI IMG/M metagenome (GOLD analysis project Ga0172379, IMG submission 119756) | Groundwater microbial communities from an aquifer near a municipal landfill in Southern Ontario, Canada - Groundwater well OW334 metaG | ecosystem: Environmental > Aquatic > Deep... | reverse complement strand
TTTTTATAGTATCGTAAATTTCGTATTGCGTCATCATTTCTCCTGAAGAAGTAAAATTGCCTGTGCAATGTCCCCGTTTGCTTTTTTGAGCGCGCCTGCGGCTTCTTCCCGGGTTTTTCCGGTTTGTTCTACCACCATGGAAATATCCTCTTCGCTTGTTGGGGTTTCTATGGAAACATTGCCGGCTATCTGGTAGCTTTTTTGCCCCTGCATGGTTATTTCAGTTACCTGCGGGCTGGTTATTATGATATTCTGGCCCTCAGCTTCGATGACGACTTTTTTTGCATCCAGCTGTTTTGAGTTGATGCCCATCTGGCGCATCATCTTTTCCATTTGCTTTGGGTCAAGGTTAGGCATCATTGTTACCATCTACCATTTCATAATCCGAAGCAGCGTTACTTGAACGTTTCCTTCAATTCGGATTTCCTTACTTCAACCCTTTTCATCGGGGTTATCGCCTTAAGCCTCCCAAAAAGCTTGGATGTCAATCGCCCGTATATTATTTCCTGCATCAATTGGTCGTAGGTCATGCCATCCGTGCTTTTCTTTACCTCTTCGACCAAAGCGTTCCTTAAATTTTTCTTTGTATTCTGGCTTACCTTGGATGCAGTTATTGCAATTACCTTTACAAGAACGATGCCGTCTTCCTTTGTTTTTACTGGCACGCTGCTCTGTATCAAGGATTTATTCCTCCTAATGAGCGTTTTGAGGTAAGTCGGCATTATTTCATAGCCGATAATCCTCGTATGGGCGTTGGTACCCTTTACTTCAGTTATCCTGAATTTGAGGGTTGTGAAAATCGCGTTTTGCGAGCCAGTGCCAGTCGCTTCCATCATGCTTACTTTGACTATCCTGTCGACAAGCTTTTTGTCTTCCGATGCGACGATCTCTGCAATTTCCTTGTTTTCAAACAATGCTGGAGCAAGAACGGAATACCATGTTTTTGCCTTCCACTTGTCAACTACCTTGGTTTTCTTTGATGCCATATAATCACTTTACGAGCAATGCCGCGCTTTCCGGCTCATACCTCCAGTTTTTCGGCAGCCTTCCCTTTCCGACATAGTACTTTACTAGCCTATTTATTTTTGATTCAACATGAAGGAGCTTGACTTTGTTGTGAGTATCTGCCTTTGCAGCCTTTAAGTGGGTTCTCATCTTTATTGCCTTTCTTATAAGGCTAATCAGGTCTTCAGGATATTCTGGAAGCGCGTTTTCCTGTTTCAGCAACGCGGTCATCCTTTTCCCAGTCAATGCCCTGACGCTCGGGACATTGTAATTATCCCTCAGGGTAAGTCCTATCTTTGATGCCGGAACTCCCGCCTTGGTCATCTTTACTATTTCATCCTGCACTTCCTGCGGATTTTTGCCAACGAATTTTGGCGCTACCTTTGCCTTCGGCCTTTTTGTGCCAGAACGGCCTCCTTTTTTAGAGTGTAATCTTGCCATAGCTATTTTCACCTAAACAATTCATTTAGTCATCTGTTGCTAAGTGATTTGCGAGCAACAAAAGAGATTTATATCTATGAGAGTGTTTGTTTTTAAATGATGCGTTTTCTGCAAAAGTATGCTGTTCCCCCTCCGGAATGAATACCGGATCATAGCCGAACCCGTCGTTTCCACGGGGCTTTTCAGAAATTTGGCCTTTGCATTCTGCAGTGAAAGTTCTTGCTTCGCCCTTGGTTTTACCGTTCACGAATGCAATGCAGGTCTTGAAGCTTGCGCTCCTGTTTGCTGTTCCCGCCATAAGTTTCAGTATTCCCTCATTTCCAATTTTCTTTTGCGCCCAGGCAGAATACGTTCCCGGAAAACCGTTCAATGCGTCAATAAACAGTCCGGTATCTTCAACGAAAACCGGTTTTTTTGCGAGTTTGTATGCCGTCGTTGCCGCTTCCATTGCTATTTCTTCCAGCGAATCCGAGCGTATTTCGTTGTGCTTGAAATCAAAGTGCAGAATATTCACGTTTGCGTTGAATAAAATTTCCTTTGCTTCGTTGAACTTATGCCTGTTGCTTGTTGCGAATAAAACCTCCAAGATAACACCTGCTTTTAATATTTGCTAGGTTATATCCCTTCGCTACATTAAAAAATGTGATTTTTATGTCTGATATTGAAAAAACAACCGTTAAACCAACCGCCGCGATCGTTGGCAATAGGAAGCCCGAAACGCAAGCTGTCCCCAAACCTCCGGAAAAGTCCCCGGAAGAGAAGAAAAAAGACGAAAAGATGGCAGCCATAATAAAAGAGCTGGAGCAGGCGTTCTTTACCATAAAATTCTATCCTGTTGCCGCTAAGGAGGAAGCAAAAAACGAAGCAATGAAGAGAATTGAAACCCTTTATTCAAAGGAAGATGATACGGTCAAGCAACTAATACTATATATGGTGCACGAGCACATTTCCCAAATTGGGGAGGCGCGCACAATGCATAATTTCGAGCATTTCAAGAGGAAAAATCCCGCCGCGGACCCGGGCCAATTGAGGATAAGCGTTTACCGGGCGATGTTCAATTATAATTTTTCAATCGAAGGAATCGTGGAATTTATTAATTTGTTAGGCAGGCTTGAAGGCGATGATGCGGCAAAGCTGCTTACCTATCATTACACATTCCTTTCTTCTACTGAAGGGGAGACAATGCATATCTTGAAGAATGCAGTTCTCAACGCGCTTGGGGAGAGCAATTCTACCTATGCGCTCCATTCGCTCATGACTTATGCCCATCTTACCGACCACGAGATGACGCTAGGGAGAATCGCGGCTTCGCTTGCAAAATGGAACGATAAAATTGATTCGCTCAAGATTTCCAAAAAAGAAAAGGAGGAATTGAAGCAGGATTTGGAAAAAATGATGACGCTGGAGCACGGGAGTTCGCATTATGGGTAGGTGCTTGCCGGTAGCTGGTAGGTAGTGGTGGGTGGGCTGTAGATAATAGCGATAGTTTAAACATCCCCGCTCGTGAATATTATTTCTGTTCCAGATAACAAGCGTACAGGCAGCAAATGTATTGTCCGTTTGGCAAGATCAATATCATATATCGAAGTTTGGGTTCCAGATCCATGACAAAACAAATGTAAATGATTATTGTTATTCGGCATTAGTTTCATCGATTTGTGTTGTAATAATTCATGACTTTCAAAGGGGGTTGTGATTGCCCCGTCGAAATCCAAAAAACATAATGCGGCGGAAAGTTCTATTCGATTTCCAACTTTTCCGAATATTTCTTCCAAAATGACTGCAATTCCTATTTCATTTTCTGCCATGCCGATTATGCCCAACGAAACACGGCCGCCATTCTTTGTAATATCCTCGGCCAGCCATTCAACATATTTATTTAACGCCAATAATTTGGCATCTGATATTTTCCCAGAATCTGGTTTTGGCCATCTTTTCATTCTTTCAGCTGCAAATGTATCCAAATCCTCGTTTGAATGGCAGATTGGGAACTGCTCAAGCAAAACATCCTTTCCTTTGAACGAACCGCTCGGGGCTCTTCTTGCATCATATTTTTGTTTTTGAGTCATATTGCATCCCTCCGTTTGTTTTTGTCTATGCTAATCTATGTATTAGCGTATATTTAATATTAATACAATAAAAATTCGTAAAAAAACGATTAATTTATATAATTTATGCGTAAAAATAGGAATTATGGTTGAAAAAGAAACAGGCGGTCCACTGAAGCTCGACAAGAAGGACAAGGCAATAATGCAGCAGCTCGAGGAGAATTCCCGTCAATCTTATTCTGAAATCGGCCGGAAAGTAAAGCTGCGGAGCGATACGGTCGAATACAGGGTTAATCGGCTGCTGGAAAGCGGGCTGATTCTACGAATGTTTGCCGAGCCGGATTTGGACAAGCTTGGGCTGAAAACCTACCGGCTATATCTCAAAACTGAAACAGAAAACCCGGAACTCGAAACCTACCTCAAAAATCATCCGAAAGCACAATGGTTCGCAAAATTCGAGGGAGAATGGGATTACGCAATAAGGTACAGCCTGAAAAACGAGGGGGAACTGAAAAAAGAGATGGATGCGCTGTCAGCAATGTTCGGTAAGTCAATATCCGCAAAGAACGTGGTCGTTGCAACCCAGCAAACCTATCTTCCGCTAAAATACCTCACTGGCGGCTGGCTTGTCCGTTCCATTGCTTTTGATGAAGTTAGCAATTTTATTATGTTGGACGAAACCGACCGCAAAATAATGGAATTTTTGTTTGAAAACTCAAGGGCAAAAACCGTGGATATGGCTTCAAAAATAAAAATTTCTGCAGATGCGGTGCAATACCGGATAAGGAAGCTTCTCGATAACGGAATAATAAAGTTCTTTGGGGTTTATTACAATCCGCTTGTTTTTGGCTATACTAGGCATAAGCTTCTGTTCTGGCTGCATAACGCAAATCTGAAACGCGAGCATGAACTGATTGCCTATTGCGAACAGCATCAAAACTCGTCTTACGTAAACCGCATAGCCGGAAGCTGGGATTTGGAGCTGGATTTTGATGCCAAGACCCCTGCTGAACTTCATGGGATAATAAAGGATATCCGGGATAAGTTTTCCGACATAATCCGGGATTATTCTGTCCTTACGATTCTTGATGAGCATGTGCCGAATCCGTTCAGGGGTTCGGGGAAGCAATAATTAGTTTATCCATTATTCAATATCTCAACTGCATCGTGCACTGCTGCGGCTCTGTGAAGAACCCTGACAAAAGAAGCTTGTAATAACCTAAATACGGAATGTTTGCAATAAGTTTTCCCTTTACCCTGTCCTGAGAAATCGGGTCGTTCCCCATATTCCGGGTATAATCATAAACCTGAATATCCAAAACCTGATTATTGTCCCCCTTGGTCAAATAATAAACTTTTCCAGTTTCCTTTACCGTAATCTTGAAATACGCCCGATGTATAATATCTCCGTAAAGAGAATAAATCTCTGTCTTTCCAGGCTGGTAAACCATTACGTCGTTCTTCAGGTTAATCGGGTATTCATTTCCTTCAAAGGTTACGCTAGTCACGCATGGCTCGCTAATTACACCCTTGTTGCGGATATCCATGCTGCATGCAGAATAGTGGAATGTTAATGGCCCCTTTATTTCAACGAACTTTTCCGGTTCGCTTACGAATTGCTTGCACATTTCCGGGCGCAAATAAATGCAATAACTATAGATTGAGCCCTTTACGCTTTGGCCTGCTTCTTCCCCAAAACTGAATCTTGCATCCCCGTAAAGCGAATCAAACTGGCTTTGAGTCATTTCTATAGAATAGGCTGCCGGAGACGCGCCCTGCACTATTGCAAAATCCCCCCGTTGCAAATTCGGAAGCATGCTGCAGGTAACAACCGCGGATATGGGCGAATTGGTGTTTAGCAAAAATTGGATCGCATACCAGATTATTACTGCGGCAACAAGCGTTAGCAATGTGTCTTTGAATTCGTTTTTCCAGCCGTGCTCCTTTGCGCCCTGCTTTATTTCCAAGAATACCAATCCGATTATAACTATTACTACAATCACTCCAAAGATTAATCTATATCCGTCATTTGGGGATATAAGGTAAAGAATAAGTGCGATTACAAGAAGCGCTGCCTGAAAATACGCGTTTTTGAAAACTTCCTTAATATCCATGGAATCAGGCTATTCCTTTTTTCCTTTTGCCGGCTTGAACTCCTTTCTGAATGCTTCTACTTCCTCTAGAATCTCTTCTATCTTTTCAAGAACCAGTTCGGCAGGGTCTTTTTTCTTGGTTTTTAAAATTATTTTCGGGTTTCCAATCATCGGATGCTCCTTCTTGAACCCTGCGAATTCTACTCCCTTTTCTTCATTCAGCTTTGCAACCAGCAGTTCGGGTATGGCAACATCCAACCCGACCATTTCGAATTCCAAAACTCCTTTTTCATTGCTGAGTATTTTCACTTCCATTTATTCACCATCGTTCAAGTAGTATGTCGAGAGCTTTCGGGTCTCGGACCTTCCGCACTTATTGCATGTGAGCTTGTTATTATTAAGTGTCATATGGACCCTGCATTTTGAGCAGAATGCCTTGATTACTCCATATTCCTGCGACCCTTTAGTAGTTAAGTCAATTCCGTTCATTGTTGCGATTACTCTCGCTTTTATTATGTCCCCGATTCGCACTTCGTCCTTCACGAATTTGACATATCGTTCCGCGATATCCTGCACCCTTAACACTGCCGTATCTGCAGGCGCGAACCTGTGCCCTTTATCATTTGAAATAGGAACTACTGAAACCAATGCCTTGCTGTCCATTACGTCTGTGATTAACCCGTAAACTTTGTCTCCCGGGACGATTGGGCGCACCCCTTTTTGTCCAACCACTATTGCTTCATGGCCGTTGTTGGCCTCAGCTCCGAATAGGGCCGAGCGTATCTCGTCGTTTATGTTTACAGTTCCCGGGCCGGAAGTCATTTCCTCTGCGCCTCCGATATAATCTCCGGGTTGGAGTATTTTCTTGTTTTCCGTTCAATCACCTGATGGTTCAATAAATGGTTCTACAATAAGCAAGTTAAATATTCAACTGAAGCTTATTTAAATCTATTATAGTGCTAATGTCAGCTGTCGTTGCGAGTTGGCGAGCAGTACTTCATCTAGTTTGCCGCGAATATCTGCGTCCTGCCATCTATCTCTTGCCCGCTCAAGTTTTCCGTGTATTGGCATTACATCCAGATTATTTTGGACTGCTGCGAATTCGAAGAAGTTAGCCGCCGCATCCGCCAGAACCATGTTTTTCGTAGTAAGCAAAACATCTACAACTACATTCAATGCTTTTTCGGAGTTCCTGCATTCTTCAATTAAGGCGAAATGATCCCTTCCAATCATAGCGCAAATTCTTCGGTTCTCTAATCCTTCTTTTAATCCATCATAAGCCTTCATAACTCTCGGTAATTGCTGTCTCATCCAAGTTTGTTTGCTATCTACAAGTAGCATTGCCATCTAATCACACACCTTTATTTATTATTCGAAACTAATAAATATATATGGACGATAAGGAAAGGGCAAAAAAAGACATTGACAAGCTCACCGTTATAATTTCAGAATTCAAGGGTTTAGGTTTAGGAAAGAAATATCCCGAGCCTTTGGACTGGGCTGAAAGGTATTTGAGCGATTCCAAGCATTTCTTTGAGAAAAAGGATTATTTCACTTCTTTCGGGGCTGCGAACTATGCGTACGGGATAATTGACGGATTGCTGATTGCGGAAGGAAAGAAAAACTAGCGAGTTTTTCTTGTTTTGGAATCCTTATGGAATTCCAAAGGAAAAAAAGAATGAACGGCAGAACAAAAATAATCACGCTTAAATATTAGTTCATTGTAATTCTTCTTCATGGAAACTGAACTTTTATCTTGCTGTCCAAGCGTAATATTTTTTGGAATAAGCGGGCTTGTCCTGTTCTCTTCGGTTTTTAGGGTAGTTTACGATTATCAAAAAGGCCTGGTTTTGACTCTCGGAAAGTATTCCGGGATGCGTTCGAGCGGATTGAATTTCATCATTCCGTTGGTTCAGGAAATGCGGGCCGTTGACCTAAGAATTCAGACTGTGGACATTCCAAAGCAGGAAGTGCTTTCCAAGGATAACGTTAGCGCGTTTATTAACGCAGTTGTCTATTTTAAGATAGTAAACCCAGAAGCTGCAATATTCAACGTCCAGGATTATGTAATGGCAGTCTATCAGCACAGCCAGACCGCAATTAGGGATGTGGTTGGCGGAAGAACCCTTGATCAACTGTTAACAGACAGGAAAGAGATTGCGCAATCTGTTTCAGTTGCAGTAGAAAAGGACGCAAAAGAGTGGGGCGTTGACATCATCGGAATCAAGATTCAGGATATCAGCCTTCCAGATACAATGAAAAGGGCGATGGCAAGGCAGGCCCAAGCCGAAAGGGAGAAACGCGCGTCAATCATAGTCTCGGAAGGTGAAAGCGCAGCTGCTGCAACGCTTGCAAAGGCAGCGAAAATAATTGCAGAATCCCCTGGGGCATTGCATTTGAGGACATTGCACATGGTTTCCAGCGTTTCGGCAGACAAGACGAACATAATGAATTTCGTGCTTCCAATCGAGGGCATTGATGCGCTGAATTTTGACCCGGAAACGGTTAAGAGCTCGAAGAAAAAGAAAGAGGGTGAATAATATGGTTTTCACGATAATCAACCAATATGAAAAGGGAATCCGGTTCAAATGGGGCAAGTTTGAAAAGGTTCTTGAGCCAGGATTTGCCTGGAATATCCCATTCTTCCATAACATACGGACGCTGGATATGCGCGTGAAAACAATCCCAATCCCGCCGCAGGAAGCAATGACAAAAGACAACGTTCCTGTGAAAATCTCCGCTGCAGTTTATTACAAGGTTGTCGATCCGTTCAAGGTTGTCATGGCGATTTATGATTACAACTTTGCTATTTCCCAGTACGCGCAAACTGCAGTAAGGGACGTTGTAGGAAATAACGAGCTTGACCTTGTGCTTTCCGACCGCGAGAAAATAGCCATAGAAATAGAGAAATTAGTTGACGAGGAAACAAAAGAGTGGGGAATTGATGTTTCAGCCATTAAGCTTCAAGATATTGAATTGCCTGAAGACATGAAACGCGCTATGGCGAGGCAAGCAGAAGCAGAAAGGGAAAAAAGGGCAACCATTATCCTTAGCGATGGTGAATTGCAATCAGCAACGAATTTCGCAGATGCTGCAAGAAAGCTTTCATCAATAAAAGGGGCGTTGCATTTGAGGACATTGCAGACTCTTGCGACAAACGTTTCAGCAGAGGATTCACCGACCCATCTGTGGCTATTGCCAACCCAGATAATGAAGTTCTTTGAGAACTACGGGAAGAAGTGAATTTTTTGTTGCTTAAAAAATCCCTTGGCCAGAATTTCCTTAACGACCAGAATATTTTACGAAAGGAAGTTGCAATTGCGGAAGTAACTGGCAAGACTGTTCTTGAAATCGGGCCCGGGGATGGAAGGCTAACTGAAAAAATCCTTGATGCTAATCCTGAAAAGCTGATTGCGGTTGAGAAAGACCACGAACTCGCTAAAATGCTTAAGGAAAAGTTCAAGGGAGACGAGCGGGTCGAAATTATTGAAGCGGATTTTTTGGAGTTCGAACCCGAAACCGGAAATAAAGCCAAAAAATATGACGTAATTATCGGCAATATTCCTTACTATATCTCATCCCAAATTATTTTCCGGCTTAAGGATTTTGCGTTCGGGCGGGCAGTAATGATTATCCAGAAAGAGTTCGCGGAAAAGATGATTGCAAAGCCGAACGATTCGAATTATGGGAGATTATCGGTTACTGCTCAACTGGCGTTCACTGTCCAGCTAATCCAGAAAGTTCCGAAGCATTTGTTCACTCCAGCTCCGAAAGTCGATTCCGCAATGATTATGCTAAGGAAAAACATGGTTACGACAGAGAAAGACGAAGAGATTATTCGCATTCTATTCCAGCACAAGAACCAGAGCGTAAAGAAAGCGTTGGGGCATGAAGGAAAGGTTGCACCAGAAAAGTTCGCAGGGCGGAGAGTAAGAACATTAACAAAAGAAGAGTGTTTGGAGATTGCTTGCATGGTCGTTTAATTAAACAGAAAGTTATTCACTATTATTTCTACTCCTCAAACTCTTCCGCTTCATAAGTAAGAAAAGTCATTTCATCAGTGTTTTTCCATTCATTAGGAAGCAAGCCAGCTTTCTGGCACAGTTCATTCAGGAAATCCTCCTTTTTCGGAATTTCTTTCCAAACTATTGGCAAATAGGTCGCCCGGTGGAACCCCTTTTGGATAATCAGCCCATGCTTCTTTGGAACCAGCTTCTTCAGCAAATCGTCCTTGTCTTTAACCGCTAGCGGTTCAGGCTTTGTAAGCACTGAAATCTCAATAGTAATATCCTTCAGTTCTTCTTGCCTTACCGGATGGAATCTCGGGTCGTCAAACGCAGCATTTATCGCGTTATTTACGATGTCCATTACGATTGGCCGGTGCGCTTCAAGCGTCCCGATACATCCGCGCAATGCCTTTTTCTTTCCAATATAAAGCGTTACAAAGCAAGCGCCGTCTTCAATCAGTTTCGGGGATGGAATTTCCTGCGGCCAGACTTCCAATTTCCGCCCGTTCTTCAAAAAATATTCAATGGTCCTTCTAGCAAGGTTAAGCATGAATTCCCGTTCTTTCTTGTTGAAATGCTCTGTTTCGGCCATAGAAAGTCCTTTGTTCCATCTGTTATTTTTTGTAAACTTTCTCAATCCAGTACTCCTTGAAGAACCCGAACGATGCCATGGAAATTATGAACGCTGCCGTTGGAATTATGGCATTCAGGAACGGGTCTGGAACCTTTATGCTGACAAATATCAAGGATGCAAAAATATAGATAAAAATTGCAATCGTAGCTTTCCTTGTTTTGCTGGTTTCCCATGCTTTGTCTGCTTCCACTCGTTTGTTGCGTTCGTTTATTCTGCGTATCTCCTCTTGAATTTGCGTTTTTGCCATCAATTCACCTTACTCCTCGTAAAACGCATAGGCGCCATAGCCCACTACCCTTATCTTGTCTCCGGCAGTATCTCCGGAATTTTTGTAATCTAAAAACTTTCCTTTCCATTTGTGCTTTTTTGCGATGTGCATAAGCGCAATTATGCCTGTCCTTCCGCAAGCGTCAAGCGATTTCTCAGCGTTTTTTATGTCTAATTTCGGTATGTACTTATTCGCTTTCGCGTCTATTTCAATGGCTTTAGAATAGGTGTTGTAATGGCTCAAATCCGAGCTTGCAATGAACACCGTGCGTTCGTCCAGTGCTTTATCTAGCTTGTCTGCCACTTCCTTAGGCTCAGCTTCACCAGTCAACAACGCATAAATTTCGAATTCTTCAAGAACGGTCTGGAGAAAAGGTATCTGGACTTCGATGCAATGCTCCGGCATATGGGCTTCTGGGTATGTTCGTATTGTCTTGTCCTTGACGTCTTCGGCTATGCTTCTTGCCCCAACACGTCCAAGCGGGGTTTCCCATGCGCCTATCCCAGACTCGACAATTCCATGAAAACCAGCATAATGGGAAGGCCCGACAATCAGCGCTTTGTTGAAATAATCAGAATAGCGTTGAAGAACTTTATACCCTACCCCCGCCGTAAGCCCAGAATAGATATACCCGGCATGGGGGACGACTAATCCTTTCAGTTTTCCACCCAGTTCTATTTCGGGTGCGGATTCAATGAACCCCTCAACCATTTCTTTGAGTTCATCTGGCTCATCAGGATAGAATGTGCCTGCTACTGCAGCTGGCCTTATCACATCGTCATTCATTTAGCTCACATAGGTCGGGCTTGAAATGCTGTAAAACATTGCAAAAAGATAAATTAAGAGGTATAATCCAACCAACACGACTAAAGGCAAAAGCACGACTACTGCTGCCCTTAGCTGGTCTAATCCATGAACGGTTTTGATTATCTTATATGCCAAATAAAGTTCGTAAGCACCGACTACAAACGATACTATTGTGCCTAAGCATGGGATTAATGAAACTACTATTATCGCCGGAGCGATTACTGCAAACGCGCCGCCAAGCATTGAGCCGAAGAATGTCTGTTCAGTATATGTTCCTTTCCCGCCTAGTATTTTTGCAAGTATCCAGTATACTCCCTGGGAAATATACGATAAGATTGGTATCCCGATAAAGCATACAACTCCAACTAATGCTGCAATGAGCACTGCCATGAGCAATGTCCCGCCAGCAGCCGTGAGCCCGTTGTTTCCTGCAGAAGCAAGCATTGGGGCGAAGAGGCTTGCAAACAAAACGAATATTAACAGGTATAAGATGAAAATCATCGCTGAAATTATCGCCGAGCCTATAAGGTAATTTATCAAGGACTCTTTTAGGTCTCCTTTTCCTTTGTATTGCTTAAGGACTGCGTCCGTTCCTTCCGGCTTAAGCATCTGTAGCCAAACTTTTATCCTTTCGATAATTCCCATACATAGCACCTTTTTCCTGTATCTCCATCGGTTATCAGATTTTTAACCATATCGCCATGTGACATTCTGCTACCCTTCGCTCCCCTGTTGCCATTACCTCCAAACTCCATCTATTTTTTCATTGCAGAACCTGCATTTCCCATCAATAATATTTATTTCATTAACATAAAATCCGGTTCTTTTGATTATCTCTTTTTTGCATTTTGGGCAGATAGTTGCCTCGTAATTTGAATTGCTGAACGGGACATTCCCAGTATAAACGTGTTTTAAGCCTGCTTTTTTTGCAATTTCCCTTGCCTTAATTAGGCTTTCTGAACTGGTTGGTTCCTTATCCATCATCTTATAATCCGGGTGAAATGCCGTAATATGCCAGGGCATTTCCTTGTCTATTTTTGCCAGCCATTCTGCTTCTGCCCGCAATTCTTCTTCATTATCGTTTTCTCCCGGAACGAGCAAAGTGGTTATTTCAATCCACATTTTTTTGTGCTTCTTTTTCACGTATTTAATTGATTCCATTACCCCTTCTAAATTTGCCTTGCAAAGTTTTCCGTAGAAGTTTTGGTTGAATGCCTTCAAATCAATGTTTGCCGCGTTAATATATTTTGAAATTGCATCCCAGCATTCTTCGGACTCATAACCATTCGTTACGTAGACTCCTTTCAATCCTTTTTTGTGCGCAATTTTCATCACGTCAATTGCGTACTCTGTGAAGATCGTCGGTTCGTTATAAGTAAATGCAATCGATTTGCATCCGCCTATCAACGCGTTTTCAACTACTTTTTCCGGAGGCAGTTGTTCCGAGCGTTCAAGGAGCCGTTCGAAATAGGCTTTCCATCCTTTCGGGTTATTTTTCCTTGCTTCCGCAGGGGCTTGTGATATATCCCAGTTTTGGCAGAACTCACAGGCAAAATCGCAGCCAAACGTCCCGATAGAATAGGCTTTGCTTCCCGGAAGGAAATGGAAGAACGGCTTTTTTTCTATCGGGTCAATCCATACTGCGCATGGCTTGCTGTGAACTAGGAGTTTTAATTTTCCGTTTTCGTTGGTTCGGACCCCGCAAAATCCTGCCTCTCCGTTTGGTATGTTGCAATATCTTCTGCAGGCTAGGCATTCGATTAGTTTTCCTTTTTTCCTTGCAAGCATTTTCGTTGGTTTAGGCATAGATTAGCTAATAGGAAGAAGGATAAAAGGGTTTCGGAGATAAATGATTCGATTGGTTATTTCTGGTCGTAAAATGGTTTTGAACTTTCTGCAGAACGGAATCTTAGTACGTCT
>Ga0172379_10008213_pt1 | contig 13224 bp, 12 predicted proteins | sample GrowelOW334metaG_FD_119756 | JGI IMG/M metagenome (GOLD analysis project Ga0172379, IMG submission 119756) | Groundwater microbial communities from an aquifer near a municipal landfill in Southern Ontario, Canada - Groundwater well OW334 metaG | ecosystem: Environmental > Aquatic > Deep... | reverse complement strand
CCGTAACGCTGATTTGATTTTGGTTATGAAAGACGGCAACATTGTCGAACAGGGCAAGCACGAGGAATTACTGTCGAAAAAAGGCTTTTATGCTTCGCTCTACAATAGCCAGTTTGTGACATCCAAAGTATCCATAAGATAAATTGAACTCAAAATAAAAAACAAACTAAAATTAGTTTTGTTTTTTATTTTGCTGAGAGAATTAATTTTTCAGATTAATCAGAACAAATCCGATAACAACTAAAACGAGACCGAGATATTGAAAGACAGAGATATTTTCCTTGAAATAAAAGACGCCAAAGAGCGTGACAAAAACGACCGAAGCAGCAACCCAGAGAACATTGATGATCGCGACCGGATTGAATTTCAAGCTGTAAGCAAAAAACACTCCGGCAATGGCAAAACAAAATACACTAAACGCAAACAACCAGCTACCCTTTCCCGCCGCCCAAAACTTCGCCGCCAGACAAGCTGTAGTGTCAAAAATTCCTAAAATGATCGTGACGTAAATCAGATTGCTCAAAATACACTCCTTTAAAAAATAATTTTATCCCCCTTCGCTCCGATAATTATCGGAGCTACGGAGGGATCGAAGCAAATTAAATAATACTGATGTCCCGACGGCTTGACCGCGAGGAGCTTCATCGCTAGCACAAACGTGATACTAACCTTTTTTGTATATGACCCCCTATCAGGTACCAAACCCAACTCTAAAGATTTTACCAAAAATATATTGTATAATAGAAGGTGTAAATAAATACTAAACTTATACATATGGATCAAGAACCAAAACTTGATAACTCTAAACGCGGAAATCGCCATGGCAAGTTAGGCCTGATCATTTTAGCGGCGATAATCATGCTAGCAATTGTAATTCCTTTGCGTAACTCGTACTTTAAAGGCACTCTGTTTGAGCGTGAAAAAAACACAGGGCAATATTCAGAATATTTTAAAGATACCTTCGATAGTTATGAGCAGTATTCAGAAATTCTAGATCAGGCATCAGAAGATCTGAGCCGCTGGCAAAACAAAGCGGCTATCACGGTGTGGACCGACATAGCAGATTGGCGAACTATTACAAGGATTGATCTTAAGTTAATCGACGCCAACGGCAAGTCAGTTGTGTTAAATGGTCTTGAAAATATTTCGGCTCCCAGAGAAGACAACCAGATTAGATCTGATGACAAATTTTCGGATTACAATTTCAGTTGTCAGCAGGGTCATACCAAATGGGAGGATTTTATGCTGGTTCATGGCCGTAACCTGCTTTTCTATGAATACAATCAACCACTAGAAATTGATATGTCCAGAATAGTTAAATGGCAAGCGTACAACAAGGGCAAGGAGCTTGAAATATATGATGTTGTGATTCATGACGGACTATGTGAAAAGGTAAATAGTTTAAACGGGGCCTGGCATACACCCAATGATTTGCCACAATATGGGGTTTGGTGGCCCAAGGACGGCAAACTTATTATACGAAATGTTAAACAAGACCAATACCCGAGTAATGGTGATCATGGCAGAATCTTATCCAGTTACAAAACACCCCAAAATTTTATTTCACGAACCAGATTTACAGTTGATTCCATCCGCAATGATCAGAATGGTTATATCCGCCTAGCCTGGGACTTTGATGATCAGTATGATCCAGGCCATGACCAAACTTTTATTTTTTTCTCGTTTGAATATGGTTTTTTTGGCTTAAAAAGAGTCTACCCGGTAGAAAGATATTTTACCCAGATCTTTGAACCGAAACAAAACAGCCAGCAAGCCAAGACCAAGTTTACCCTTGAATCAGGCAAGACTTATGAAATCCAGACCAAGGTAGTAGGGCAAAAAACTTCGGCCATGCTCTATGAGATCAAAGGGTCACACCTCAAAAAAGTGGCTGAGATTGAATATTCATTTAAAAGAGCACGGCCCACTCAGGCTTATCCTTTTTCCTTTGAAACCACAGGAAACATACAAGTATCTCTAGATGAATTTGAGGTTTGGCAAATGGCTAAATAATATAAATATTCCTTTCTTATTTATAGCCTTTTGCCTGCAGAGCAAAAAGTCGAGCGTAATCCCCCTTTTGCACTACCAATTCGTCGTGACTACCCATTTCACTGATTGCCCCGTCTTTGATAACGACAATCTTGTCGGCTTTTCTAACAGTCGAGAAACGATGCGAGATCAGGATAACCGAGCGATCCTCCGGCAAAGTCTGCAACTGCTCGAAAATTCTAGCCTCCGCCTCCGAATCAATCGAAGAGGTCGGTTCGTCTAGAATCCAGAGTTTCGGATCACGATAAAAGGTCCGGGCTAGCGCCAGCTTCTGCCACTGTCCGATCGATGGTTCGACCCCGCCGGTAAATTGTTTGCCGAGCATCGTCTCGTATTTATCTTTCCATTCTTCGATAAAAGTTGCCGCCTCGGCAAACTGTGCCGCACTCCTGATCTCCTCGGCGCTTGTCTCTACACCGCTTTTGCCGATTGCGATCGCGTCACGAACCAGCAGATGATAGTGGGCATAATCTTGAAAAATTGCACCGATTTTCTGATACCAACTATTTAAATCAAGTTCCCTTAGATCGACTCCGTCAATGGTAATCTTGCCGACTTGTGGATCATAAAAACGGAACAATAACTTGACCAGCGTCGTCTTGCCGGCACCATTGACTCCGACAATGGCGACTTTTTCGCCTGGTTTAATTTCAAGCGAAAAGTTTTGCAGTGCAGGTTTCTTGGCTCGCGGGTAAGTAAAGGTGACATTGTCGAAAATTATATGCGGGGTGCTTGTTTGATCCAGTAAAATAGAATTTACCGGTGAGGTGATGATCGGTTTCGAATCGAGAAATTTGAAAGTGTCGGTCACAAACAAGCTGTCAGCATACTGCCGACCAAGATAAACAAAAAGTTCCGTCAGAGACGAACTCAGCTCGCCAACTGTCGCCAGAATAAAGGTCAGCGTACCGATGAGCATCGCACCGGATAAAACATTGGCGATCAGCCAGAGAATGACAAAAATTATCGACGCTTGCGAGAAGACCAGAGAGACCAACTGCCAGCTTGTTCGTTTCCTATCATATTTTTTCTGATCAGATTGAAAATCACGAAAAACTTTTCTAATCTCTGCGGCAAATTTCTTGGTATTTTGGAGCAATTTTAGCTCGGTCAATTTTGGTATCTCGCTAAAATGACTGCGCAAGTCCCAATATTTCCGCCTTATCTCCGCCTTTGCGCCCCAGATATCCCAAATCTGATTGCCATATTTCGCCTCGACCATCAGAGAAGGCAGCGCGCCGATCAGCAAGATGAGGAAAAGCCACCATTTGACTGAGATGATGATGACGGAGGCGATAATTGCCGAGAGTAAATATTGCAAAATAACGAAGAGACGATCGACAAAATCTTTGATCCGATAGCCACCATTTTCATCAACTTTGTTGATAATGTCAGAAATTTCCGGACTTTCATGCGAAGCGATGTCGAGTTCACCTCGTTTTTCGACCACCATCATGTCGATTTTCTCGTCAAGAAAAAACCAAAAAAGCTTCAAAATATATGTTTGAATGGTGTTGGCAAGAGGTTGGAGAAACCCCGCTCCGATAATAAAAAGAACGGCTATAAATAAATTCCGTGTCACCGTGTCGTGACCGGCAATTCTGATCAACTCGTTGATCAGAAAGCCACGCGCGCCGGACTGGAGAAACGGCGAGACTGAAACTATCACAAAAAGGAAAACTAACCCGATAGTCAATGCTTTTTTCTCCTGCCACAGCATCTTGCCAAGCCGAATTGAATTGCTAATTGTTCGTGAGATCGCCGATTTTTGTTTTCCCCCGGTTTTTTTCATTTGTGCAAGTTTATTTTATGGAAACCAACTCTTTTAGTCGTCTGATAACTTCTGGCTGGTAGTAATTTGGTAAGTCAAAAAATTTCTCAAAATCGTGCCACTCCAAGATATACTGATTCTCCTCGCAGTGCCGTTCTGTCTCTGGACTGCCGAGTTTAATTTCATCACAGTAATATTTCTCAATCAAATAATAAGTAAAGTCTTTTGTTTCATCCTTTTCACTGTCAAACCATTTGTAATTAAATAGTTCAGAATATTTTTCGACGTTGATGTTTGTTTCTTCCTTGATCTCACGGACTATGGCTTCGTCAGACGTCTCGTCTTCTTCAATCCCGCCACCAGGAATGGAGTAATATTCTCTGCCGTCTTTGATCCGGTGAATCAGCAGAATTTTTTTGTCTCGTATAATAATGCCACGAACTCGGCTGTTGAGTTTCATTTATTAAAAATTGGTAATTGATAACTGATAATTGGCTTGCCAAGCGAAGCTCTGAAAGAGCGAAGTTTGGTACCCGCGGAAGGAATCGGTCACTCATAAAATTCTGTTGAATTTTTGTGCGACCCCGGCTCGGCGCCAGTCGCGCCGGAGTTTATCCCGAACCAGTTTCGGGACCTTTCGATTCCATTTTTATGTACCAGTTATTTTCCATTAAAAAAATTAATGAAAAATAACTGGTACCCGCGGAAGGAATCGAACCTTCGACCAATAGCTTAGAAGGCTACTGCTCTATCCACTGAGCTACGCGGGCTCTTCGCTTCGCTCAGAGTAAACACCTCTGGCGATTAAGTTTTCTTTCTTTTGTCTACGCCACCCTTTAATTTCTTTTTCCCTCAACGCCGCCTCGTGTCGATTCTCGAATTCTTCATAGTAGACTAACTCAATTTTACCCCGATTCTTTGTATTTCTGCAAAGGCCGGCTTTGTGTTCACTAATCCGTTTTGAAACAGAAAAAGTTAACCCGACATACAAATAATTATCTTCACACCTTATAATATAAACGATGCTTTTCATGGTTTTCTTTGCGTTTACACCGAGTGAAGCGAGGTGGTACGCCCGGAGGGATTTGAACCCCCGGCCTCCTGATCCGAAGTCAGGCGCTCTATCCACTGAGCTACGGGCGCATTCACTTTTAACACAATACCATTTTTTGCGCTCACAAACAAGTCAAAAATGACATCGTTCAAATTGACTTAGAGCTTGATTTCAGGTACAATAACTTCGTTGTCGGGGTGTGGCTCAGTTGGCTAGAGCACCGCGTTTGGGACGCGGGGGTCGTCGGTTCGAGTCCGACCACCCCGACCATATCAAATATATTGAAAATTAAGACCTTGTTTATCGAGGTCTTTTTTGATGAGTTCGCCTTTTCGAAAAAATGGAATTTTTCCTTCGAATCACCTGAACCATTTTTTGGCACTATCCCGACGGTGAGGACATCCCGGCCAACAGCATGGTCTTTTTTTGCCCTTTTGCAGATCTTCGTATAAACGTATCAAATGTTCTTTTCTTGTCTCATCCTTTTTGACGATTGTCAGCCAACAAATCCACTCGTTACGAGCTAGTGGGGTCAAATTATTCCATTTTTCCAGTACATCAGGCTTGGCAAGTAAAGTTCTCTCTAAATCGTCCGGCACTTCGTGCACTACACCCGAAGAAATTGTTTCTTTAGTCATATTTTTTTCCATAATATTGATTGTTTTCGCAGAGAAATGGAGAAAACACCCTATATCTCATCTTCTATTAATAAAAAGGAAATTTGGAAATTTTTTCGTTTTAGATTTTTGGCAGAGGGGTTATGGTAAATCGGAAAAAGAAAAACACATTATTCTATTAACATATTCAACTCTTGAATTGCATTATTAAATTCATCATTTGGACCACATTGAAATTGGTATTTATGTAAAATATTTATTTGTTCAAGAATTTTTTTGTCGCCATCTTCTAAATCTTTTTTTGCAAGTATTTTTTCTCTGAACAATTTTATAATTTGTCTTATATCGTAAATATAAGGGTTTAACCACAAATCTTCTTTGCTGTCATATTCTAAAATATTTTTTAGCACAAATTTAATTTCATCAAATGAAAAATGATTAAGATTTGAATTTCTTATATTTATACCATTCTTTAAAGTTTCAATAGCATCTTTTGAATTATCTTTATTTTCTTTTAAATGTTTAACAATGTTTTTTAGTTCTTTTACTATTTCATTTTCTGGTTTTTGAGGGGAAGTGCCAATAAATGATGATAAATCTATGATTTGATTCTCTGAAAATTTATTTTTTTCGTCTATATCTGAATAACTAATTTTTACATTGAATTTTTGCAAATATTTTGCTTCAAGAAATGTTCCAAAAAAGAATCTTATTGTTTTATTATGGTTTAAAGATGTTGGCTCGAGCAATGGAATATTTTTTAAGAATTTTTTATCATTTATTTTCCCTCCCTTGTCTTTTAAATCAGGATCAAAAGTAATTTTTATATTTTTTGCATAATCATTTCCGATATTTTTTATCTCCAAATAAACAATGTTGAAAGAGGATAAATCATAATCAATTATAATTTTAGGAGACTTGTTTTTATAAAAAGCTTTTTTCCAAATTTTAAAATTTGCATAAACAAAAACTATAACCAAAAATAACCAAGTATAAAAAACGGGGATCTGGAAATGATATTTTTCTGGAAAATATGCAGATATAAAATCTAAAAATTCTGGTATGAGTACTATGTAAATATACCATTGAGTAAGCAATGATTTTAGATATTCAAAAAAACTTTTCATAATTTCAACTTTAAACAGTTAAAAACCTTTCTTTTTGCTCACAAAACTTATCAAGATTATCCACCACAATAATACTGTTATTAATTCCCGGGTCAGTGAATGTAAAAAGTTGTGTTGTTTTTAGGTTATTTGTTTTAATAAGAATTTTTTGTTGATAACCATTTTTTTCACAGGCTTGTAATAAAAATTGAGTTGCATTTTCTAGTGTTTCATTTTCCTTTTGGATTCTTACAGGAATTGGCTTAAATGATGTTGCTGTTTTTAAAAATCCATCAATTCCTTTATTTCTTTGAACTGGGATAACATGTAAACGGTCTAAAATTTCCGTAATTTTTGGATCTTGGTTTATATAAGATTTTTTTCCATTTTTTAATAAATTAGATTCTGTTTTTATAGGATTTTCGAGTCTTTGTTTCGAAAGCTCTATCGCTTCCTTTGATTGATCTAGTCCAATATATTTCCTTTTCAAAATTTGCGAAGCAACTAACGTCGTTCCACTTCCACAAAAAGGATCTAAAACAGTATCTCCTTCATCTGTAACAAGTCCAATAATTCTTTCTATAAGAAGGATCGGTTTTTGTGTTGGATAACCAACTCTCTCTTTTGCTTTTGGGTTTAAATACGGTATTTCCCATACGTCAGAGAGTGGAACTCCTTTTTTTTCTTCCATAAGTTCAGCACTTCCATTTTTAGAAGTTTTATAAACAGTTTTTCCGTTTTCATCTCTTACTCTTTTTTGGAAAATCTGATCAAGATTTGTAGTTGGAGAATAATCAGTATAAACAGGATTAAATTTAAAATCAGCAGTTTTACTATAAAAAAAGATAACTTGATGAGCATTTAAAAGCCCTTTTTTTGCATTTGACCACCTTTTATATGACCAAATAATTTCACTTTGAAAATTATCAACTCCAAAAACTTCATCGAGAGCAATTCTTAAATAATGCGAAGCTGAACGATCACAATGTAAAAAAATACTTCCAGTATTTTTTAAAACCTTTCTGCATTCTTCTAATCTTTCTTGAATATAGTTTTTGTAAGTAATTATATTTTCCCAGCTATCCTCAAAAGAATATTTTTTGTTCTCCTTGTTTTTTAGAATTTGTGTTTTTTGGGTAAAAAAGGGAGGATCAAGATAAACCAAATCAATAGAGTTTTGCTCTATTTTTTGCAATTCAATTTTACAATCTCCATGTATTAGCATAATTATTTAATTTAGAAATAAATTTATTCTTTTGTTTTTTCTTTTGCTATATCTTCAAGAATTTGTAATAAATCAACTCCTGTTTCTTTTTTTATAAAATCCCAAGCACCATCTCCAAAATAATATTCTCCATCTACACCCGCATACACAGTTTTTAATGTTTCTTGTATTCTAATTGCTTGAGTCCTGTTTGGATAATAAAACATAATACGAATTGGTCTATATCCAGCATTTTTGATATTTTGAACTCTTGTATGTTCTTTTGTAATATGATCTCCGTCCGTTGTTGCATCTCTCCATTTGATTTCGTAAGCCTCATTGTTTATTAAACAATCAATTTCAAAAGTGTTTGGTCTTGCTCCAATTTTGTTAGGGATTTTTACTTTTCTCTGAGCATGTTTATGTTTTTCTTCAAAACATAAAATCGTCGCTTCTTCTAAAAAAGAACCAGCATATTTATAAAGAAAACGACCTTTGTTTTGATAAATATCAATAAGTTTTCCTTCGTTTGTAGCAACTCCTAAAACTCTATAAACTAAATAATGGGAATTATTATCTTCTTCCATTTCTACTACACGCTCATCCATTTTCTCTTTTAGAGTTTTAGAATAAATATTTGCCAGTTCAATAATTTTTTCTTTTATAGTCATAGTTTTTAAAAAAGTTAATCGGTTAAAATCACATACTTATAATATAACGAAATCTCTAGTTTTTTCCACTTTTAAATTAACATTCATTTTTTGCAGAGGAGCGGAGTAAAAAATATTCGCTTATCGTCCTTCATAAAAATAAAAATTCCATTCCTTTTTTTAAATTCTTCAATAAAATTTCTATTTGAAAAAAATATTGAAAAATATATCGCTTAACTCGTTTTTATGCGTGATGTTGGTAATAAGACAACAATTAATTGTTTGTTATCAATATTGTTGTCTGTTTAATTGCGCCGATTAAATTATGTTTTTTATCAATCCTGTGCAACTATCATTATACCCTTGACTCTAGCACTCCGGTACGAATTAGACAATATTGGTGTTATAATAAGTTTAATGCAACACTCAGGTTTTTTGACGATTTTAAAAAAGGATTGGTGACCTCGGTTTAATATTTGCAATATTAATTTAACTGGCGGGAGGAAAAAATGAAAAAGATCTTGGGAACCTTTGTCATCGGACTGATGCTCTTCTTGGCGATGCCGGCACAAGCCGCTGACGATCAGGCAGACTTGCCAACATGGTTTACCTACACCAAGGAATGGTTTGCGTTGAACTTGTTCACCTGGAAAGCGGAATCCAAATTGATCGTTTTGGATCGCTTGGCTTCAGAAAGGGTCGACAATATTGCGTCAGCCAGTCAAAACGGCGCAGATGGTGATATTGCGAAGCTGGCCGAGCGATATCTAGGCATCAACGAAAAAGAAAAGAAGATAGTTCGAAAGAAAAAAATCTCTGAAAAGAATATCAATATGGTGATGAAGCGCGAGCTAGAGAGACAAAGAATTTTATCGACAATACGGCAAGAAACTCAATCCGAGAGCGTCAAAAACAAGATCGTCGAAGTGCAGGAAAAGGTGGTAAAAAATACTAAAGATGTGGTCGCGAAGTCAAAAAACGAGGAAGATGAAAATGATTTTCAGGATAAAATTGTCGCCTCTTGGCGAGATCCCAAGGGTGAAATCAATACAGACGAAGAAAAAACCACCCGCCTTTATGCTGCCGGAACGAGCGAAAACGGCACTGTCGATGACGGCGTAATAATTGACGGCGGCGAAGCAAAGATAGTCACCGAAGGTGGTCAATTAAAAATCGAATACGCTCCCGGCACCGGACCGTCTTCTGTCACGACGGATAGCGGGGTGAAATTGTGGAAAATTGTGCAAAGCGACGGCACGACCATCGACAGTTACCAGGCGGCGACAAAAGTTGTGATCGGTCAGGGCACCGGCGTGGCTAGCAATGTTGTCGTCAATACTGTAAATGGCAGCACGGGGACAGCGGCCAATGTCGTTGTCGGCGAGAGCGGTAATGGCGGAGTGACGGTTGTCGGTGGCAAACAGGTGGTAAATACTGTTCAGACACAGACACAAGCACAAACACAGACACAGTCGAGCGGCTCTGCGACCGGCTCGAACGAGACAACAAATTCAGTTATCGAAAGCAATAACACAAGCACACAAACCCAGACTCAAACTGGCGGAAATGGTCAGTAAGTCACGCCCCCTGATTCTACAAACACAATGACGAGGAGGAAAACATAAAACGAAAATACACCCACGATCTGATATTTATCGCTCTGCTGGGGATGGCTTTTTTGTATTTTCAATATTACACTCCCCGTTCGGCGGTCGATCTAAGTCGACAAATAGATCAGACACAAGCCGGCAGTTACAGCCGGGAAAGAATGGAACTCTCTGAAAAATATCAGAGCTATTTGTCTTGGTTTTTATTGTCGGATGATAGCACGCCCACAATCGGTCATTTTTATGTTGGCAAACAAAGAAAATTGCTGGACATTCGCGTGAAGCAAGCGATTGAGGAGATCGAAAACACTCCCGTTGCCGTCGGCAAAATACGCATCTGGAGCTTGCTAAATATGGGCGCGGTGATCAAATCATCAAATAAAATTGTGGTGATCGATGCCGCCAATCTCCCTTTCGCTTCCCACGCTCATGATGAATTGACCGATATTGCCGATATTTTTCTGACGACTCACTCAGATGCTGACCATTATGACAAAAATCTGTTGACCAAAGCACTGGAAGGTGACAAAAAAATTGTTTTTCCGGCTGATTTTTATTTTCATGATGATGAAGAAAAAAATCCGAATGTATTGAAAATGGAGAGCGGTAAACGAATTAATTTCGGTGGAATATTTATTACAGCACACAAAACAGATCATCGCGGTGACAGTAATTTTCAAACACCAAGCTGCTGGTACCTGATCGAGGTTGATAATATCAAAATTCTGCATTCCGGTGATGGTTTGGCTTTTCAAAATCCGACAGAAAGTCAGCACCTTCGCGACAGAAAAGACGTAGACGTGATGATCGCCAATCTCATGTTGAGTGACAAAAATATTCAAGAGATTGGACCAAAAATCATTGTTCCTCTGCATTTATTTAAATTTATGCACAGCCAAGAAGAGCTGGCTCAGTCCACTTTTGAAACAGCATCTGCAAAATATGACGGAAAAATAAACGACACAGAGATAAAAATGCTGTTTGCCGGCGAGAGTTTTGAGTTTCCGTCAGATTCTCAGTAAGTTAGATCAATTCAGGTGTCATAACTGTAGATGTGTAAGATGATTAAAAAGATGATTAAAAATGGACAAATCAGCCTCGAGCTGATAGTCTGGGTATAGGTTTTAGTTCTGATTTACAGACCCTTTTTTCATTTTTTCTGTCACACACTATAATATTCTGATGAAGAAATCACAGCAGACCAAATTAAATTTTCAGACGTTATGATCCAACCTATCGGAAACTGGAAACAAATATTTGCACCGACCAAAAATTCCCGCTATGTCAATGACCACACGATCTTTGTGGACAAGTCAGGACAATATCGTCTGATCGGGACAACGTGCTCAAAAAACTACGCCGTACATCGCGAACGTTCTTTTGTTGAGGCTATCGCAGATAAAATAGATGGAGAATATCGGGAAAACAAAATCACTTTTAAATATAATCCCCATCCCGGTATCAAGATCTCGCCCTTTGTCATTTATTCCGAAAAGGACAAGAAATTTCATCTTTTTTTTGGACCGGGGAAGGTTTCTCATTACGTTTCTAATGACGGCGATGACTGGACATATGCTGGAGTCGCTATCAAAACCATTTGGCCACTGACACGTGATCCGTATGTTTTGTCTTGGAAAGATAAATATCTGATGTATCTTACCGGAAGCAACAACAGAATTATCGCTTATGAATCCCCTGATTTATCAAAATGGAAATATTGCGGCGGAGTCTTAAAACTCGGACTCGGAGCTCCGCTCTCTCCAAATTCAGCCTGTGAATCACCGGCAGTGATAGTACATGAAAATTTCTTTTATCTTTTTACAACTATCGTTCCAGGTTTGGTCGGAGTCAGAAAACATTACAACGATACCTTCGTCTTCCGTTCAGACGACCCTTTTGATTTTGGCAAATTTAAGGGTGAAAAAAGTCAAAACACAAAATTGATTGGTCGACTTGAAACTCATGCTCCCGAAGTTTTCGTGCAGGATGATAAAATTTTTTACACCACCTGCGGCTGGTCGAAGATGCCAAAACCGACTGGCGCAGATTGTGATGGTGTCTGCATCAGAGAGTTAAAAATAGATTAGACCGTCAAGAGCTCTGGACTTCTAAAACAGTAATATTATATAATAGTTACAGACACTGCAGATACTGTTCAACAAAGTTTTTTTAACGCTACACTTTCTAGAATCTATATTGAGGGGAAATGTTCAACTGGAAAAAACGCCCTAAGCCAGGTGATTCTGTAAATATTAACTCTGACAATGGAGGCGATTTTGTGTTGCCAGAAGACAAAGAGAAGGTATTGGAGTTAGCACGAGAAAAAGAGGCTGAATTAGAAAAATTAGCCAAGATTGATGATGAGATTTATATGGTTCAGCGCTCAACCAAAACTCTTATTCCGTTCATGGCGCCTGTCCACAATAAACTGCGCATGAAATATAAATGGTACTATGCCTGGCATCTGAAGCGGTATGCCGACCTGGTCCATTGGCTGACACTCGTTGCAATGGTTCCGATCATGACGATGACAATCTTTGCCTCTCTTTATAGTCAAAATATCCCCATGACAAAAGCTACCGCTGCTTGGTATGACGCTTCATGGGGATATCGTCGTGCCCTTACAATCGATCACACCAAAGTTGCCGCAGACTTAACCGGCTTCCCGGTAGAAGTATCTCTTACCGGGCTGTCCAATATTAACGTTAGCGGTACAGACATTCGCTTCACCTCTTCTGACGGCACGACGGAACTGCCACGACAAATCGAATCCTACTCCGCCGGCGCTCTCGTTGCTTGGGTCAAGGCTGATTTATCATCTTCGGTCGACACTACTATATATATGTACTATGGCAATGCCGCCGCGACCGAACCAGCAGCAAACTCCACCTATGGCAGTCAAAATGTTTGGGACAGCAACTACAAAGCTGTCTGGCATATGAATGCCGACGCCAATGATTCGACAGTCAATGCTAAAAACGGTACTGTACACGCTATGACCTTTGGTTCGAGTTACGGAGTCACTGGTGGTGGTCTCAATACATCTTCAGCATCGTCAGGAATCGACATTCCCACAGACACCATTGGAGCAATCGGTACTGGTGATTTTACAATTGAATTTTGGATAAAACCAGTTGCACCACCAACCAGCAAGTATGTCTAT
>Ga0172379_10008212_pt1 | contig 13224 bp, 12 predicted proteins | sample GrowelOW334metaG_FD_119756 | JGI IMG/M metagenome (GOLD analysis project Ga0172379, IMG submission 119756) | Groundwater microbial communities from an aquifer near a municipal landfill in Southern Ontario, Canada - Groundwater well OW334 metaG | ecosystem: Environmental > Aquatic > Deep... | reverse complement strand
ATAGAAGCCAATGCAGTTGACGGATCGAGCACTTTCAGACAAACGAAGAAGATGATCCTTCTGAAGTAAGTTCATAAGAAAGAAATACTTTCTAATAAGAAGAGCCGCCGTTGTGCGGCTCTTTTTTTATTGAGATTTTTTTGACTATGCGATTTCTAAATAAATAATTATTTTAGCTAAGCAAACTATTTGTTATTACATCTTCCAGGGAGCGCTAATTATGAAAGTTTATAGAATTGTTTATTTCCTCATCTTATCGATGCTTCCGGGCATGCTTTTTTCTCAGCAGACAAAACAAGGCAATCTTACTATTTTACCTTTTTATACAAAGGGGATTGACCCTGCAACGGTCTCAACGGCTGAAGAAATTCTCCGGCTTGAGATGGAAAATATAAGCTCAAAAAATATCTCGTTAGCCAACAGTGCATCTCTTAAAATAGACAGCAATTGCACAAGTACTGATTGTGCAGCAGAATTAGGGAAGCAATTAAAAGCCGATCAGGTCGTCTCAGTTCAAATGCTAACACTTGGACAAAAACTCATTATTCAATATTATCTTATTGATGTTGAGCATAAATCAGTTCTTCTTGCAGATAAATTGACCTCTACTTCTGTTGAGGACCTTGATGTAGTGATGAAACGAATGGCTATTAGTATAACAAGTCTTGAATCGGCAAAAAAATCTGCCGAAGTTGGGGCAATTACTGAAAGCGAATCTAAGCCTTTCTTTTTGCGAAACGGACGCAGATTTAATAATTGGTCTTTCGGATATTTATATCCGCAAAATGGGTATAACACCAATGAAAAAACTTTTACGATGGATGTAAAAATTGGTGCCGAAGTGGAGGATATGGATTACGGTGTTCAACTGTTACTAAGAGAAGGATTCGGCGCAAATATTTTTTCTTCTTATCTTTTTAGCAGGAAAGACGTTTGTCCTTACATTGGCGCTGGTGTCGGATTTCATTGGGTTACAATCGATCAAGGGAATGTATATTTTATTAATCAATACAGTCAAGTACAAAAAGATGAAAAAAAGGGAGATGGTTTTGAAATTCTTCTTAACACCGGTGTAAGGTTATTTCATACTTATAATTTTAGAATAAATGTTAACCTGGCTTATTCTTATACCTTTAATGATTTAAAGAGCGAAGCGCTGGTTCTTACACTCGGATTTTTCTATTAAGTTAATTCACGTCTAGATAACTTTTAAAAGTCATTCATGGTATAGGGAAATGGGCTGTGGATTCTTTAGTTGAAAGGGCAACATGCTTTATTTTTCCCTAATCCACATTTAATTAAATCCGAATTTTAATTGGCTTTTGATATTTGTCTTTTGTTATTTCAAATGTAATGCCCTTTGTGTTTTCCCAAAAATTATTGGTAATTTTACTAAGAATTTTTTATCAATTTTGCTTGCATAATTTCTAGCAAGCTGAATAATCCGGAATGAGCAGTAAATTTTTATGTTCCCTTTCAATTTGAATTTTTCATTTATCACATCCAAATATCCAACTAATTATTGAACGAATAGGAGAGAGTATGAGCAAATATAAAATAGCATGGCTGCCGGGTGACGGCGTAGGGATTGAAGTCCTTGAAGCCGCAAAAATAGTTTTAGACAAATTAAATCTTGATGCAGAATATATTCACGGCGATATCGGCTGGGAGTTTTGGTGTAAAGAAGGGGACGCATTTCCTCAACGCACGATCGATCTTCTCAATAATGTTGATGCTGCCATGTTCGGCGCAATTACATCCAAACCGGTTAAAACTGCCGAAGCTGAACTTGTTCCAGAATTGAAAGGGAAAGGACTTATTTACCGTTCTCCAATCGTGCGCATGCGGCAGCTATTTAATCTTTATACATGTTTGCGCCCTTGTAAAGCCTATCCCGGCAATCCATTAAACTTCAAAGAAAATATTGATATCGTTGTTTTTAGAGAGAACACAGAAGACTTGTATTGCGGTGTTGAGTTTAACCCGGTTCCGCAAGAGCTGGCTGACGTTCTTACAAAATTATCGAAACCATTTTCGGTGTTCAGTAAAATGCCGTTAGATGAATACGCGATCTCTACAAAGATAAATACAAAAAAAGGTTCTGATAAAATTGTCCGCGCAGCTTTCGAGTTTGCGAGAAAATTCAACAGAAAAAAAGTTACTATTGTGCACAAGGCAAATGTTGTTCGTGCAACCGATGGATTATTTTTTGACATAGCAAAAGAAGTTGCAAAAGAGTATCCTGAAATTCAAATGGACGACGCTAACATCGATGCGATGACAATGTGGTTACTCAAAAATCCCTATAATTATGATGTGCTTGTTGCGCCGAATCTTTATGGTGATATTATTTCCGATTTGGCCGCTCAAATGGTTGGCGGTCTTGGTTTTGGATGTTCCGGTAATATTGGTGAAAAACTTGCTGTGTTTGAACCTTCACACGGTTCAGCGCCAAAGTACACCGGGATGTATAAAGTTAATCCTATTGCTACTATTCTTGCCGCTAAAATGATGCTTGATTGGCTTGGCGAAAAAGAAATGGGAGACAAACTTGAGAAAGCTACAGCCGAAGTTATTGCTGAAGGGAAAATAAGAACGTACGATATGGGCGGAAGCAATAAAACTTTAGAAATTGCGGAAGCGATTGCAGAGAAGCTGTAAAGAGTAGAAGTTAGAATACAGAAGTAAGAATTCAGAATAAAGAAATAAGAATTTTGAAATTCAAAAGAATAAATCTTTCAAAACTCTTCTGAATTCTGACTACTTACTTCTAAAAATTTATATGGAGATAAATTGAACGAAATAGTAATTCATGAAGTTGGTATGCGTGATGGACTTCAAGCGGAAAATGAAGTTGTTGCAACCGGACAAAAAATAGAATGGATAAAACAACTTGCAGAAACCGGCGTTGATATTATTCAAGTTGGTTCGTTCGTTAATCCAAAACGAATGCCGCAAATGGCTGATACGGACGTACTCTTCAAGTACTTTTCTAAAGAAGAAAATAAATTAAAGGATGTGCTTCTTTCCGGTTTGGTTCTGAATGAAAAAGGTTTAGAACGTGGAATGGCTTGTGGAGTTGAACTGTTCTGCATGGGAGTTTCGGCAAGTGAAACGCATTCACAAAAAAATACCGGCATGTCAACAGTAGAAGCCACGGAACGAATTATCGCGATAGCAAAGAGCGTGATGTCAGCCGGGAAAAAAGTTCAAGTTTCGGTTCAGTCGGCATTTGGCTGCGGATACGAAGGGAAAATCTCTGAAGAAAAAGTTCTTTCACTTGTGCAAAGGTTTATAGAAAATGGAATAATAAATATCAGCCTTGCGGATACAGCGGGACATGCAATTCCAGACCAGGTGGAAAGATTATATTCCTCCATCAACAAAATGGATGAACAGGTTCAAAGTGCCTGCCATTTTCATAACACGTATGGACTTGGAATTGCAAACGCATACACCTCCTACAAAGTTGGAGTGAAATATTTTGAATCATCTTTTGCCGGCTTAGGCGGATGTCCCTTCACCGCTGTCGCTGCTGGTAATATCGCAACAGAAGATTTGGTTCATCTCTTTCAGAAAATGGATTTGCGTGTTGATATTAAACTTGATAATCTGATTGCAATCTCTAAAGAAGCGGCAGAATATTTTAAGCGGGAATTGCCGGGTACAATTTATAGAACGGGAAGAATTAAGTAGTCAGTAGTCAGTAGTCAGTAGTCAGTAGTCAGTAGAAAAAAATAGAATTGTAAATTATTCAAATCACTGAAAATAATAGTATGAAATTATTAGATGGTATCAGAGTTTTAGACTTAACCAACGTTCTTGCCGGACCTTTCGCCACGCTTCATTTGGCGCTTGCGGGTGCGGAGGTAATCAAAATTGAAAACCCTGTGGACGGCGATCTCGCACGTAAACTAGGCATTGTTACGGAATACAATAAAAAATTAATGGGAACAAGTTTTCTTGCCCAGAACGCGAACAAAAAATCCCTAACGCTTAACATGAAGTTTGAAGAGGGAAAAGAAATTTTCCGCAAACTTGTAAAAACTGCCGACGTTATTGTTGAAAACTTTCGTCCCGGAGTTATGGCTCGTCTTGGATTTTCTTATGAAAAACTTTGTGAAATAAATCCCAAAATTATTTACTGCGCAATCTCCGGATTCGGACAAACCGGTCCCGATGCTTTCAAACCCGCCTATGATCAGATTATTCAAGGGTTAAGCGGCGTGATGGCAGTAAACGGTGATGAACGATTAAATCCGCTTCGCGCCGGGTTTCCCGTTTGCGACACAATTGGCGGAGTGAATGCAGCCTTCGCAATTATGGGAGCGCTTTATTTCCGCGAGAAGACAGGCGAAGGACAATTTATTGATGTTGCTATGCTAGATTCAATTATGCCTTACATGGGCTGGGTAGCCGCTAATCTATTGATTGGCGGGCAGCAGCCTGCGTTGATGGGAAACGATAATTTTACTGCGGCTCCTTCCGGCACTTTTATTACAAAGGATGGCTACATTAACATTGCCGCGAACAAGCAAGAACAATGGCACGACCTCTGCGATATTCTCGGCGTTTCGGAATTGAAAGAAGATTCGCGTTTTAAAGAAAGAGATACACGTAAAAAAAATCGAAAAGAACTTACTCCGCTTATTGAAGAAAAGTTAAAAGAGAAAGAAACAAAATATTGGGCTGATGTGTTGAATGCAAAAGGAATTCCTTCCGGTGAAATTTTATCGCTGGAAGATGCGTTGAATCAACCGCAGATAAAACATAGAGAAACACTTAAATCGATTAACACTCCAGGAATTGGCGATATTCCATTATTCAACTTAACGGCAAAGTTTAACAAAACAACTGCAGAAGTTGAAACGCCACCACCAACGCTTGGGCAGCATACGAAAGAGATGTTGAAAGAGTTTGGTTACACGGAAGAAGAAATGAAATCGTTTAAAGAAAAAGGGATTGTGTGAAATTAGAATTCAGAAATCAGAAATCAGAAATCAGAAATCAGAATGAAAGTATTGTTTGCTTCGCTATTGCTCTTTGTTTCTATTCAAAATATTTCTTTTGCGCAAGAAACATATTTAAGCCCAGGAATAAAACTTGGTTACCGGTTCGGACAAGATGGCGGGCTTACATTTGGTTTTGAAATGAGTTATATTATTTGGGCGAAAGATAATCTAAACCGACCAATCTATGGAGTAGTGATTGGTTTAGATGACTTTTATGGGAAGTATGATTTTCATTTCGGTGTTGAAGTTGCAACTCCTTATGTTGGAGTTGAAGTTGGTCCAACAATATCAGGAAGATATGATTACGATTTAGGATTTAGCGCCACGATTTATACCGGCTTAGGTCTCTATCCCTATTATTGTTATACTTACATGAAAAAAAATCCGAATCAACATCAAATAGGATCATTTTTTAAGGGCATTATTCAAACTTCTGGTGAAAAATTTAGTTTTGGTTCCCCGGGTGGATAAAGACTAAAAAACGATTTTTTATTATTAACTGGAGAAATAAATTTATGGGAATGACCATAGTTCAAAAAATCTTAGCAAAAGCAACAGGACAAGCATCCGTAAAAGTTGGCGATGTTGTTGAGCCTGCTGTTGACGTTGCAATGTCTCACGAAAATGCAGCGTTGGTAATCAATCAATTTTTAGATGTGTATAGCGGTACCGGACTTGAACCGAACGTTTGGGATCCATCTAAAATTGCAATCATTTTCGATCACCGTATCCCCGCCGAAAGCAGTAAGACAGCAACAAATCATAAAAAAATTCGCGAGTTTGTTGCTGCTCAAGGGATTACAAAATTTCACGACATCCGCGGAGATGAAGGGGGAATCTGTCATCAAATTTTACCGGAGAATGGTTACGTTCGTCCCGGCTATGTTGTTGTTGGAACAGATAGTCATACTACAACGCACGGAGCGCTTGGAGCATTCTCATTCGGAATCGGTGCAACGGAAATGGCAAGTGTGTGGGCGCTAGGAACCGTCTTGAACGTTGAAGTCCCGGGCACGATAAAAGTTGTGGTTACCGGCGAGTTACCGGAATATGTTTCACCAAAAGATCTTATTCTTCATCTCATTGGAAAAATTTCTGCGCAAGGTGCAAACTTTAAAGTAATCGAGTTTCACGGAGAGACAATCAAAAAAATGTCAACTTCCGGTAGACTTGTGCTTAGCAACATGAGCGTTGAAGCGGGTGCAACCGCAGGCATTGTACCTGCTGATGAAGAAACCGTTCGCTACTTGCGCGAAGTTGCCGGAGTAACCGAGAACATTGAGCCGGTTTTGCCAGACGCTGACGCGAGCTATGAACATGTAGTTGAAATTGATGCAAGTAAACTCACTTCGCAGATCGCTTGTCCCCATACAGTTGATAACGTAAAACCAATTAGTGCTGTGGTAGGAATTAAAATTAATCAGATCGTAATTGGTTCATGTACAAACGGAAGGTTGGACGATCTTGAAATAGCCGCAAATATTTTAAGAGGAAAAAAAGTTAATCAAGATACAAGAATGCTCATCTTTCCGGCTTCCTGGAAAATTTATAAAGAAGCGTTAAGTGCTGGATATATCATGGATTTTATTAGCGCCGGTGCTGTGGTTATGAATCCCGGCTGTGGATGCTGTTTGGGAGTTCATCAAGGAGCGTTGGGAGATAAGGAAGTTTCCCTTTCAACAACGAATAGAAATTTTAAAGGAAGACAGGGCAATCCAAATGCCGACGTCTATCTTTGCTCGCCTGCAGTAGCTGCGGCGAGTGCAATTACCGGCATCATAACTGATCCATCGAAAGGAGTGAATTAAAATGCTTTCAAAAGTAATTACTAAATTTGGTGATGATATCTCTACCGACACAATTTATCCGGGAAGATTTATGGCGACGGTACTTCCTACGGAAACGCCGCAATATGCTTTTATGGACGAGAAAGAACTCAATACAAAGTTGAACAGCAAACAAGTTCCTCCGAACAGTGCGATTGTTGCCAATAATAATTTCGGCTGCGGTTCTTCAAGGGAACAAGCTGCATCAACATTAAAAGGATGGGAATTAATTATCATTGCAAGAAATTTTGCCAGAATATTTTTGCAGAATTCCATAAATCTTGGTTTGCGGACAATTATTTGTCCAACTATTGAAGCAAACGAAGGCGATGAACTTGAGATAAGCGAAACAGAAATTGTTAACAAGATCAGCGGAAAGAAATTTGCGATTGAACCGCTGCCTCAAGCGCGCCAAGCAATTATTGATGCCGGTGGATTGATCGCGTACACAAAGAAAAAGTTGTTGGAGAAATCGGGGAAGAATTAAATCCTCTTGGAATGGTTGAATGGTATCCTCAGTTAAATTCTTGTTTTTTGGCCAAGATTTACGAACAAGGATTAGCGAATAGCGATTTTCGATTTGTTTTTAACTTCTAAAATCAAAAATCGTTAATTCCTGTTCTGAGATCAAAAAAGTTTGGTTGTCGGCTATACCACGCTAAGGATGCATGATTGAATGGATTTAATTTTCCTGCAGTCATGCAACCATTCATTCATGTACTGATTTTCCCGTCAACCATCACCCATCTTTCCAATTTCATTCTATCACAAAATAATCCTAATTTTGTATCGAAAAATTCAAAGAAAAAAGTGGTAAAAATTATAAGCAAATTTCTCTTTTCCATTCTCATTTCCGTGTCGGTCTTAGCTCAAACAGATCAAAGAGAAGTGAAGAAAACCTATTATCCAGGCGGTCAACTAAAGACCGAAGGAGAATATGTTGATGGAAAAGCGGATGGAATCTTGAAAGAGTTCTATCCCTCCGGTAAGGTATGGAAAGAATGGAGCTTCGCGAACGGGAAGGAGGAAGGCGTTTCTAAAATATATTTTGAAGACGGCTTGTTAAGTATTGAATGGACGTTTCATAACGGTTTGAAGGACGGACTAGCGCGCTGGTATTACGAGAACGGCAAATTGTGGTCTGAACAAAACTATCTTGTTGGCTTGCTGGAAGGAGTTACAAAAACCTATTACAAAACCGGTGAACTGCAAGGCGAGTGGGTCTATCAAAACGGAAAGCTAAACGGAATTTCAAAAACATATTTCCGTTCGGGTAAAGTTGAAGTTGAAAGAAGTTTTGTTAATGGAAAGCAGAACGGGAAAACGAAAGTATATTTTGATAACCATATTGTCTCGCTTGAAGCAAACTATCTAGACGATAAAATAGTCGGCGACGTATTAATCTACGATTCCGCCGGGTTGCTGAGAGTAAAAGATACGTACGTTAATGATGAACTTGTTAACCGAATTCGTTATGATTATCTAGGAAAGCAGGAATCGCACGAAAAGTATGACCGCACCTATTATAATAACGGTGGATTGAAATCAGAAGTGTTTTTGAAAGACGGGAAGAAAACCGGATCGATGAAAAAGTTTTACGAAAGTGGATTCCTAAAAGAAGAATGGAATTATAAGAACGATACGTTGCAGGACAGATCATTCACTTTTTTTGAAAATGGAATTGTCTCGTCAGAATCGGATTATTTAAATGGGCATAAAGAAAGTTCTGAAAAATCATTTTACGAGAACGGTCTCTTAAAAGGAGAAAAAATATTTGTTGCCGATAAACCGAACGGCATTGCTCTTTTGTATTTTCTTAACGGAAACCTCGCCGCGGCGTTTCATTATGAAAATAGAATTGTGAATGGAGTGTTTCAGACTTATTATGAAAATGGATTGACAGAATCGGTTGGAGTTTACCGCAATGGCGAGATTACCGGAGATAAAAAAGTTTATAATAAAATCGGACAGATTGTAAAAATTGAACCATATTACAACGGCATATTGGATGGTATGGGAAAAGAATTTTATAGCGATGGAAAGATTTCTAAAGAAGAGTTTTATCAGGACGGAATTTTACAACGAAGTAAAAAATATGACCGCGACGGCTCTACAATTAGCTCTTACGGGTATTAAAAGGCAAAAAAAATTATGAAAAAGAAAAACAATGAGAATTATACCGTTGGTGTTCTGCAACTTGCTTTTTCTGCTGATGCAAATAAAAATATGAAGAAAGCAGTTGAGTGGGTAAAGAAAGCCGCGAAGCAAGGCGCCAATGTTGTCTGCCTTCCGGAATTGTACCGCTCCCAGTATTTTTGTCAGAAGGAAGATGCGTCACTTTTTAATTTAGCTGAAACTATTCCCGGACCATCAACTTTAACATTTCAAAAAACTGCCAAAGAAAATAAAGTCAGCATCATCGTTCCTATATTTGAAAAACGTGCGAACGGACTTTATCACAACACTTCGGTCATTATTAATTCGGATGGAAAAATACTCGGAACTTACCGGAAAATGCATATCCCGGATGATCCGGCTTTCTACGAAAAATATTATTTCACTCCGGGTGATTTAGGATTCAAAGCCTTTCAAACAAAAACCGGAAAGATCGGAACACTTATTTGCTGGGATCAGTGGTTCCCTGAAGGGGCGCGATTGACCGCATTACAAGGGGCTACAACGCTTTTTTATCCAACGGCTATCGGCTGGCATCCTTATGAAAAAGAACAGTATGGAAAGGCTCAGCGTGATTCATGGATCACTATTCAGCGAAGCCACGCAATTGCAAACGGTGTGTATGTCGCTTCGGCAAACCGCGTTGGATTTGAAAAAACTGTTGAAACGCAAGCGGGACTTGAATTCTGGGGCTCATCTTTTATTTGCGATCCGCAAGGAGTTATGCTGGCGGAAGCTTCAACCGATAAAGAAGAGATTCTTCTTGCAGAAATCGATCTTGCGCATCTTGAAGATGTGCGCCGCAATTGGCCATTTTTACGCGACAGAAGAATTGATGCTTATGGTGAGATTACGAAACGGTTTATTGATTGAAAAGTTAAAAGTGAAATGTCAAAATTGAAATAACCGGTGATCAGTTTTGTAAATCACCGGTTACTTCAAACTAAAATTATTTTACAATATCCAGCAACTCTACTTCAAAAGTTAAAACTGTTGCCGGAGGAATTGTTTCTCCGCGCCCCATTTCACCGTAAGCAAGTTCGTATGGAATAAAAAATTGGAACTTATCTCCAACGTGCATTAATTGCAATCCTTCTGTCCAGCCTTTTATTACCTGGTTAAGCGGAAACTCAGCAGGTTGATTTCTTTCATACGAACTGTCAAATACTTTTCCGTCTAAAAGCGTTCCTTTGTAGTGAACTTTTACTTTATCGGTTGCTTTTGGCGAAACTTCACCGGTTCCTTTTGAAAGAATTTTATATTGAAGTCCACTTGCGGTTGTTACAACGCCTTCTTTCTTTTTATTTTCTTCAAGAAAAGCAGTTCCCTCTTTTTTATTCTTTTCTATCATGGGAGCCATTTCAGCTTTCTTTTTTTCTTCTGCAGCCTTTTGCACAGCGGCTTGGCGCTCTTGCATTTTTGTGTTCAATTCCGTTAATATCTGGATAGTTTTTTCCTGCGGGAACAGAGGTTTTTCAACTGCCGCATCTTTGAGAGAAGCAATTAAAACATCAAGATTAATTTGAATCAACGGGTCTTTTAAACTGCCATAAATATTTTGTCCGATAGCATAACTGATTGAATCCGCCTGAGTTTTTAGCACTACCGGAGCCGGGGTTCCTTTTTTTGTTGATTGTTTTTTATTCTGTGCAAAAGCAACCGAGAACAACATTAAGGTCAACACCAATAATTTTAACACTTTCATTCTTTTTCCTTTATGTAGATTATTTTTTAATTAATACGCTGTGAAAATACTTTCAACGGAAATGAGAAACAAACAGGAAAGATTCTGGAAATAATTTTTCTCATCTCTATTTGGTCGTTTTACGATTGAAAAAGTTTTAAATTATTTTTGCCGGAACAGCATTTTGAAGCTGTTGTCAGCTAATCTAAATGTTTATAAAATTTTCCGTAATTTTTGTAAAGAAAATAAATCTTGGAAGAGAAAATTACATGAAAAATAGAAATGCAGTTCGGCTTCCCGCCGAATGGGAACAACATGACGCAACCTTAATAGCCTGGCCGGCAAACAGAGAAGATTGGCCCGGTAAGTTTACTCCGATCCAGTGGGTATATGGAGAAATTGTACGCTATCTTTCTCCGAATGAAAAAATATGGATTGTCGTTCAGAATGCCGCACACAAAAAGAGCGCAGAAAGAGTCTTCTGGAAAAACTATGTTGATCCTTCCAACATTCAATTTATAGTTAAGAAAACCGATAGAGGATGGATGCGAGATTCTTCTCCCGCATTTGTGAAGAGGAAGAATAAAACAGAGGCAGTCCATTTTCTTTTTAACGGCTGGGCAAAATATGATAACTGGAAACTCGACAGGAAAATTCCGGAACAAATTTCTAAAACATTAAACCTTCCTTTAACTATTGCAAAATATAATGATCGGCATGTTGTGCTTGAGGGCGGCGCGATTGATTCAAATGGAAACGGAACGCTTTTAACCACGGAAGAATGTTTGCTAGATGAAAAAACACAAACAAGAAATCCCGGTTTTACAAAAAGTGATTACGAAGCTGTGTTCAATAAATATTTAGGGATTGAAAAGATTATCTGGCTGGGAAAAGGAATTACCGGAGACGATACGCACGGGCATGTTGATGACTTATGCCGCTTTGTAAATGAAAAGACCGTTGTGCTTTGCCGGGAAGAAAATCCACACGACGAAAATTATAAGTTGCTGAATGAAAATGCCGAAAGATTACAAAGTGAAACTACAGCATCCGGCAGCAAGTTAGAAGTGATCTCGCTTCCCATGCCGTCCCCGATGAAATTTGACGGGATGAAACTTCCGGCGAGCTATGCAAATTTTTATATAGCAAACGGAATGGTGCTGGTTCCAACGTTTAATGATGAAAAAGATAGAACTGCTTTAGGAATTCTTTCCGAACTTTTTCCGGAAAGAAAAGTCATTGGTATCCATGCAGTTGATCTTGTGTGGGGATTGGGAACGCTGCATTGTTTATCGCATGAAATACCGGGAGAAATAAATTAGGAATTACGAATTTGGAAACTTGAATGAATCCGTACATGGTTGGGAGGAGGGACATTTCGTGATTATTTTTGTTTAGCAAATGGTGTTGCATTAATTTGAGTTAACAAGTATCATAAAAAAAGAGGTTTGATATGAAAAATGGTAAAATGGATCAAATTTTCTTAATGACTTTAGTGGGAATGTTGGGGAGTATCCTAATTGGATTTGTTTTTTTCAACACTTCAATTTTTAACCCGACACTATCGAATTTTCAGTTTGTAGCTAACGGATTTATTGGAGCCTTATTCTTTAGCTTATTAAAATATACGTCAACAAAAGAACAGGTTTTCAGCATCCTTCTTGTACTATTTTTGAATCTTGTACTATTTACTGGAAGAGAAATATCATTGACGTATGTAATAAGAGATGTTTTTTTTATTGTAGGCATTTTTCTTTCCGTTAAGTTTTATTATCAATTCATACAAAAAAATCCGCAAATAAAATTTTACTTAAGAAGTTTTGCATTAGCCCTAATCTACGGTTTAATAAATGCTGCGTGCGGAATTATTGTCTATATGGTAAACGCAAAAGCTGGTTTGCCGCCGATGGAATTTATTTATTTAACAGCGCGGTATGGTATATTAATTGGATTTGGCATCGGTTTAGGAATGGATTTTTATTTTCAGAATAAGAAACAATTATCCGGTTGGTTAGGAATAAAAACGGCGTGATAAGTAGCTGATAGAGATTGAATTTTAGTAGAACACATTGTTGGATATATAAATAGCTGTTGGTAGAAAAATGAAAAAATTTTATTTGATTTTAAGCGTTATACTTATTCATAGTTCTCTATTTGCTATAAATCCGGTCAAGAAGTACATATTAAAACCCGAATGGTATAATATCGTTTATGAAGAAATGTCATTTATAACCTCAGATGGTTATAAACTTAAAGGATGGTTTTATCCCGCGCAAGATTCTTCTAAACTATTACTCACTTGTGATACAACTTTATGTTATAAGAATTATAAAGAGATTGATGATGTTCCAAAACCAACGATAATAATTTGTGATGGTGATGCGCAAAATATGTCCTGGCTGCTTTGGTATGCAAAACAATTGGTAGTAAAAGGATTTAATGTTTTTACTTTCGATTGGAGAGGATTCGGGGAAAGTGATAATTGGCCGACTGAACGAAACTATTTATCCTATTCTGAGTTCCTTTT
>Ga0172379_10008211_pt1 | contig 13225 bp, 13 predicted proteins | sample GrowelOW334metaG_FD_119756 | JGI IMG/M metagenome (GOLD analysis project Ga0172379, IMG submission 119756) | Groundwater microbial communities from an aquifer near a municipal landfill in Southern Ontario, Canada - Groundwater well OW334 metaG | ecosystem: Environmental > Aquatic > Deep... | reverse complement strand
AGATGAAACATGCGGCGACGCGGAAGGAAAGAAATGGGCGAAAGAGCTCGCTTCCGAGCTCGGCGTTCCCTATCGCCACATCAGTTTTGCAAAAATGCAAAGACCGAAAGAATTCCATATTTCGCGCGCGGCATACTATGACGGAACCGGCTGTTTCAATTTCGGCGATGGAAAAAAACTTCCGCCAGGCTATATCATCAGCCGGCAGATCCAAAGCGAAAAAGCTTCCCTCTCTGAGATCTTGCTCGGACTTAATATTTCCTTCGGTCCGAACGGCTTCGGCGAAAGGATAACGGAAGACGAACCTTTTATTTTGGTAGCGGTCGGGAAAACAAAAACAGATACCGTACGCCTGAAAAAAGAACTGCGATCGCTTGAACATCCCTACGGAAAAAAAGTGATCATCGATGGCTTCACGGCTCCGCGAACGTAAGTTGACAGATCTGGCATACTGCTTTAGTGTATTCTCAGAGCGTAATTTGCTCATTTTAGGAGGACCCAAATGAAATTTCCTTCCCTTGCAGTGCTTACGATAGCGGCTGCTCTAGTCTTGGCTTCCACTTTTGGGATCGAGTCGACAGCTCCGACCCGGATCGAAGGTACGATCGTGGGCGTTATGCCGAATCACGCCACGCGCGTAAAAATAGTTTACTTGGACCGCAGCGGAAAACTCGTGAAAAGGAATACTCATCAGTCTGAAAAGATCACTGACGGAAACATAACGATCAACCCCCGCGATTATCTGTCGATCTATTGCAAACCGACGTGTAAACCATACTACCTGTCAATACCGATGTAACAGTAACCGCCCCGGCCATTCGGTCAGGGCGGTTTTTATACAAAAAAAATTCCCACCGAAGTGGGAAAGTCAGGGTTACAATTTTGAGAGAATTATAAATAATTCAGGTCAATAATAATATTCCCAGATATCGTTTAAAGCACGATCAACGCCATCCAGCACAACATCAATTTTGTGGAGTTCCAGTAAAATATCCGACTCCGCCATTCTTGTATTAAATTGATCTTCCAGATATTCCAAATATAAAGCTTCATCCTTGCTTTCAATATCCCAGAGATCACAAGCAAAATCCATTTCTCTGTCAAAGTTGTTTTCTTCCTCAGCGGCTTCTTTTTCTATCCGATAAACGCTGCTTTCGATCAAATACAATCTTTTCCCGCCTTTCATTTTAAGTACCTCACTCTGTTGTTCCTCTCTAATTATAGCATATGTATACGCTAAATGTCAAATGGACGGTTTTGGACAAAAAAATTCCCACCGAAGTGGGAACTTCTTTAGTATATCAGAACTAAAGGCGTGCACAAGCATGAGGTGTGGATAACTTCCTTATGTTGAATATCCTGCAAAATACTTCTTTTTGAAAAAAAGCGCCACATTGACCAAGCCGATCAACGCCGGAACTTCCACCAAAGGACCGATCACGGCCGCGAACGCCACGCCTGAGTTGATCCCGAATACGGCGATCGCAACGGCAATAGCCAGTTCGAAGTTATTGCTCGAAGCGGTGAACGAAAGTGTTGCCGCCTTTTCGTACGTTGCGCCGATCTTTTTTGCCAAGTAAAAGCTGATCAGGAACATGACGATGAAATAGATCAGAAGAGGAACGGCGATGTGGAGCACGTCAAACGGGATCTTCATAATGAGGCTTCCTTTGAGCGCAAACATCGTCACGATGGTAAACAGCAAAGCGATCAATGTTAAGGGTGAAATTTTTGGAATATATTTTGTTTCAAACCATTCAGTCCCCTTCCATTTAATGAGGATCGTTCTTGAAAGAAAACCCGCAAAGAACGGTATACCGAGGTAAATGAATACGCTTTCCGCTATCTCTTTCATGCTTACGTCTACCGCGCTGCCGGCCAATCCGAAATACGGAGGAAGTATCGTTATAAAAATGTAAGCGAAGAAACTGAAGAAAACGATCTGGAAAATACTGTTGAACGCCACGAGCGCGGCGGCATAATCTTGATCGCCTTCCGCCAGGTCATTCCATACCACCACCATCGCGATACAGCGTGCGAGTCCGATCATGATCAAACCGACCATGTATTCTGGATAATCGCGAAGAAACGTAATGGCCAAAAAGAACATAAAAAATGGTCCGATCAGCCAGTTTTGAGTAAAACTCAAGACGAGCACTTTCCAGTCGCGAAACACTTTTCCCAGCTTTTCGTAATGCACTTTCGCGAGCGGCGGATACATCATAAGGATCAAACCGACCGCGATCGGAACATTCGTAGTCCCGCGCTGGAACGAATTAATAAACGGCTCAACCTGAGGGAAAAAATATCCCCCAAGGACGCCGATCGCCATGACAAGAAAGATCCACAGCGTCAGATAGCGATCAAGAAATGAAAGCTTTTTAATAATGCCGGTACTCATAATTTAACTCCTAATTAACAGGTGTGATCATTTTTCTCTTTTTGCAAAACTTCACAAAGAAAAGTTTTTAGTTCTTCAATCCCATTTTCATTCAGCGAATAGTAAACCCATTTCCCTTCCTTTCGGGCAATAATAAGATCTTTTTTACGCAAGGCGCCCAAATGATAGGAAACCAGGTTTTGCGGTAATTTCAGGTGTTTGAATATCCCGCACACGCATTTTTCCCCCGTAGAAAGATAGCGGATTATTTTTATCCTCTCACTTCCCCCAAGAACTTTAAAAGCGTTTGCGATCTTTTTGTAATTCATGTTATCATATCAAAGAACTTTGATATGACCAATATTATCACACTCATTTTTTAAGTCAAGAAAAATATACTGCTGTAAATTCTAGCATATGCTAGAATTTACAGCATAAATTTTACCTTTAAAATAAAGGATATTTTTATTCATTGTACGTAAATTTAAGCATATGCTTAAATTTACGTACAATATTTTATAAAAAATCGGCGGCCTTGCGGTCGCCGAAATATTTTGCATCAACTTTGTACCAATTTCATCTTTTCATCGATCGGGCCGACATCCCGGATGATGCATCTTGGACTGCTCCATGTGTTGATTATCGCTTGCGGGGTTCCGATACCGGCCCCTCTTGGATCGCCGCATGGTCCGAACCAGTGATTTTGCGGAGCACCCGTCGTACGTGCGCGAATACCGACATAGGTTGTTCCGTTTACCGTTGACCCCAGAACTATATTCTGGAACACAGGGTCATCCGAAACAATGGCGGCCGTCAGATCATTTCCCATCCTTTCACATGCTTCCAACACCAACGGAAGCTCATTATTGGAATAAGAAGTGATCACTTGGAACGGACCAAATACTTCTTTTGTTGCCAATTCCCAATATCGACTGTATAAGATCGTTTTGATCGGTACATACATCGCTGTCGGTTCCAGTGCTCCATAACACGTCGGTATCTTATGATCCGTAAGAGATTTTCCGCCGAACAATAATCTGGCGCCGGGAATTTCGAGGAGCTTGTACATATGTTCAAGCATTTCATTCGTGGTCCACGAGAGGACCGGGCCGACGGTCAGATCATCAAGATTCCGAGCATACGCAATCGAGCTCAATCGCTTGATCAAGTTATTACTAATCCAATTATCATGTGCAAAAAGGATCGAAGTCGCGGAACATTTTTGTCCGCTTGCCGCATAGGCATCTTGATCGCATTGCCAGGAAACATACGGACCATACTGCAATTTAAAATCCGGACCCAAAATTTTCCAGTCGAAACCGGCATCCTCGATCCGCACTTTTCCGCGCATGATCTCTGAAATTTCCTCCGCGACTTTGCTTGAACCGGTGAACTGCACAAGGCGGATCGTATCCTTACCTTGCCTCAAAAGCTCATTCATCACTGAACCGCTGCAGTGGATCAGGTCGACATCCTCGATCGGTAATCCGCACCAGTGCAGAAGCCGAAGAAACTGATCAAGCACGACGCTTACCGTTCTCGCCGGTTTAATCAATGGTTTATTTCCCATATACAAAGCGCCCATAAGCTGAAGCACGGGAATTTCCAGCGGAAAATTAAACGGAGCAATGATCGCCACCGGACCGTACGGCCATTGGTAATCTTGCGGCTGTTGGCCGAAATGATCGCCGGGGGTCGTCTTCCCTGTTGCGAGAAATCTGACTTGGTCGCCGGAAAAGTTTTTCAAAAATTGTCTTGTTACAATTACTTCTCCTCGCGCCTGCGCGTACGATTTCGGCATCACGCTTTGAATGAGCCTCGTGAAATAGTCTTCCATTTTTGCGTCTTCCAGAGCCATCGCGGCTTTAAAACTGACCTCGCCCAGCATTTTGTAACGCTCGACATTTTTGATCGGATTATGGAGTCCGCTCTTCGGACATTTTTTCAGCGAAGCTAAAAACGGTCCGATCTCATTTATCTGAGTAGAGGGCTGTTCATACAACGGCGTTCCGTCGAGAGGATTTATTATGTGAGATCGTATCTCGGTTCCGGCGTATTTTCCGCCGACAATGTTTCGTATTGAAGTAAGGCTTTCTTCAAGGATCTTTAACAGATCGTCATGATGTGACATCGGTATATCTCCTCCGCCCTTATTGGCGTGTGGTTAAAAAACAGTGTCCGAGGACATTCTGGCTGATTTTTCATCAAATGTCAACCAACGACAAAAAGACAGTTTCACCAAAAACTCATATTTTAAGCCGGATTTCGTTTTTCTCTCAATGTCGAACTATCGGATGGTGTTCTCCACCAAAACCTCGGTAATTTCTTTTTCTTCGATGAGCCTTTTGTGTTTCCAATCTCCTCGCAGAAACCACGCCATGGTCAGAATCGCCGTCAATATGTACGAAATTGGAAACGCCCACCAAATACCGAGAACGCCAAGCGAGGTATGTTTCGAAAGCATGTAGGCGATCGGAAATTGCAGAACCCACAGAGAAACAACAGAGAACAGGAGCGGGATCATCATGTTTCCGGATGCGCGGAATATGCCGGAAAGCGACATTTGTACACCCAGAAAACCAAAGGATAGCGCCATGATGCGCACAAAAACGGTCCCTTGCCGAATTACTTCCGGATCGTTAGGTATAAAGAAACTAACCATATTTGACGCAAAAATAAAACAAAAAATTCCCACAACAGAAAGAAATGCGAAAGAAACGACGGCGGACAGTACCGCCGTATCATGCGCCCGTTTCATCTTGCCGGCGCCGATGTTATGCCCCGCCAAAACCGAAGATGCTATCGAAATGCCGAGTGCCGGTATAACAACGACCTGCAGAAGATTGGTGCCGACGCCATACACTGCCGTCGTTATGGTGCCGAAACTGGTAACAAGAAACGTCATGACCAAAATTCCCAATGAACGGATCGATTGTTCGAGAGATGCCGGAAGGCCCAGAAAGAAAATTTTCTTCATGAGAGGCATGTCCGGAGCAAGATCCGATAATTTCAAATGAATGTGATACTTACCGCGCAACAATAAATAAAAGCCGATGAGTGCGGCGATAGTTTGCGTACCGAACGTCGCCATCGCAGCACCGGACACTCCATATGCCGGGATCATGCCGTTCCATCCAAAAATAAGGACGGGGTCCAAAAGAAAATTAAGGGTGGTGGTCCCGAGAATGATCACCATCGGCACCTTAACCTCGCCCACCCCCCTCATAACCGATTGAAAAACGGCAAAACCGAACATGAACGGCAACCCAAGAAAGATCGCGCGCAAAAATAGGATCGCATTATCCGAGACATTTGGTTCCACATTCATGAGATGAAGAAGAGAAGGGGCGGCGGCGATCCCGATAATTCCCAAAATGATGGACGCGATCACAACAAGAATAAATGTTTGCGATACGACATGATTTACCATTTTAAAATTTCGCGCCCCTGCATATTGAGCGACCAGAGCCGTTCCCGCGATAGAAAATCCCGAGGCAAGTGAAACCAAAAGAAATGTGATCGGAAAACTCACGGAGACCGATGCCACCGCTTCCGCGCCGATCCGGCCGACCCAAAAAGCATCGGTCATTTGGTAGGTGATCTGAAGGAGGTTGATAAAAATTATGGGGATGGCAAGCCTCATTAATTGCCGGGCGATCGATCCGTCCGTTCCACACCATTCTTTCTTTGGATCCCGCAAAACGGGCGAGGAGGAAAAATTTTCTTCTTTCATAAATATGGCTTTGCTTGCCGCTATAAAATACGTTATACTATGAATTACACTATTAGTATATACAAAACACATGAATAACATAGAACAATTCCCGCAGCCGAAACTATCGGAAGAAGATCAGGACCATGCCATACAGGAGCGGCTGATCTCGAATTTCGAGCAAAACAGATGCCCCACTTGCGACAGAGATACGGGAATTTTGGAGGGTGAAAATTGGACAGGCTTCTGCGGCGAGACCTGCTTTCAGGAATACGAAAAAACAGACCCCAATCTCGCTAATCTGACGCTAGCACAGGGTGAATTCAACTATCGCCACTCCCTCGAAAAAGACGCCAAGGATCTGGGAATGGACGTCAGCGAATATCGAAAACTCCGTGAAGAACAGAAGCTGTCCAAAGCTGAGATCAGAGAACAAATGGAAAATCAAGATCAATACAAGAAAGCGGCGTAATTGCCAGTCGTCATTCCGGGCAACGACCCGGAATCCACATTGGCGAACATAGATACCTTACCACTCCGTAATAAGATGGGCATAACCGCGCATAAAAAACGCTCCGACATTTGCCGGAGCGTTGCTCGTATTATTGAGCTAAGCTGTCATTGATCTTCGATATCGTGGTCTTCACGTTTTCAGGAGGAACTTTCATGAGTTCTTCTTTCAGACGGAGTAATTCCGCTTTCATCAAGACCTGTAGTTCCGGCACATACCGTTTCCACTCGGTCAAAGGTTCTACCATCCGCGCGGCGGTAATGTCGTTTTTTGGAGCATATTCGACCAAGAAATCAGCAAACAGCCGATACCCTTCTTTTGTGTGGAACTGCAAACTGTCTAGCGAAAACCAAGCAAACACTGAACGTACGCGATTCGGAATTTTCCAATCGAATGCGGGATGTTTCATCAGTTCCTTTACTCTTTCGACCGTACCCGGGAGCGAAGATGACGATTGCACCGCGAACCATTTATCGACGGCATTGTTGTCGTCTTGAAATTGTTCATAGAACACCCTGAGAACAGAGCCTACATATCTGCCAAAATTCCGATCACTTTCGCGATGTACTAATAGTGAAAGCGCCGTATATTTGTCGGACATTCCTTTTGCTTTTACGAACTGCTCAAAAATAAGCTCGCTTCCAATTCCGTTGTCGGCATGATATCCGAGCGCAGCATTCGCGACCGAACGTTTTGCCACAGACTTTGGATCGAATGAAGGCACGGCATCAAAATCGCTTCGATTTCTGTGATAAAGATCGAAGGTTTCCCTCCAAAACGTCCAAGCGAGTTCCTCTTTCGCAAATTCCCGCGCCTTATGGATCGCATGCGGATCGACCACCTCGCTCATATTTGCGAGGGTCGTTTCATCCGGCAATGTCATCATTGCGGCAAGCAGATTTTTATCAATGTTCTCTTCGCGAAGAACCGCTCCGAACGCACCGACATACGCTTCATCCAAAACAAGTTCCCTGCCCGCTTTCACATCTTCCGCCAATTTCAGCAACACTTGCGCACCGTACGTTTGACCTGCGTCCCATCGGGCGAACAAATTCGCATCGTGCGTCATCAAATGTGCTAATTCCCCTTCCTCGTATGCGTATTTCACGCGTACAGGGGCAAAGTTTCGGTTGAGTGAAAGTGATGGTTTGTGCGGCACTTTCGAGAAAACAAAAATTTGCTCCGGTTTGGTAATGCGAAGAATTTCAGATCTCATTTCACCATCAGTGCCGATAAGTCCGATAGCAAATGGAATATCAAACGGTTCCATATGTGTCCGATCTGGCGCCATTGTACACGATTGCCTTACTTCCAAGAAAAGTCTTCTTGAAAATTCACAATAGGAAGCGTCAATAGACACCGTCGGCGTACCCGATTGAGTAAACCAATTTCGGAATTGATACAGGTCAACGTCATTCGCGTCTTCCATACAACACATCAAGTCTTCAATGCGAGTCGCTTGCCCGTCGTGGCGTGTCGCGTACAGCTTCATACCCTTCAAGAATCCTTCGCGGCCGATAATGTCTTCCAGCAGTTTATATACCTCCGCGCCTTTCTCATAAACAGTGACGGAATACATGTTGTTCGGTACTTTAATTTCTGCCGGACGTATGGCGTGCCTTCTCGGGCTCGCATCTTCCGCGAATTGCCGAGAACGCATTAATTTGACGCTGTCGATCACCTTGCGAAGTCCCCAACCGCGATAACATTCAGAAAAAAGATGATCGCGGCGAACCGTGATACTCTCTTTTGTGCCAAGCTCGCGCCAGTCAACGCATGTTATGTCATCTCCGGTGAAGTCATGAAATTCCTCATGTCCGATAACACCCTCTACTCTTTCGTGATCCTCATCGGTTCCCGTTTCAGGACTAATGAGTACGAACTTCACATTGAAGATGTTCAAACCTTTGTTTTCCATCGCGCCCATATTGAAATGCTTGGTCGCGACAATTCTATAGGTGTGCCCTTTGAATACGTGTCCGTACCATTCTTCATCATACGCCATCGCATATTTGAGCGAAGCCATCGCATGATGACATTTTTCAATGTCTTTCTCCTCGGCATAAATTTCAAGATCTATTACGCGACCGGATTTGGTGGTGTAGACATCTTTTAAGACCGCCAATTTTCCCGCAACCAAGGCAAACAAATAACAGGGAATGGCAAATGGCAGATCATAGGTCTTCCAATGATTTCCGAATTTATTTTCTCCGCTGTCCGTAAGGTTGCCGTTTGAAAGCATAACCGGATATTTTTCCTTATTGCCGATGATCGTGGTCCTGAAAGGGGCCATCACTTTTGGCATGTCGAAATACGGGAACAACTTGCGAAAACCCTGCGGCTCATTTTGTGTCAGCATCAGGTCCTCACCCGCCGCGTAGAGCCCTTCGCCCGTCGTGTTGTTTTTCGGATCGATCAGATCGCTGGTTTCAATGACAAACTGGTCGGGTACTTTTCCGATAATGAGCGTGTCCGAGATCCGTTTGTATTCATTTTTTGCCAGCTTTCTTCCGTCGATCCTGATGCTGGTAAGTTTCACTTCCGGAGCAAGATCAAGCACGAGGGGCGCACCCTTCGCCGTCTTATCGTTGCGGCGCACGGCATATTTTGCCTGTACTCGCACATAACTTTTTTTTGTCGCATCCAGTTGAAAGGTCAAATTGACCGTTCCAACGGGAATATAATTAGCCGCAGCATACTGCTTATCCAATTCATGCGGTTTACGCTGTCTCTCCATTTCTTCCTCCTTTGTTTCAAAGAAAACCCTTTTATTCAGGGTTTTTATCCATATTGACAATACGCCGAAAAAGAATGAATGTCAATCTTCTTTTCTCGCAAATGATTGCGAAATGACGGAACGGCTTCTCTTTGCTATTATGTGATAATGAACTCCAACAAACCCAAAGAAGATCTCTGGCTGCTCCACGAAAAATACGGCGGACAAGAAACGCCCGGATTTTTTGAGGACCTGCGCCGAATAGAGGCTGGCGAACCCGTTGATTATGTCATCGGATTTTCAACATTTCTCGGCGCAAAGATCGATCTTTCCTATCACCCGCTTATACCAAGAACAGAAACGGAATTTTGGGTAGAAAAAGCGATGGAACATATTTCTATGGGAAAAACCGAAATACTCGACATGTTCGCAGGATCGGGATGCATTGGCATAGCAATTCTTAAACACCTCAAAGATGTTTCGGTTGATTTCGGCGAAAAGGATCCGTTGCTCATCAAACAGATCGAAAAAAATATCGATATAAATAACATCGACTTTATGCGCGCACACGTTTACGAAACCGATGTCTTCGCAAATATTCCGCAGAAAAAATACGATTATATTTTTGCGAACCCTCCGTATGTTTCGCATGACCGAAAATGGCAAGTGGCAAGACCTGTTTTGGAGCACGAACCGCACCTCGCCATTTTCACCGATGATGATGGCCTGTTCTTCGTAAAACAAATGCTAAACGAATCTCCCAATTTTCTTACCCAAGATGGAATGCTCTTTTTGGAATTCGATCAATGGCAAAAAGAAAAGATCGAGAAACTCGTCGAGGATTCAAAATTCGAAGGAGTTTTCTGGAGAGATCAATACGAAAAATGGCGAGTCGCAGTACTCACCCTGAAAAATTAGATAAAAACCCCGCAAACTTCCTCAGAAGTTTTTGCGGGGGCGGGGTTGCCTATCAATCTTAACGGCTCAAAAAATTTATGAGCCAAAGTGCCGGCTGTCCGGCCGTCATCGCGTTCAAAGCTACAAAAGCGATCATGACAACAAAGAATACGTTGAATAAAAATTCAAAAAAACTAACTTTATCTTTCATGCCGATTCTCCACGGTGTATTCAAGTCTTATTACAGAATATCATAAAGGAATATTACTGCAAAACAGAGACATTAATAAAATCGCCCAACGATTGCTTTCGCCAGACGCGGGTCTCTGACCCTGTACGGAAAGTTTTTTCTTCTGTCGCCGATACAAAAAAGCCCCGCATTACACGGGGCTTGTTTTTTTGTTTTTTACTTTTCTTCAGTATTTCTTTGGCTGAATGGGTAACATTTGAACGATTGGTGCTTGTTGTTGAGCTACCATATATTCGAGTTCCCTCGTCCGTAAATTCGTTGCCTCATAGGCCACAAAAACAAAGAAAAACATTAATGAGACCAAAAGAATAATCATTGAGCCAAAAAAGGCTTTTGTCACGTCATCTTTTGCTTTTTTAAATCTTCCACAACTCATTTTAACCTCTGGGATTTTCCATCCATAATCAAAACTAGGTCTAGTATACAATATATAATTTTCCTTGTCAACACACCGCCCCGTCTGTTATCATTATCAAATGACCCCCGACTCTCTTATTGTCGAAACTTTTCGCCTTACCCCCGCACAAAAGGCCGCTCTTGCGCGGCTGAATTTGCATACCATTCTTGAGCTTCTTTACTATTTTCCTTCGCGATACAGCAGTATTTCGGAGATCAAGAATATTTCGGAGCTGGTCATCGGCGAAAAGGCGATCATTTACGGGCAAATTTCCAATCTCAAAACCGCCAAAGGGTTCAAGTCCAAAATGACCTATGCGGAAGCGACGATCGAAGATCGCACAGGAAAGATCAAAGCGGTTTGGTTTCGTCAGCCGTACATCGCCAAAATGTTCGGAGAGGGCGATCTGGTGAAGCTTTCGGGTACGATAACTGATCGAAAAGGCGCGAAATACCTCAACAATCCGGAGATCGAAAAAACAAAAGATATGCCGATCGACGCGGGTAATTCGCTTTTTCGGAACACCGATCAGCTCGGCGCAGTTTCGTATCCGGTGTATCCCGAAACACAGGGTATCACGAGCCGATGGATATATCACGCCATTGATAAGATCATCAAAAGCGGGCTGGTGGAAACTCTCGCCGACCCGATCCCCGCTGAAATTCTGGAAAAATATCACCTTCCCGCCCTCAAAACCGCGCTCGTGTGGGTGCACATGCCGAAAGAAGAATCCCACGGATTGATCGCACGCAAACGTTTTGCTTTCGAGGAAATTTTCTTCATCCAGCTTCTCCGCCAAAAAGCGAAAAAAGAATATGAGAAGAACAAGTCATTCTTTGTGCATGCCAAAGAAGAAGACGTGAATGATTTCATTTCCCGCTTCCCTTTCCGCCCTACTGACGCGCAATCGAATGCCATCGAAAGCATATATAAAGACCTGCGTTCTGAAAAACCAATGCTCCGCCTGCTTGAAGGAGATGTCGGTTCAGGAAAAACCTTTGTCGCCGCCGCGATCGCCTACGCTCTCACTCAAGAGCGCACACAAGGCGAATTCACCAAACTCCAAACCGCCTACATGGCGCCGACCGAAATTCTCGCCACCCAGCTTTTTGAGAATTTCATAAAATATTTTTCTCATCTTCCCATAACGATCGGGCTTGTCACCGGCTCCGGCAGTAAGAAATTTCCGTCAAAAGTTGATCCTACGGGATGGACGGCTATTTCCAAAACCCAGCTTATGAAATGGGTAGCAAACGGCGAAGTGGACATTCTCGTCGGCACGCATGCTATCATTCAAAAAACCGTCAATTTCAAAAATCTCGCGCTTGCCATCATAGACGAACAGCACCGATTCGGCACCGCGCAGAGAATGAAACTCGTAAAAAAAGGACAGCCCGTTCCGCATTTCCTTTCCATGACCGCGACGCCGATCCCGCGCACACTCGCTCTCACGATCTACGGCGACCTCGATCTCACGCTGCTGGATGCCATGCCTCCGGGAAGAAAACCTATCATTACCGATATTATTTATGCCGCAAATCGCGAAAAGATGTACGAGGATATACGCAAGGAATTAAAAGCCGGACGGCAAGCGTATGTCATTTGCCCGCGCATCGACGAACCCGATCCCGAAAAAGAAATGTCGCTTCAAGCAAAGTCGGTAACGGAAGAATCAAAACGCCTCAAGAAAAATGTTTTTCAAGAATACCATATCGACATCCTGCACGGAAAAATGACTCCGAAAGAAAAAGAAAAAACAATGGAACGCTTCGAGAAAAAAGAGATCGATATCCTTTGCGCCACCTCCGTCGTCGAAGTCGGCGTCAACGTTCCAAACGCCACGATCATCGTTATCGAAGGCGCCGAACGTTTCGGGCTCGCCCAGCTCCACCAGCTCCGCGGTCGCGTTATTCGAAGCAACCATCAAGCGTACTGTTATCTCCTTACGGAAAGTTTCGGTCAAAAAACCAAAGACCGCCTTCACGCGCTAAAAACCGCCAAAAACGGCTTTGAATTGGCGGAAATGGATTTAGCTCTGCGCGGCGCCGGCGAACTCGGTGGCAAAAAACAATGGGGTGTCAGCGACCTCGGTATGGAAGCCATAAAAAATATAAAAATGGTAGAAGCCGCCAGAAATGAGGCGAAAGAAATGTTAAAAAAGAACCCGAGCTTAAAAAAATACCCGCTTATCGCCGAAAAACTCGCCAATAAACACGAGATCAGTCATTTTGAGTAAAATTTGTTAACATTGCAGCAAAAGAGTTTACACTAGTCCTATGAACTCATTTGATTCGCAATATATGAATTTAAAAGAAACAAAGCTTAAGGAGATCATCCAAAAGCTAAAAACGGTAACCGCAGT